>JAABUJ010001534.1_pt1 | contig 33323 bp, 29 predicted proteins | sample 5559131 | NCBI WGS metagenome assembly JAABUJ01 (sample SAMN10711875, study PRJNA513366) | rock metagenome | isolation source: Antarctica rocks | place: Antarctica: Victoria Land, Mt New Zealand nord | collected 2016-01-07
ATCTCGACCTCGACAGCATGAGTCGCGTCTGGATCCGCATGATCCGCGATATGCGGGAGCGCGGGGAGATCTTCGTCATGTGTCTCCATCCGGAGCGTGCCGCGCTATTCGCTGCGTCACTCGACGCGGCCCTGAAGGAAGCGCGCAGGGTGGGCGATGTCTGGATTGCTCCCTGTGGCGAGATCGCCGATTGGTGGCGCACTCGCGACTCGGCCCAGCTAAGCGTAGAACCGGCAGCGGAGGGCTGCTGGCGCATCGCGGTGACGGGACCTGACGCGATGGAAACAGTGTGTGCGTCCGACAGGGTGACTGGCTCGGGCAAAATTACCGTGCTTGCGTCGCGCAAACCGGTGGTCCACTGCGGTCCAGCCTGGCCCGACGCGACCCGGCAGCGTCTGCACGATGCCGGATACTGGGTCGAGCAAGGCGGGGATCCGGCCGGGTACGCGCTCGACCTGGACGCGGCGCTGCCGCCATCGTCGCCGGCCGACCTGGTGGTGCTGAAGGTGCGAGAGCACGACGACGAGCTGGTACGAGTCAATCCCTGGCCAGCTGGATTCCGGGCGTGCCTGAGCATCACCGCCGACATCGACGCGCTCACCCTGTATGATTTCGCCATGCGGCTCAAGGAGTTTTAACCATCGACAGCCAGCCACCCGCGGTCCTCATCACCGGGTCGGGAACCGTCACCTGCCAATCAATCATTAAAGGGTTGCGCACGCAGGACGAACTCGACGTCACCATCATCACGGTCGATGCCTCCGATCAGGTTGCCGGTCGCTACTTTAGCGATCATTTCTATCGCGTGCCCAGAGCCAACGATCCGGAGTTTGTGCCGGCGCTCCTCTCCCTGTGCCAGATGCACCAGGTACGGCTGCTGGTTCCCATCGTCGATTATGAGTTTGCGGCCCTCAGCCTGGCAAAACCACGCTTTGCCGAGCAAGGCTGCCTGGTTGGCATCTCGCCGCCGGAGGTCATCGCCACGGCCAACGACAAGCTCGCGACCTACCGCTTCTGGCGCCGGCATGGCTTCGGCGCCGCTCAAACCTGGAGCGCCGACGAGGCGCGCCGGCAGGCGCACGTGTTGACCTACCCCGTCTTTCTCAAGCCGGCGGTTGACGGCCGGTCGAGCATTGATTGCTATAAAGTTGGCAACGCTGCCGATCTGCGGATGTATCTCGATCAGGTCCCCAACGCACTGGTTCAGGAGTTTGTGGATGCCCCTGAGTACACAGCCGATGTCCTGGCCGACCTGAGCAGCGAGGTGAAGGGCGTGGTGGTGCGTGAGCGCATCGAGACCAAGGGCGGCGTGTCGTACAAGGGCATAACCGTGCAGGACGACGAGATGGTGGCGGAAGTCGTTCGGATGGTTCGACTGCTCGGCATCGTGGGCGCCACCAACATTCAGGCCTTCCGGCGCGACGGCCAGCTGCTCTTCAATGAGATCAACCCTCGCTTCTCCGGCGCGCTGGCGCTGACCCTGGCTGCGGGACTGAACAGCCCGCTAATGCTTCTGAAGATCGCGCTTGGGTTGCCGGTCCCCGATATGATCGGTCGTACGCGGATTGGCATGACCATGCTGCGCTATTGGGATGAGGTATTTGTCGACCCGGCCGGTAGACCCGTGTACCCGGACTATCAGCTCCAACCCAACCACGCCCGCCTGCCGCGTCTGGGCTAGGTCGTATGGAGGTGGCTATTCATCCCCCTCTTCTGCAGGCGGCAGCCGGCAAAAGTCTGGTGGTGTTCGACTATGACGGGACGCTGGCCGAACTGGACGTGGATTGGGAGGGGATGCGACGCGACCTTCGCGAGCAAGCGCTGCAGTTCGGTTTCGATAGTCCCTTTCGTCCGCTCTGGTCGGAGATAGCGCGCCTGCGGGACGAGCGGGGAATCGAGGCGGTGCGGGTGCTCTTCCCGGTAGTGCGGCGCTATGAGCAGCCGGGAGTAAAGCGTCAGCTCCCGCGCCCCGAGATTGTGGAGTATGCGCGCCGCACACAGCAGCGAGGCTCTGGCCCTGATCGGCCGACCCTGGCTGTTTTTTCCGCCAACTTGCATGCGACGGTGGTGGAGGGTGTGTCGGCGCTGGGTCTGGACCCGTTTGGCGTGGTCGTGGGCGCCGACGATGTCGATCGCTGGAAGCCAGAAGCCGACGGCCTTCAGCTCGCCATGCGGCTGGCCGGCGCCGGCCCCAGCGAGACCCTGTTTCTGGGAGATAGTCCCGGCGATCGAGAAGCGGCCCAGGCAGCAGGCGCCCACTTTCTCTCGGTCTGAACTCTCGACGGTTGAGGCTTCCGATCTCAGGCGGTAGGGAGGTGAGCGGGAACTCGTCGTAACCAGCCAACAGCCGTCTGCCATCCAACAGGTACACTAGAGGTAGTGACCTGGTATTCTGCTGGGCCGTGTTGGGAGGCTGCGTACCGCGGCCAGTCTCCCTGTCTCGATCGTCCCCATGCCGCTGGCGCTGCCGGAGCGCGTGCCAGGCACCAGAGAGGACCGGAGATGGCGGAGTTTTTGTCCCTGGGGGCGGGTAGCGATGCTGATCGCCACGAGAGTGCGTCGCCGGCGGACGATGAGCAGATGGCCGACGTGGTGCGGCTGTACTTACGTGAAATTGGGCAAATCGCATTGCTGAATCGCGCTGCCGAAGTCCGGCTGGCCAAGGCGATCGAGGTGCAACGACTGATTACCCAGGCTCAAACCTCCCCGCAGGAACGTGCCCGCATCGAGGCGGAGCCGGAGGCCGCCTTCGACGCTCTCGACCTCAGCGCCGCGGAGCTCCGAGCTATTCTGACCTGGACTCCTCAGAACCTTCGCCCCTTTCTGCAGGCCGGCGAGGACGCACGTCGCCAACTGATCGAGGCCAATCTTCGCCTGGTGGTGAGTGTGGCCAAGAAGCACCTTGGCCACGGCATGAGCCTGCTGGACCTTATTCAGGAAGGGAACACCGGTCTGATGCACGCGGTCGGTAAGTTCGATTGGCGGCGCGGCTTCAAGTTCTCCACCTATGCCACCTGGTGGATTCGCCAGGCCGTAACCCGCGCCGTCTCCGACCAGGCTCGGACCATTCGCGTCCCGGCGCATATGAACGAGCGGATCGGGCGCTATCATCGAGCGGTCGTCACGCTTTCCCAGGAGCTGGGCCGCGAGCCAACGATTCAAGAAGTGGCGGTGGCCATGGGCCTGACGCTGGAGAAGGTTCACGACGTCAAGGCCTCCATTCGCGTTCCGATATCGCTGGGCAAGCCGGTGGGTGAGGACGAGGAGAGCACGCTGGCCGATTTCGTGGAAGATACCTCACACAACCTGGAGGAGATCGCGGCCAACGGTGTGCTGCGTGAAGCCATCGATGAAGTGTTGGGGACTCTGCCGGCGCGTGAGGCCGGCATTATCCGTCTACGATTTGGGCTATCCGGACGGCGGCCGCAGACCCTGGCTCAGGTGGGTGAGCATTTCAATCTGACGCGCGAGCGAATCCGCCAGCTCGAGATCGAGGCGTTTCGCAAGCTGCGCAACCCGTTGGTTACCTCTCGCATTAAAGACTATCTCGATTAACTCCAGCTCACTCATAGGACACCGCCTGCAGGACATCCAGCCGGGCGGCGCGACGCGCGGGGAAGGCCGCGGCGACGATGCCGAACAGCACGGCAAACACCACCCAGATCAATAATTGACCGATGGGCAGGTCGTACTCGATGCCCTGGCTGGACAGCCCGGCGGTCACCAGCACCGCCAGCAGGATGCCCAGCAGCAACCCCAGCACGGCCCCGATCACCGCCGTGATCACGCTCTCCCAGCGAATGATCCAGCGCACCTGACGGCGCGTGGCGCCGATGGCGCGCATCATGCCGATTTCACGGGTGCGCTCGTACACCGAGAGCACCAGGGTATTGATGATGCCGAACAGCGACACCAGCACGCTCATGGCCAGTAGAACGTAGATCAAGCCCAGCAGCAGATTGATGCCCTTGGCGTCCTGATTCTTGAGATCCTGCTGAGAGTGTACCGTGGCCGTGGGATAGCTGCCAAGCAGTGCTCTGGTGATCCGGCCCTTGAGTGCGGCCAGAGCCGGAGGACTCAGGCCGGGCGCCGCGTTGGCAATGGTTGCATAATCTTGCGGCTGCTTCCAATCGGTCGCCATGGTCGCGTACGGTATGCACCAGTTGGTGAGGAATTGCGTGTTCTTGTAGATGCCCACCACGCGGAAGGTGTCGTGGATCGCCGCCGAGGTCGTCACACGCAGCACCGAGCCGATCTTGAGATGGTTGTTGTTTGCCAGATTTTCGTCAATGATGGCGTCGTGTGGACCCATCCCGGCCACCGTCGCGTTGGAGCCGTGAACCCATTGGAAGTGGTAGACGCGGTGGAGTGACGCCGGCTGAATGCCGTTGGTCTGCACTGTACCAATCCCGTCCAGCCGTCCGGCGTCAACTTTGAACGCGGACACGGCGGCGATGCCCGGCACCCGACCGACCACCTGGGCCACCCGCGATGGAATTAGCGTGCCGTTGTCGCTATAGATGGCATAAGTACCGGCCAGTTCACGATCCAGCGAGTCGAAGGCGGTTTTCTTCAGTTCGGCGGCGAAGATGGTGACAAAGCCCACCAGGGCCAGGCCGATCATCAGGGCGGCCGCCGTCACCGCCGTGCGTGAGGGATTGCGGACCGTGTTCTCCCGCGCCAGCCGTCCGGTGATGGCGGTACATCGCTCGATGGGCCAGCCGATGACGTTGGCCAGCGGACCCACCAGTTTCGGACTCAGCATGGCCACCCCGAGAAACAGCACCACGGCGCCGAGTCCGATCAGGGAGAGGCGCTGTCCGGTGCCGGAGATCGAGGCGAAGATACCGATGGCCAGGATCAGGACGCCCAGCGCGGTGAGTCCGGCGGCGAGAAAGGGCACATAGCGCGAGAAGCGGCCTCGGGGGAGTTGCGCCCCCTCGCGCAGGGCGGCAATGGGCGCCACCCGCGTGGCGCGAAAGGCCGGCATCAGACTGGCAAGCAGCGTGACCAGCGTGCCGACCAGTAGCGCCACGATAACGGTGCGCTGCAGGAAGACCGTGCCGGCATTGGGAAGATCGATGCCGATCGCCACGAACAGGGCGTTGAGGCCCTTGGCGATGCCGATCCCACCCAGCAGCCCGAGAATTGACGCGACGATCCCGATAAGCAGCGCCTCCAGGATCACGGACCGCAGAATCTGTCCACGGGTGGCGCCCAGGGTACGAAGTGAGGCGAACTCGCGAGCCCGTTGGGCCACGGTAATCGAGAAGGTGTTGAAGATGACGAACGCGCCGACAAACAGCGCGATGCCCCCAAAGGCCAGCAGGGCGGTGGAGAGAAATCCCAGGGCGCTGCTGATGCCGTTGGCCGCGTCGTTGGCGTTCTGCGTGCCGGTCTGCACCTTGACCGAGTTCCGTAGATTCGCCGGAATCCGTGCCCGAATTCGGCCCACCAGATCGGACTGCGTGATGCCCGACGCGCCGGCCACCCGGATCTGGTCGAATCGCCCAACCTTACCGGTTATGCGCTGGGCCGTCGGCTGGTCCATGGTCACCAGGGTGGCGCCGCCAATCGACCCCACCGTGCCGAACTTCACGATGCCCACGAGGGTGAACTGCTGGACCCGATGAATCCCACTGACGCCAACGGTCTGCCCCAGGCGCAGATGGTTCCGGGTGATCGTATCCTTGTCTACCGCAATCTGATGCCCGCTGGGCTGGTGCCCCTGGATGATATGGAGCTGGGCGAAGCGCGGCAAGGAACGGCTGAAAAGCAAAGTTGGCGCTCCGTTGGAGGAGCCCAGGATCGTGCCGCCCTTTCCCACCAGTTGGACGCGGTCCGCGATTGTGCCCTCGGCCAGCGCCACACCGGGCGTCTGCCGCACGACGGTGAGCAGGCTGGCGGGAAGCGAGGGCGGCAGGCTGTATTGTGAGGTGATTGGCGCCTGGCCGGAGAGCACGGCGTCGGTGCTGGCGTTTCCCTGGTGAAAGATCGTTGAGAACGACTGGTTGATGGTATCGGTGAGGACGTAGGTTCCCGAGATCATCGATACGCCCAGGATGATCGCGATCATGGTGAGCACGGTACGCAGCTTGCGGCTTAGCAGGCCGCGCAGGGAGACCGCGGTCACTTCAGCACCTTCATCATGTCGAGAATCTCGTCGACCGAGCCGGAGGGTTGATCGCGCACAATCTTGCCATCGCTTAGAAAGACGATACGGTCCGCCACCGATGCGGCGGGCGCGTCGTGGGTCACCATGATGATGGTCTGGCCAAATTCGTCTACCGCACGGCGGAGCAGAGCCAGCACTTCCTGACTAGCCGCCGAGTCCAGATTACCGGTTGGCTCGTCGGCGAAGACCACGGCTGGCTCGGCTACCAGAGCACGGGCGATAGCCACCCGCTGCTGCTGGCCACCTGAGAGCTGAGACGGCCGGTGGGTGCGGCGGTTAGCCAATCCCACCGCCTCCACGACGCGATCCAGCGCCGGCTGATCGATCTTCTTGCCGGCGATTTTCAGTGGCAGGGTGATGTTCTCATCGGCGGTCAGCATGGGTAGCAGATTGAAGAACTGAAAGACAAAGCCTAGCTTTTCGCGCCGCAGCAAGGTCAGGTCCTTATCCTTCAGATGGGTGATATCGGTGCCGTCGATGGTGACGGTGCCGGTGGTCGGCGTGTCCAGCCCGGCAAGAATATGCATCAGCGTCGACTTGCCGGACCCGGATGGGCCCATCACCGCGGTAAAGGTGCCGCGCTGAAAATCAACCGAGACGTCTTTGAGGGCATCCACCGTGGCATCGCCCTCGCCGTATCGCCGGCTGACGTCATGGGCGGACACGACAATCCCACCTGCATCGTGCTGCCTGGTCTGGGATGAGGTCTTCGTGATCTGTGTCGCCATGTCATCTCCTCGCACATGCACTGGTGAGGATGATCAACTGGCAGATCTGCAGCATAGGTCTGCAGACCCGCGCTGGCCGATACGGCGGCCCCCCACGGCACGTGCCGCGTCGCCAATCGGTGGTACCCTCCGAGGCACATACTACCATCAATGCTTGCCGGAAAGCAGGCGACCTCTGGAGTGTAGTTGTCAACCCTGGATCACCGAGCACAAGGCACCTCTTTTCGGCATGGCTGGAGGCTCGATGGCGGAACATGTGCACCGGACGACACCGGTATAGCTGAGTAAACAGGACACTGAGCGACGGATGTCCCTCACGTTTTCGCGTTGTCTCGGGCGCGGCAAGTTGGATGGCAGCTCTGCTTCCAGGAATGCTCCTCAGCGGGATGGTCGTTGCTCCACGAGTGAACGAGTCGAGGCGTATGGGTACGGGAGGTGTCTGGCGGTGGATGGTGCAACCGGTGCAACTTTGCAACCCTGCAACGGTGGTTGGGGGCAGGGAGATGGAGGGTGCTCTGAGATGAGTGTAGGTGGGTTTGTGGAGAATGCAAAGGGTTGCGACTGGCCTGGTGTGCCATGCCGTACCAGGCGTTTGAGGAGGAGGTGATCGCCTGTCCGGAAGCTGCTCGCCGGTTACTTAGCGCCCATCGAGAATGGCTGCGCGAACTGGGTGGATTAGCGAGCGACCAAATGCACCGTCCAGCAACCCGAATTCAGCACGCTCTCTGGCGCGATACCCATGACCTGCCGGGTCACGCCATCTCGTACACCCATGAGGCACTGGCCGACCGTGCCGGGGCAGACCGCCCCAGCACATCCAGAGTGATCGACGAACTGCGTAAGCGTGGCGTGATCGAGACCGAACCGCAGGACCATCGGATCATCGTGCTCAAGCCGGATGGGCTACTGGACGACTGACAGCGGCCACAGACGGCGCTCCACTTACTGGATAGACGCAGGAAGCTGCCGGTCATTCATGCGGAAACCTCCCCCAATTCACGGCTCTGAACGACATCGCTCCATCGGCTCTGCGCAACACCATCACCCGCCTCGCTGCTGGTCCCCCTCTACCGAGGCATAACGCGCACCGTCGTCCCGTTGCGCAGCAGCACTTGCAGCTGGTACGGCCCCGGTGGCGCATGCCGCAGGTGGTAGCGATAGCTTGGGGTGGCATGAACCGGAATCAGGCGCCGGTTGAGGCGATGGGAGCTCGCCAGGAGATTGAAGCCCACGACCTGTGCCGGGTTCGACACGGTCCAGGTGAAGGTCGCGGTGGTACCGTGCCGCCGGGCAGCGAAGCGGGAGACCTGTGCCAGCGTGGTGCCTGCTAGGTCGATCTTGAGCACTACCACATCGGCGCCCGATGCGCCGGTCGTTTGGAAGGCTTGAGGTGTGGTCGGGAAGTTGACTCCTGTCCCGCCTGCCACGTAGAGGTTGCTGGCACTATCCAGCGCAACAGCATAGCCGTCCGACCCGCAACCGTACTGGTCATGATTGGTCAGCACGGTGCTGAACACTGCGCCCGAAGCAGGATCAAGCTGTGTCACGAAGAGCAGAGCGCCGCAATTCGGCGGTGACGGTTGAATGGGATCCCGGGTCGGGAAATCTGGTGAGCCCGTGTCTCCCGTCAAGAAGATATTGCAGTCACCGGTGCAGTCGTTGCCGATTCCACTGGCACTGCCCACGGCTATCGCATACGCGGTGTCATCATTTCGCCCGCCCAGGAAAGTGCTATACGCTACATGGCCTTGCGAGTCCAACTCCAGCGCAAAGGCGTCCCGCAGTCCGTGCAGGGTGGCCTGGTAGGGATGGAGCGTGGGGAAGTTTGCGGATGGCGTCTCTCCAGCCACGTAGGCGTCGCCAGACGCATCCACCGCGATGCTGAGCCCAATGTCGTCGCCGGGCCCCCCGAACCGGGTGCTGTAGACCATCTGCAGGGGGTCGGTCCCATCGAAGCTGAGTTTGGTGACATAGGCGTCTCGACCGCCCTGCGGTGTACTGCCATCGGTCACCGGGAAGTCGCTGGCGTCGGTCCAGCCGGTCACATAGGCATTGGCCTGGGGGTCAAGTGCCAGACCGCCGCCCGTTGTTGTGCCGCCACTCGGTCCACCCAGGCAGGTACTGTAGACCAGGGAGAGAGCCTGCTGGGTCGGGTCGTAGTCCAGCCGGGCCACCACCGCTTCACGGGCGGCAGGGCAGGCCTGGACGGCATGCACCGCCGGGAAGTCGGGGGAGTTGGTGGTGGTCCCGACCACAGAGGCATGATCAGCCGCATCGGTGGCGATGGTGTTGAGCGAGGTGTTGCCGGAGCCGCCCAGATAGGTGCTGTAGACCAGCGAGAGGGTGCTGGAGGCATCGTCGTAGTGCAGCCGGGCCACGAAGCCGGTGTAGAGATAGCCCCGCTGGCTGCCAGGCAGGGGATGCAGTTGAGGGAAGTCGCCGTAGGCCTCACCGGAGACCGTGACATCACCGTTGGGATCAAGCGCGATACCATTCAGCGAGCCGCCATCACCCAGGTAGGTACTGTACACCAACTGGCTGCCATCCGCTGAGAGCTTGGCGAGAAAGGGGGCTGAGGCGTAATGGGCTGAGGGACCACCGATCGGGTGAACCAGCGGCAGGGTGTTGGAGGCATTCCCACCCACATAGGCACTCCCCGTCGCATCGACCGCGATGGTCGTGGCTTTGCTCTCGCCGCCGCTCACAATGTAGGTGCTGTACGCCAGGGTGGGGTCGATCACCAAGCCGAGCGCGTGGCGATAGGTGCCGAGACGCAGCCTGACTGTGCCTTCGGGTTGTAGCACATAGGCTAACGAGACCGTGACTCGACGTCCCTGTACCGTCTGATAGGCATGGGGGCGATGCTGGACCAGGACCCCAGCCCTGGTGCGCAGGAGCAGATCACCGCTGGACGAGAGAACGGCTCGACCCGCTCCCAGCGAGAGGGCAATGGGATGCGGATCAGCACCGGGGTGGATCAGCCAGTCGTACTCCAGTTGGGCGGCGGAACTGTGGTACAGCAGGTCGATGCCGAGATAGACCTCGCGCTCAATTACCTGTCCATAGGTCGGAAGGTTCAGCTGCCATCCACTGGGATGCTCGCCCCGTAGGTAATTGACCGTTCCCGGTAGCCGAGACAGTCCGACGAAGGTGGCATGCGGGTTGGCGCCAACCAGGTGCAGGTGTGCCGGCGCGGAGACGGCAGAGCTACCACCCGAGGAGGCGAGCACCGCGTCTCGGGGAGACAGGGTGACGGTGTAGCCGGCCCCCCGACCGATGAAGCGGATCGTCGCAGGCGCCTGGCCTCGGTTGGGCTCAAAGCGCAGGGAAAGTGCAGCTAGGCGTTGGATGGCCAGGTGCCGGAGCGCATGCATCCCCGGCCCTGGCGATTGCCGGCTACTGTGTGCCGCGGACACATGGAGTCCGAGGACAGCGGTGCAGCTCATCAGTGTCACCAGGACTCCACGCTGCAGTCGGGTGCGTTTCATACCAATCTCCGCCATGACCCGCCGGCAAGCCGGAACCGACGTAGGCGCTCAGGTGAGCCAGGTTCCGGGTGCGGGCGGTTAGGCTCACGGTATCACCAGATACCGTAAAAGTCAAACAATTCGCGTGGGCCGAAGGTCTCCTGCGAAATCCAGTCGATTTCCTCTACCGGCAGCACTACCAGGTCCTCTGGTCTGATGCACCCATCGAACGGGCAAACCCGCCGCAAGGCGGAGACGCAAAGCCACGGGGCTCTCTGAGCTAGCCGGGTTGCCAAACGGATGCCTCGTCATTCGTCCACGCACTCCCCCCTCCCTCTCTGACCTCGCGGTCCCACCTGAAAGGCAGAGAGATGTACCGGCGAACCTTAGGTATTCCCCATCACTCAACCACGTCCATCCGCACGGTGGCTGCGTCCGTTGTGCCCAAAGTGCACCGACTGGTTCTCGGCCGCCGACTGCTCTTGCTGAGCACGCTGCTCGCTACGGTCGCGGGCGGCCAGGCGGTTCATCCCACCTCGGCTCTGGCCGGCAACGGCGCGTGGCCCTCATCCACCATTACCACGCGGGTCGGCGGTGACTACGTCGATCCCAGCGCCCAGTTGAACTCGAACACCACGCCGTTTCCGGATCCAAATCCCCCTACGTCGGGAGCAACGACATCCTGCAACAGCCAGGGCAACCCGCACCCCAACGCCGATTGGTCGTGGTTGCAGACACAGTGCTGGAATCCTCCCGGAAACTCGAGCACGGCCAAGTCTCAACTGATGACCGAGTTGGGGTACATAACCCAACACCGGCTCGGCACGTTCCAGCGGGTGTGGGTCAGCATGGACCAACTTGGTTCATTTAACGGCACCACCACCTTCACCCTCAACCAAAACATGGTCGGCACGCATAGCAACCCTGGGACGCTCCTGCAAGCGCTGCAGGTCTACCACGACTTCGGCATTCAGGTTGATCTGGTGCTGTTTACCTACTCGCCGAATGGCAATTGCGGCGCTGACGGTAAGGATGACGTGGACCCGAAGATGAATGTCTTCAACCCATTGGTGCTGAATGGTACGACCGACCACGCCGCCATGATGAACAGCTACGTCAGCGCGGTTGGTCAACTGATGGGTACCATCGCCGGTCTTCCGGCCGCCAGCAACCCGGTCGCTATCGTGGATCTGCAGAACGAAGCCTACTACCAGATGGAGCAATACTTCTGTACCGATTGGCCAAAAAACCCGGTATCGATAGCGCGACTGGGCAATTGGGCAAACTTTGAGTCCTGAGCTTGCATCGGTTTGGTGGACACCCTGAAGCTAGGAGACTATGCGTCTCAGCAAGGAGGTCCCCATGGGGAACGAGTCCCCGCGATATGCACCCGAGTTCCGTGAGGAAGCCGTCCGACTGACATCCACCAGTGGCAAGCCTGTTGCCGCGATTGCCCGCGACCTGGGTGTCTCGTACGAGACGCTCCGGAAATGGATCAAACAGGCAGCACTCGACGCTGGCGAGCGGCAGGACGGGCTCACCACCGAGGAACGTGCCGAGCTGCGGCAGCTGCGGCGTGAGAACCGTATCCTGCAGGAAGAGCGGGAGATCTTAAAAAAAGCCGCGGCCTTCTTCGCGATGGAGACCAACTCACGCCGGTAGCGGCGTTTGAGTTTGTGGAGCGAGAGAAGGTGAACCATCCTGTGGCCATGCTCTGTCGGATGCTCGGTGTCTCCCCGAGCGGGTACTGGGCATGGCGCAAACGCAAACCCTCGGCGCGAGCCAAGGCCAACGCCGTGCTCACCGAGCGGATCGTGGCCATTCATGCCACGAGTCGACAGACCTACGGCGCGCCACGGGTTCATGTCGACCTGTGTGCGACAGGAATCCGCTGCGGTCGCGTGCGGGTGGCTCGGCTGATGCGTGCTGCTGGCGTTGTTGGCTGTTATGGTCGTCGCCATATGGTGACGACCGTCCGGGAGCCGAGTGCTCCGCTGGCACCGGATCGCATCGAGCGGCAGTTTGTCGCCGAGGCGCCGAACACGAAATGGACGGCCGATATCACCTACGTGCCGACTTGGGCGGGGTTTCTCTATCTCGCGGTGGTGCTCGACATGTTCAGCCGCCGGATCGTTGGCTGGGCGATGGCCGAGCACCTGCGCACCGAGCTGGTGCTCGCAGCGTTAGACATGGCGCTGTGGATGCGTCGTCCCGATCCTGGCGTCATCCACCACTCCGACCACGGCTGCCAGTACACCAGTGTTGCCTTCGGCAGTCGCTGCCAGGAGGAGGGCGTCGTGCCGTCCCTAGGCAGCCGTGGGGATTGCTTTGACAACGCCATCACCGAATCGTTCTTTGCCACCCTGGAGTGCGAACTGCTCAAACGCCAGACGTTCCCCACGCACCGTGGGGCGCGAACCGCGATCTTCGACTACATCGAGGGGTTGTACAATACGCATCGCCGGCATTCAGCCTTGGGCTACTGCTCACCGGCAGAGTTCGAGCGTGGGTTCATCATCGAGACCGCAGCATGACAGAGCCGTCGTCGCAGCAGTCGCAGCAGTGGTGTGGCTTCCGTGGGCCGGAGCTGTGCTCCGGGGACCCACTGAGGATGGGCAGCCCGCTTCCCATCGACTTCGTCGTCCGCTCCGAAGGCTGTCCACGTATCCATGCCCGCCTGGACCTGCCCAGGAGAACAGGAGGTACACCGACCGCCGTCTTGGCATCCGCTACTATCTAATCAACCGTCCACGAAATCATGCAACTCCACTGCTGGCGGTGCCGGCGAGTGCCGTCAGCGATGCCCCGCAGGTGGCCATCGGCCGGATGCCGGTGTACACCACTGCCGAGCTGCAAACCGTGCTGACCAAGAGCATGAACTGGCCCTCCTGGCTGAGCGGCTATGGAGGGACCGCCTCCTTCGTCGCCCATAACCGGGATCGGGACGCCTTCCGGGCCAGTAGCGAGCAGCTGATCGCCGATCTGGCCCCCAGCTTCAACCGAGCCGGCATTGGCCGCGACTACCTGACCGGGGACGCGACCACCGATGCCGGCTTGCGTACCAGTCTGCTCAGCGCCATCAACAGCGGGCAGGAGCTGGTCAACTGGACCGGCCACTCCGCCCCGTACAACTGGGGCAGTATGTTCAGCGTCCCGGATGTGGCCGCGCTAACGAACGTCAACCGCCCAGCTGCGGTGTTCGAGTGGGGCTGCCAGACAGCCTATTACCTCGAACCCTACAACCGCGACATCTCCAGCAGCTTCCTGGTCGATGCCAACGCCAGTGGACCAACCGGCGCGGCCATCACGGTGGGCTCGACCGGGCAGGATCTGATCGACCAGCAGGCGGTGCTGAGTGGCGGCAGCAGCGAGACGGGGCCGGCCGGGGTGCGGTACTTCTATGGCTATCTGAGTCAAGGGAAGAGCATTGGGGAGGCGTTGCAGCTGGCCAAGGACGATCTGCTGTTGGAGCATCCGTCCAATTCGTACGCCAATCCGGACTACCTGGATGTAGTCAACTCCTACGAGGTGTTTGGCGATTCTTCTCTGACGCTGCCGTAGGAGCGACGGCGAGCACACATGTGTGGCGCGGGTCGGAGGTGATTCCTCCGGCCCGCGCTGTGCATGGGGAAGTCTGTAGCGCAGCGCAACGCCCCTCCTCCGACCACGGCGATGGCCGCGCGCTGGTACGAATCACGGGACGCTGGTCGCGCTCGTTGCTGCGCTTTGGTGTTGATGGAAGCGGCGGTATGATTGGAGAATTCTCACGCCGGTGGCCGCGCGCTTTGATTCAGGTCCCCGTGTTGCTAACAATGGAATGCTCCCGGCACTCGCTCTTTACAAGGAGACCGGCGGTGAATGAACCGCGCTCGCAGCTTCCCAGCCGCAACAATCAGCCCCCCGTGCCCTCCAATCAGCCGCCGCCACGCCGCCCCCGGCTCTCCGGTCGGGTCTGGTGGTCGGTGGTGGCCATCACCTTTCTGTTCAATCTGATCTTTTATTACTCGGCCAGCCGGCAGACCACGGCGGGCCCACAGACGCCGATCAACTTCAGCACCTTTACCGCGCAGGTGCATGCGCACAATGTGGGGACCGCCAGCTTCGCCGGCAACACGCTCAGCGGCAACTTTCGCCATCCTTATAAGGATTCAAAAGGCAAGACCTACACGCGCTATACCACGACCATCCTGCCGGAGTTAATTAGTTCGGTGGTGTCGTCGCTGAATCGGGACCATGCGGACGTGACGCTGGAGAACCAAACACCTCCAGCCTGGGTTGGGCTGCTGAGCATTGTGCTCCAGGGGCTGCCGTTCCTGCTCCTGGTGGGGCTGCTGTACTTCAGCACCCGAATGGCCCGGCAGCAGCAGCAGGGGGTGTTCGGCTTTGGCCGCAGCAGCGCCAAGAAGTATACCGAGGAGCGTCCTAGCACCACCTTTGCCGACGTGGCCGGGGTAGAAGCGGCCAAGGAGGAGTTGCGCGAGGTGGTAGATTTTCTGCGCGACCCGCAGAAGTACCTCAAGCTGGGCGCACGTATCCCCAAGGGAGTGCTGCTGATCGGCCCGCCAGGCACCGGTAAAACACTGCTGGCCCGCGCGGTAGCCGGCGAGGCCAATACCGCGTTTTTCAGCATCAGCTCCACGGAGTTTGTCGAGATGTTTGTGGGCGTGGGCGCCAGCCGAGTGCGCGACCTGTTCGAGCGAGCCAAGGCGGCCGCTCCGGCCATCGTCTTTGTCGATGAACTCGACGGCATCGGTGGACAGCGCGGGCGAGGCGGACCCATGGGTGGCGGCACCAACGACGAACGCGAGCAGACGTTGAACCAGTTGCTGGTCTCGATGGATGGCTTCGAAGCCAATGAGGCGGTGATCATCCTGGGCGCAACCAACCGACCGGATGTGCTGGATCAGGCACTGCTGCGGCCCGGCCGTTTCGACCGGCAGGTGGTACTCGATCCGCCGGACCGAAAGGGGCGCGACGCCATTCTGAAGATTCATACCCGGCAGATACCGCTGGCTTCCGATGTCGATCTCACCGCTATTGCGCAGATTACCCCCGGTATGACCGGCGCCGATCTGGCGAACCTGGCCAACGAGGCAGCGCTGACCGCGGCGCGGCGCGGCGAAGCGGATGTCAATCGGGCCGATTTCGATACGGCCCTGGATCGCATTACCCTGGGCAGCGAGGGCGCGGCCTTAATGGATGGCGAGGAGCGGCGCACCGTGGCCTTCCACGAAGGAGGGCACACCTTGGTGGCCATGCTACTCCCCAATGTGGACCCGGTCCACCGCGTGACCATTACCCCGCGTGGCCGCTCGCTGGGCGTGACCCAGTTCCGGCCAATCGATGAACGGCGCAACTACCGGCGCGACTATCTGATGGACCGCATGGCGGTGGGGATGGGGGGCCGAGCGGCCGAGGAAGTGGCGTGCGGCGAGATCACCTCCGGCGCCCAGAACGATATCCAGCAGGTCACCCGCATGGCGCGGGCCATGGTGACGCAACTCGGCATGTCGGATGAGCTTGGTCCCACCTACTTCGGAGGCGGCGGGGACGACGCGCTGGGCGGCCAGCCCTATAATCCCTGGGCGCCAAAGGAGTACAGCGAGGAGACGGCACGCCGCATCGATGAGGTGGTCGAGAAGCTGGTCGACGAAGCGCACCAGCGCGCGGTGACCGCGCTGAGCGAGCACCGCTCGGCGCTGGATGCCATTGCCGCCGCGCTGATCCACGACGAGTCGCTCAATCGCGACCAACTGGCGGCTATCGTCAATGACCATCTGCCCGCGGGGGAGCTGCCCGTTTCGGTTCCCCCTCCGGAGGTCACGGCGGACGCGCCGGAACCGGTTGGCATGGCCGACTGAGATACCAGATCCTGGGGCGCGCTAGGGGCAAGAATATGCAGCCGGCCGCGGGCCGGCATGCCCGCTCACGGTGGGACTAACGCATCCGTCCCGCGCGTGCTGCATGAGCGCGGCGACGTTGGCGTGGGGGAGCACCCAGACATCGGTGGTACCAGAATGAATTTCGGGATAGCGCTGGTCTCGTAGGTACGAGGTAAAGCCCGTGGGATAGGTGGGAGCCACCTGGTCTGTCAGGACCACCGCCCCGACACTGGGCAATCGCTGCTCCAGGGAGCGCGCGCCGACCACGGTATGCATATTCCAGAAGTAATCGGAGAGAGCGTGGCGACGAGCCAGATAGGCGTATTCCAGTTGATCGGTTAGCACCCCCTGGCCGGGCGGGGTGATGCGGTCGATCAAATGAACCGTGGTGTTAATGGTCGAGAATCGTGAGGCGCTGATGAAGAGACGAGTGGGATCACTCCCCGAGTTAATATCCAGGGCCCAGACCGCGCTGAGGGTGATGGCGGCGACCGCTAGCATACGGGGGAAACGGTGAATGTACTTCACGGCGATCGGCGCGGCGAGCAGCGCCGCGAAGGGCACCATCGGCAGGAAGTAGTGGTAGTACACCTGCGAGGCAAAGAAGAACAGCCCGCCAACCGCGAAACCACTGACCAGCCACAGGGGATGGCGGCGCCGGACGATGGCGTACACCGTGAGCGGATTCAGCAACAGCCAGAAGGCAAAGAGGCCACCCGCGCGATGCAGCAGATCGGCCGGCGCCCGTTGCAGCAATTGCCACCCAATCGTGTCGTGGTACAGCGACGACAGTTCGGGGATAAACGGTACCAGGGTGAGAGCGCCCACTGCCGCGGTCGAGAGCAGAATCACCATTGAGCGGCGCGGCGCCGCCAGCAGGTAGACCGGCAGGAAGAGAATCGCCGGGTACTTGATCCAGAGCGCAAGCCCCAGGCACGCGCCAGCCAGCACTGCTCCCCAGTTCGAGGGCCTCCATAACAGCAGCACCAGACCGCCCATGCCCAGTGCGGTGATGAGCGGATCCTGGCCCACTCGCACCGCGCAGATCAGCGCCAGAGGGCTTGCTCCGTAGATCAGCCCGGCGGTCAGCGCCTCACGGCGCCCATAGAGCAGGATGCCGATCTTCCAGACCATCACCGCGGTGGTGCTGTCGATGAACAGGGTGATCAGCCGGCCCGACGGCCACCACCAGGCCATGAGCGGCTGGAGTGCCCGGAAGAGAACGAGCACCCCTGGAGGGTGAAAGAACATGAAGTCGCGGTACGGAATGGTTCCGTGGGCAAAGTCGCGGCTGAGGAGCAGAACGACGAACTCGTCCGGGTCGTAGGTGTCGGCGGTAAGCGCCGCGACCAGCAGACGCAGTCCCAGCGCCCAGAGGAGAACTAGCAGCCAGTCCCGTTTGCCATCCCGAAAGCGCTCCGTCAGTCCATCAAACGATAGGAGTGGAGATCGAGCTGGCTGCAGGGCGAGAGTAGAGTTCAAAGGGGTGTCAAGGTCTCCTGGAGCAGTCAATGACTGTGCAGGCGGTAGCACTGAGATAGCTCTGCACGCTTCTTGCACAGTCCGTCTCTTGTAGGCAACTGTGCCCTCAATACTATCGAATCAAGAGGAGACGGATATGGCGGATAGACGAGCAACCGTGGTGTGGGAAGGAACCTTGCCCGAGGGGCGAGGAACGATTGAGACCGGAAGTGGTGCGCTGTCGGGCGCGCCGGTTACCTGGGCCTCGCGGATGGAGCAGCCGGACGGCAAGACCAGCCCAGAGGAATTGCTGGCCGCTGCTCAGGCAGAGTGCTATGCCATGGTGCTGACCAACATGCTTTCGAAGGGGGGGAACACGCCGGAGCGGTTGGAGGTAACCGCGACCTGCACGGTGGTGCCGGAAGGCGAAGGCATTAAAATCACCACCATGAAGATCGACGTGCGTGGCACTGTACCCGGCGTCGACCAGCAGTCCTTCGCACAAACGGCCCACGAAGCCGAGCAGGCCTGCCCGGTGAGCAATGCGCTGCGCGGCAACCTCGATATTCAGGTGGCAAGCGTCCAGCTGACCGAAACCGCCGGACAGCGCTAAGGACGCGACTGATGACAGATCTGGCGAGCAGACATGCCCTGCCCGACGGCACGGCGCCGCGGCTATCCGAGGCCCAGGTTGAGGAATTGCTGCGGGAGGCGCCGGGCTGGGAGGTTGAGAACGGGAAGCTTAGGCGGGAGGTTCAGGTAAAGAACTTCAGCGCAGCGCTGGCCCTGGTCAACGATATAGGCCAGATCGCTGAGCAGCAGAATCATCATCCAGATATCGCCATTTTCCGCTGGAATCATGTGCGAATCGAGTTGTACACCCACACCGTCGAAGGTCTTTCCGAGAACGACTTTATCATGGCCGCCAAATTGACCGATTTACTGGCTGCACCGTAGCCACAGGCATATCCTCCGGGTGAGGCAGGAGGCGCGCGATGGATCACACGCCAAGTACCGACTGGATACTCGGGTTCGACATAGGTGGAACCAAGACGGCGGCGGTGGCTGGGACAGCGCACGGTGAGATTGTAGACCGAGTGGTCTTCTCGTCGGGGCCGGCCCGGGGCTTTGAACCGATGTGGAGCGATCTGGTTGCCGCGGGGCAGGAGTTGGTGGCCCGGCATGGGAAACCGAGCGGTGTGGGAGCCAGCATCGGCGGTCCGCTGGATAGCGCTCGCGGCATCATTTGCTCGCCACCCAATCTTCCCGGCTGGGATCAGATTCCGCTCAAGGACCTGCTCGCTCAGGCGTTCGATGCGCCGGCCGAGGTCGAGCACGACGCCAGGGCCTGCGCGCTGGCCGAATGGCTGTTTGGGGCGGCACGTGGCAGACACACCATCGTCTTTCTCACCTTCGGTACCGGGCTGGGCGCAGGTCTCATCCTCGATGGGCGGCTGCACCGTGGCGTCACCGACACGGCTGGCGAAGTCGGCCACTGGCGCATTGCGGGCGATGGGCCGCTGGTGTATGGCAAGCGCGGTTCCTGGGAAGGTTACAGTAGTGGCGCCGGCCTTGCTGGACTGACTGCGTTCCTCTTCCCCGGTTGCTTTGGAGACGGGGAGGAAGCCTCCAGAGTGATCGACCGTGCACGCCAGGACGACCAGGCGGCGCTACACGTCGTGGAGACGTCTGCTCGGGCGCTGGGCCACGGCATCGCTCTGTTGGTTGATCTGCTGAACCCCCAGATGGTCGTCCTGGGCAGTCTCGCGGTGCGCGCCGGGGATCTTTTCATTCCCATCGCACGTGCCGTGCTCGACGAGGAGGCATTGCCGCAATCCGCCGCAGCCTGCGAGATCGTACCGGCAGCGTTGGGTGAGCAGATTGGAGACGTGGCTGCCCTGTGCCCGGTGATTTACCGCAGGGGTGCGTTTCGTACCGGCGATTAACGCATTGCCGGCCGGCAACCTCAACCCGGTGCGGCGATGGCCGCCCTACACCGCTACCGGCTCCCCGGCTAGAACCCGGGCAAGCTCCTCTCGCTTGACGCAGTTCTCGAAGGCGAAGGAGCGCATCAGGGTGTCGATTCCCTGCTCGTCGAAGTCGGCAAAGCGGGCGGCGACCTCTGGCGTGAGTGCTTCAGCGAAGAAGATGTTGCGCACCAGGCGGCGGTTCAGTGACCTGGCGTCCCAGGGTAGTGCGGCGCGATCGGGAAACTCACGATCCAGGGTTTGGTCAATCACGCTCAGAATCTCGCTCAACTCGGCGTCTCCCCTGCCCCAGCTGTCGCTGCCCAGCCGTTGCTTTTTCTGGACGGTGTCGCCCAGGGCCTGCATGTAGGGTGAGTCGGGCGCGGCATAGACCAGTCCCTGCAACCCGATGTCTTTGTAGGTCCAGATGGCCCACGAGGCCCCGTAGCGCTCGAAGAGATCGATCTGGTCGCGTGCCAGGCGGTAGCGCGTCGCGTTGAGTTCTTCGTCCTCGGTGTAGATGGGACCGAATTCGCCCACCCAGACCGGCGCGCGGTGCTCGTGCATAAAAGCCGTCTTCTTGAGGAAGTTTTTCTCGAGCCACGGCTGATCGCACCAGACGTTTTGGGTGTAGCCGGGATAGGGACCGCCCCCAGGCATGCCGCACCAGGCGTAATCGTGGGTATCGTAGACCACGCCGGGCCAGGTCTCGGTGAACAGTGAGAAGCTGCTGGCATAGTGGTTGCCGTCCACAAAAATCAGGTGATCGGGGTCGACGCCCCGGACCGCATCGTACAGGCGCCGGGTGACGGGGATCAGGGCATCGCCGATGGGGTCGTTCGGCTCGTTCATCAGGTTGTAGCCGGCGACCCATGGATTGCCGCGATAGCGATCGGCGATGACCTCCCAGAGATGTGCTGCTCGGTCCTGGAACTGTTTCTGCGTCCAGAGTAGGGCACGGTGCGTGGGGTTGTCGCTGTGCCAATCCTGGTTCTGATAGCCCTGGACCGCGTGGAGGTCGATAATGGTGTAGATCTCATGACGAGCACAGAGATCGATGGCACGGTCGAGGTGCTTGAAGCCCTCCTCCTGAATCTCAAACGGCGCCATATCGCTCTCGAAGTGCCGGTAGTTGACCGGCAGCCGGACCAGATTCAGGCCCAACGATTGGAGGTAGGCAGCATCGGCCTCGGCAAAAAAGTACTCAAAGAAGCGGTCAAAGAAGAGCGTATATTTTACATCGCCCATGGCTTTTTGCAGGGCGGCGCGCCACGATTCCTCGTTGCCGGGAAAACCGGTGATGAAATTTTCCATGTTCATCCAGCCGCCCAGGCCCACTCCGCGCAGCAGGACCGTGGCGCCGGAGTCATCCACGATATTCGGTCCATCTTGACGTAACATGCTGATCTCCTTCGATGGCGCCGCGTGGCCGTGTCCGGCGGCACGGCACATCCCACCACACATCGTATTCTACCGTTCATGGGCGGGCAGTTTAATAGTACTCACGTATTCGGCGTCGACATCCATGACTCGACATGGCAGAGGAGGCAGGGCGACTATGCCCGTGTGCTGGTTACCGCTCCGGTAGGGGCCGTGGCTCCGCCCGGCCCGCCTCGGTTGGTCGCGGGGATGCCGCAACCTACGGGGAACACCGTTGGGCGGGCTGGGCAGGAGCCGCAGCCCCTACGCCATCACTGTGTCTACAGTCGAGACGGGGTGCTCACTGAACCGTGCTCGATTGACCGATGAGGTAAACATGATGGCTCAGCACTGTCCGCTCATCACTATTCTACCGTGAAGGTTTGCTGGTTTCTGGTCTGTGGCAGGATGGATAGGGTACAGCAAAAGACAGGCCTACCCTGGGCCGCGCTGCCGATGCTCCGCGCCGAAAGGAAGAGTGCGGTGTCCACGATCAGCTTTGTGACCGCGAACTATGCAGCCGGTACCCCTCGTGCGGCCGGTGCAGCGCGGGTGGTATGGTCGAGGGCGGTACCGGAGTTGGCACGTGCCATCGCGGAAGGCCGCCCTCATCGGGCCAGCGGTGAGCACGCGGCACATCTGGTGGAGATCATGGATGCGGTCGGCTTGTCGATCAGCAGCGGCCGGCCGGTGGAGGTGACATCCAGTTTCGTACCGCCGGCCCCAATGGAATGGGCATAATGTGTTGTTCCGCGGCACTGGAGTGACGGAGGAGACGCGAATGACGCTCGGGGACACAGACCACGGGGGCACCTACCGAGAACGGATCGAGGAGGCGATCGTGCGGCACCGCGCGGATCTGGATCGCGACCTTCACACCTTCGAAGGGCACGCCGCCATCGTTGCTCAGATTGCGACGGCCCTGGTGGCGGCCCTGCGCGGAGACCACACGGTGTTGCTGGCGGGTAATGGCGGCAGCGCGGCGGAGGTGCAGCACTTCTCCGCCGAACTGGTGGGGCGCTATAAGCGCGAACGGCGGCCATATGCGGCCATTGCCCTGAGCACAGATACCTCGATCATTACGGCCATTGGAAACGACTACAGTTACGATCAAATCTTTGAACGCCAGGTCCAGGCTTTGGGCCGGCCGGGAGACGTGTTGGTGGCGTTGAGCACCAGCGGCGAGTCCAGAAATCTGGTGCGGGCCGCCGAGGCTGCCAGGCAGCAGGGTGTCACGGTGGTGGCAGTGACGGGTCCAGGCGAGAGTACGCTCTCCGGCATGGCGGATCTTGCCCTATGCGCTCCCGGCGCCGACACGGCCACGGTACAGGAAATGCATATGATATTCACCCACCTGGTGTGCGACCTGGTCGAGGCCGAAATGGTGGCCGGCGAGGTCGGGGTTTAGCCCTGGAGAGGACCAATGGCGAGGATCAAACTGGCGTACATCGGAGGCGGTAGCACCCGTGCTCCGGGAACCATGGCCTCTTTCGTCCAGCAGGGGCAAAACTTCGAGGGCTCCGAGGTGGTGCTGATCGATCTTGATCACGAGCGGCTGGAGATCGTGCGGACGCTGGCCGAGAAGATGGCTCGTGTCCATGGGATCGATCTGCAGGTGCGGGCTACCACCGACCGGCGCGCGGGCTTGGAGGACTGCGACGCCGTGCTCACCAGCTTTCGACCGGGGGGATTCGAGGCCCGCTACCTGGACGAGAGCATTCCCCTGGAGCATGGGGTAATTGGTCAGGAGACGCAGGGGCCGGGCGGCTTTTTTATGGCGCTACGCACGGTTACCGTGATGCGCGACATTGTCGGGGACATGGAAAGCGTGTGCCCCGGCGCACGCCTCTTCAACTACACCAACCCGATCAACATCGTCTCGGAGGCGGTGACTCACCACTCGGCGATTCCCACCGTCTCGCTGTGTGAGGGCCCTATCATTTACCCGCGTATGATAGCGGGAATGGCGGGCCTTGATCGAAATAAGGTCGACGCGGTGATGATTGGGCTCAACCATGGGTGCTGGAGTGTGCGTCAGCGATATGACGGGCAGGATATGATCCCGCTGCTGCGTGAGGCCTGGGAGCGGAAGCGGGATGATCCGCAGACGCCTCCGCACCGCAAACGCATGTTGCAACTGGCCGCGACCATGGGAGCCATTCCGGCCGACTATTTCCAGTACTACTATTTCAAGGACGAACTGCTGGCCGAACTGCAGGCCAAGCCCACCACGCGGTCGCAGGATATCATGGCGCACGTGCCGGACTACTGGCGGCACTATCGGGAGCAGGCCGCCTCCGATCATCCCGACCTGGATCCCGAGTGCTCGCGGGGCGGCATCAACGAACTCGAGCTGGCCATCGATGTGATGGATGCGGTCTTCAATGACCGGCAGGAAATCTGGCCGGTGAACGTCCCGAACATGGGCGCCATCGGAAACTTTCCGGATGACCGGGTGGTGGAGGTTCCTGGATTCGCGGATCGTCATGGCGTGGCGCCACTGGCCTCCGGCCGGCTGCCGCCACACCTGAGCGGGCTGGTCGACATGCTGGCGGAGTATCAGGCGCTAACCGCCGAGGCAGCCTGGCAAGGGACGCGTCTGGACGCTGTGCGCGCCCTGGCTAGCCATCCACTGGTGCTCGATCTGCGCCGGGCGGAGACGCTCTACGCTGAGATGAGCGCCGCACACCGGGCCTATCTGCCTGCCCGGCTCCTGGCGTAGCACAATGGATCTGGTGGTCGAGCGCGACTATCCGACGTTGAGCCGGGCGGCGGCGGATGTCGTAACCGACCTACTCACGGTGAAACCGGATGCACGTCTGGTGGTGGCGACGGGCGAGACGCCGCTCGGCCTCTACCGCAATCTGGCAGACCGCAAGACTCGGGGGGAGATCGATACCTCGCGGCTGCGTATCTTTCAGCTGGACGAGTACCTTGGTCTCACGTCCGATGATTCCCGCTCCCTGTATCGATGGATGCGTGAAGTGTTCCTGGAGCCGCTCGCCATAGGGGACCATCAGGTGACACGGCTGCCGGGCGATGCGGCGAACCCGAGTGAGGCCTGCCGGGCGTACGATCGAGCAGTCGAGCAGGCCGGAGGGTATGACCTGGCCATCCTTGGTCTGGGACCAAATGGGCATCTCGGCTTTAACGAGCCACCGTCCGATGCTGACACGCCCACGCGCGTCATCACTCTGACCCCGGAAACCGTCCACAGTAATGCCCGTTACTGGGGTGGCGAGGATCGCGTGCCGCGGCAGGCTCTCACCGCCGGCATGAAACACTTGCTGGCCGCACGGCACATTCTGCTGCTGGTGTCGGGGCAGGGGAAGAAAGAGATTCTGGCCCGCACGCTGGAGGGACCGGTGACGAGGGAGTTGCCGGCCTCCTTCCTCCAGCGGGCCCAGCGAGTTACGGTGATAAGTGATCGAGACGCCATGCCGACGTCGCCGGCATCTCTGGCCGGAGAGGTATGAGAGCAGATACCCGTGCGGGGTTCGTTCTCGGTGTGGATGGCGGTAACAGTAAGACGATCGCGCTGGTCGCGCGCTGCGATGGCACGATCGTGGGAGCGGCACGTGGCGGGAACACCGACATTTATGGCGCCGGATCGTCGGAGGCAGCGCTGATGGCGCTGGACGGTATCGTCTACGCGGCGTTGCAGGCCGCCGGCGCCGAGATCGTTGAGATCGAGGCGGCGGCATTCAGCATGGCCGGCGCGGACTGGTCGGAAGATTTTCTCCTCCTCGAAGCTGCTCTGGCACGTCGCGGCTTTGGCGAGGCTCTCGTGGTGGTGAACGATGCGCTGGGCGCCTTGCGTGCCGGGTCTCGGGATGGCACTGGCGTATCCGTCGTGTGCGGCACCGGTGGGGCGGTTGGAGCGCGGGGGCTGGATGGCCGAGTCTGGCATGCGAGCTGGTGGCAGGAACCGCAGGGGAGTAGGCATCTGGCCGATAAAACGGTGTGGGCAGTGTATCGAGCGGAGCTGGGTATCGACCCTGCAACCAGCCTGACGCGGCGCCTGCTCCAGATTTTCGAGCAAGAGACGGTGGAAGGGATTCTGCACAGCCGCACCGCGCGGCTGGGTCCACGCCCAGATCGGCACGGGCAGGTGACTCGCGCGCTGCTGCAGGAGGCCGATCTGGGGGACCGCACGGCGCTCCGCATCGTCTGCCATCATGGCGCCGCGCTGGGCGACTATGCCGTCATCGGAGCGCGGAAGGTTGGGATCGAGGCCGAGCCGTTCACCCTGGTGCTGGCCGGCGGCGTGTTCCGCCACGGGGGCCGAGTGCTCGCCGACGCGGTGGTCGATCGCGTCCGCGCTTCCTGTCCAGAGGTACGGGCGGCGTTCAGCCGGTTCGAGCCGGTGGTCGGGGCGGTCTTGCTGGCTTTCGATCGGCTGGGTGTAGCCGTCGACGAACGGGTATTAGTCCGTTTGACGGTGACACTTCCCCCCGATACGCTGTTTGCGACCTGACCACCAGCACACCATCCCGCCCGATACCTGGCACTGGTTCCAGGCCGGGGAAGAGGGCGCTATCGTCTCCGAGTTCTCATCGACGAGTACGGACAGCGCTGATATCTTCCAGGACCCGCGAGTGGTGCGGACGCCAACGGTGTAACCTGCCGGCGCCGAAAGGCAGAGGAGCAGATTCCTGCTTTACCCAGTCGGTGAGCCCGTATCCTGGTCGGGCGTGCCGTCGCGCTTTTCGGCCGGCGGCGTATCGATCGGCTGGCCGGTGGTGTCGAAGACCGAGCCCTCTGTTGGCTCTCCCTTCTTTCGACCGCTGAGCACTTCCACCGCCTGTTCAAAAACGGCCTGATTTGGGCCACGATCCATGTTGTCCGATTGAGGATTCGAGTTGTCCATGAGGTACCTCCTCTGGTTCGGGCGGCAAGATGCATACCAGGTGATGTGGCATTGGGGATAGGCGAGCGGGCTACAGTGTGTCATTGCGACCGGCAGAGAGAGATGCATGAAGCGAATGTTTATCGTCGGCACCATCGAACCTCCGGCCGTCCGCCGGAACGGAGTGGACTCCGATTCTCCTCACGGACGCGGGCAGGCGAATTCGTGAAACGTGCCCGAGCGGCACTTGGATTAGCCTTTGCTCAGGTTTGGCGGTATCTGGGGACCATGGTGCTGGCCAATGTCACGGCTATCGTCCTGATGCTGCCGATCCTGGTACTGATGGTCTTTATGACTGCCCTGTTACGGACCTACGCGGTGCTGGCGCCGGCACTGATCATCGGGATTGGCATCCTGCCGAGCCCCAGCAACGCCGGTGTCCAGTACATCACTCATGAGACTGCGAACCGGAATCCGTTACTCTGGCGCGATCAAGTGGATGGCTTTCGTCGATACGGCCTGCTGGCGCTCCGCGCCTGGCTGCTCTCGGCGGCCGTGACCATGCTGTTGCTGGGAAACGCGATATTCTACTCGCGGGCAAGTTTTCCTGGCGCCCGCGTGATCGAGATTGCCTGCGTGCTGGGTCTGATTTTCTGGTTAGCGATCCACCTGTACGTCTATCCGCTCCTGCTTGAGCAAGAGGTGAAACGGGTGCTTTTGGTCTACCGCAACGCCGCCCTGATAACCGTGGCGCAACCGCTGGTCACGGTCGTCGTGGTCCTGGTATGGCTGGTGGTGCTGGTCGCGGCCTCGTTTACCGGGGTCATCGGAGTTGTCGGTCTTGCCCTGTGTGCCGCGATCCAGCAGAACGCCGCGGCCGTCCTGTTGCCCGCTTTCGACCGTCCTGAAAGCTGACTTGAACGACTCACCCATAGGGAGACGTCTTCCGCCGGCACATGATCTGAGCGGAGAAGCTATCCTGGCACTGTGGCGCCGGTCATTGCGGTAGTAGTTTCCCTTCCCAGGGAGCAGCAACAGGAGTCGTTCGTCTAGAGCATGGTCAAGAAACGGTACGAACTGGGTGAGCTGGAGTGGATGCTGGCGGGCTGGACACCGTATGTCTGGCGACAGCAGTTGAGCATCGAATCCGGCGTCTCGCTCAACGCCGAAGTGACTGCGGTACCCGCCCGGGTGCCCGGCTCGGTCCAGGCGGCGCTGCGCGACGCCGGTCTCCTTCCCGACTGGGACGTCGGACTCAATGCGCGCGAGTGCGAGTGGGTGGAGAACCGCCACTGGATCTACACGGCCCGCCTTCCCGACACGTGGCTGGAGCGGGGGCGACAGATTCGGCTGCACGCACTGGGGGTGGATTATGCGGGTTGGGTGTTGCTCAATGGTGGGGAGATCGACACCTTTGAGGGGTCGCTGATACCGCACGTCTTCGATCTGACTCCGTACGTGCGAACAGAAGGGAATACCCTGCAGCTGGTGTTCGACTGCCCGCCGCGCTGGCTGGGTCAGATTGGCTACACCTCGAAGATGCGCCAGTGGAAAGAGCGGTTCAATTATTTTTGGGACTGGACCAGCCGGCTGGTGCAACTCGGTATCTGGGATGACCTTTTTCTGGAGGTGACGGACGGCCAGGAGATCGGTGCCCTCCATTCCGTGGCCCACGCCAGCCTGGAGGCAGAGACGGGAACGCTGGAACTGCGGGCCGAGATTCGGGGCGAGCGGGGCAGCCAGGTGTCGGTCTCACTGGAGCGGGACGGGGCCATGCTGCGGGAGGAGCGCATTCCGTGCGATCGTTTCGGCGACGGCGTGCGCTGGGACGATCTGCCGGTCGAGCTGTGGTGGCCGAACGGCGCGGGCGCGCAGCCGCTCTACACGCTTCATTGCCGGCTGCTGGATGCGGACGGCGCGATACTGGATGACTGCACGCGGCGGGTCGGGTTCCGAGACCTGCGGTGGGAGCCGTGCGGGGGCGCGCCGGTGGAAGCGGATCCGTGGCTCTGTGTGGCCAACGGCCGTCCTCTATTCCTGCAAGGGGTGAACTGGACGCCGATCCTGCCCAACTTCGCGGATGTGACACCGGACGATTACCGGCGTCTGCTGCGCCTGTATCGCGACCTGGGGTGCAACGTGCTGCGCGTGTGGGGCGGCGCATTTCTAGAGAAAGAGATCTTTTACGACCTCTGCGACGAACTGGGCCTGCTGGTATGGCAGGAGTTTCCACTCTCATCCTCCGGGCTGGACAATTACGCGCCGGACGATCCGGCGTCCATCGAGGCGCTGGCGGAGATCGCGGCTTCGTACGTCGAGCGACGCCGGCATCACGTATCGCTGCTCCTCTGGTGCGGTGGTAACGAGTTGCAAGGGCCACGGCACGACGGCCAGCCGGGACAGCAGCCGCTGGACTTCTCGCATCAGCTCATCAAGCGACTGGCAGAGGTGGTCGCCCAACGAGACCCAGGGCGTCGCTTTCTTCCAACCTCACCGAGTGGGCCAAGCTTCGGAGGAGAGGAAGAGCACGTCGGCGAGGGCCGTCATTGGGATGTGCATGGTCCCTGGCACGTGACGGGGGATCTTGAGACGGACTATCGGAGATACTGGGAACAGGACGATTCCCTCTTTCGCTCCGAGGTGGGGGTGGCAGGCGCCAGTCCCGTGGATCTGATCCGGGAGTACCGTGGCGACCTGCCGGAGACACCGGGAACGCTCCACAACCCGCTGTGGCGGCGGAGCAGTTGGTGGATCGATTGGCCGGTGTTTGTCGCAGAGCAGGGCCGGGAACCGGAGAGCCTGGAGGAGTTCGTGAGCTGGAGCCAGGAGCGGCAACGACGCGCCCTGGGAATCGCCGCTCGGGCCTGCAAAGATCGATTTCCGCGCTGTGGTGGCTTCATCATCTGGATGGGGCACGATTGCTTTCCGTGTACGGCAAATACCGCGATCGTGGACTTTCATGGCCGTCTGAAGCCGGCCGCGATCGAGATTTCGAGCGTTTTCCTGGCGACCCCCCCTCCCCCAGCCCCTCCCCCTCCAGGGGCTGATAGGGGTAGGTATAGCACATGCCGCGTCATATAGGCGCTATCCCTTGTGGATGGCCGTACGACGAGGCACAACATCCAGGCCGATTATCCGCCGTTAGGCGCATACCTACCCCTGTCAGCTCCAGGGGGGAGGGGAGCTACTACGGGACACAGTGTCTCTCAAGAACGCCCCCTCCCCCACGGAGGGGCTCGTGAGCGGACAGTTTGGTGAAGATATGGCAATGCCTCGACGCACCCTTACCCCCGGCCCCTGAAAGGGGTAGGTATGGCCGGAAGAGGGGTGGAGTGCTTCATAGCTCCTGCTGTCGAGAGAAGGGATATGCGGTCCCGCCATCCGGGCCCAGCACCAGCATCACTCGCTCGACGCCACTGGCGTCGAGCGCTATGAGCTGCTCGGCGAGCGCGGGAAGAGAGGTTACCGGACCGACTTCGGACGTTGTGAGATAGCCCAGCACCTCGATTCGCCGTCCAAGCTGTCTGCTCAACTCGGGGAGGGTGCGCGCGCCGCCGGCAGCAAGCAGGGCAGCGACCAGAAGCTGTCCGCCCCGACCCGCCTTGGTCCGGGTTTCGCCGCGGAGGCGCCCTCCGTGGTAGGCAGCCAGAGCAGCCGCCACGACGGCTGCACTCAGATATTTAAGCATGTCGCTGATCGTCGGCGCGTCGTGCGGGCCACCCAATACTATGCGGACGGCAAGCCAGAGCAGAGCGATGGCAAAGCTGACTGCCACCAGCGTGGCGATCAGCGTGATGCCCCCCAGCAACCAACGACGCGGCTTGGTGGCGCGCTCCTCGGGATCGGAGTTTGCGGCCCGCTGCAGGATCGACCACGCAGGCAGCCAGACGGCGGAGCCAATCAATAGAGCGGTGATGCTAGCGCTCGTCGTATCGCGCCACCACTCGCCAATACGATCATGAGTCTTGAAGAGGAAGTCGAGCACGACCCAGAGCAAGGCGACCGCTGCTGGAGCTGTTATGGCCAGGCCCACGAAGGACAGCCCGGCCAGCGGCCAGCGCCGCGGCCAGGGGAGCATTCCCGGCTGGGCGCTGTGGCCGGGCCTGACTGCCTGGTGTCGCAGAACGGTCCAGTAATAAGCCCAGGTCATGGCGCCGACCAATAGTGGCGGCACGGCTCCGTGCAGGAACCCCCAGTTGTCGCTCGTCTGATAGCCCAAGCCGCGCCGCACCAGTTCGTAGAGCAGCTGGCCGCTCTCGGCCAGGGTGATCAGGATCGACACGCCCAACACGATATACAGATAGGGCACGCGGAAGGCGCGCGCACCTGGACGCGACTGATCGTACCGGGTGATGACCGCCCACACCGAGCCCCCGGAGATTATCCAGGCGGCGATCTGGCCCCACAGGACGGCGACCGAATCGGGCGTGGAGCCGAGCAGGATACTCTGCTGCGTGCCCTGGATCTGGTTGACGATAGCGGCGATTGCATTCGTCAGCCCGACCGACAGAAAGACCAGGGAGAACGCAGTGAGAATGTACAGTGCACAGTCGTGCGCCCGGTCTGGCTCCTCGATCGGTCGCTCCCGCCAGGCCAGCCGTGTGTATCCGAAGAGCGCGGCGCCGTACACGGTCAGCCGAGTTGCCGACCCAGCGCCGTCTCTCAGAACGGTGTTCGTATCGTGCGGGCCGGGCAGCGTCAGAACGACGCGCAGCAGGGTATGGAGCGCGAAGAGCGCCGCGGTTGCTGCGATGGCGAAGACCAGGGCAAAGTAGACACGCCGCTCCGGAGCGTCCCGCTCCGGGGGCGATCGCACGATTCGCCGCTCGGCTAGCCGCCAGAAGCCGAGCCAGAGCGGAGTTGCCACGAGCAACGTTGCCAGATAATAGCTCGCCTGTTCACGCGTGTCGCTAGCGCTGAGCAGTTCGCGCGTGCGAAACACCGCGTCCGGCAGGACCCGGCCCAAAAGCCCGTACACTGCGAACAGAAAGGCCATCAGCCCAACAAAGGACACGGCATAGGTGAGGAAGCGAACGCCGTCCACCGAGATACCAGGTTGCCCTATCTGCACTTTGCCGTCGGTATCTGTCTGCTTCTCCACCGCGCGTTCCCTCACTCCAGGTGCATAACACGCTCTAGGATAGAGGTATGGAACGCTGGGCGTATGGGGCGGTGGCAGTCGTGGTGGTGGTGGGGGGCGTCAGCGCGCTCCTGACCAGCCACTTCGCCATCCTGACCATTGCCGGCATCATCGCCTGTCTGGCGCTCATTGTCGCGAACATCCGCAATCGGAGTTCGCGCCGCTGATGGCGGCACACGCACTGCGGCACGTGGTAGGTTTTGCGAGGAGCACACGTCATGGAAGCTGCTAAAGACGATGGCGCGGAGACCGTCGAGCGAATCACGCCGGAGGAACGAAGCAAGCCGGCGCCTCACTCGCGCTTGACGCCTGAGCAGTTCATTCTGCTGACCATCGAAGATGATACCGAGGAGGCGCCCTGGATCATGATGGGTGATCCGCAGATGCGAGCGATTAGCTCCTTCTACCCCGCGCTCTATTACCACATGCGTGCAGCACACCCGGACTGGTATGTGGCCAGCATGCTCCCCATCCGGTTCTGGCGTCCCAGGACCCACGTGGTGGGGCAGCTTGGACCGGATGCCTTCGTGGCGCTTGCCGAGGACCGGCCGCGGCAGTCGTACGATCTGATGGCCGGAGAGAACCCGCCCGCCTTCGTGCTTGAAGTGCTCTCCCCGGCGAGCGTGGCGCGTGACCTGGAGCTGAAACGGGGAGCGTATTTTGAGCTGGGGGTACAGGAATATGCGCTGTTCGACCCCACCAGCAGCCTGGTTGAGCCACCCCTGCAAGGGTTTAGACGGGAGCAGGGGAAGTTTGTGGCATGGGAGCCAGATGCCGAGGGGCGTCTGCACAGTGAGGTGTTGGAATTGTGGCTGATCGCCCAGGGACCAGATATCCGCCTGATGCGACCAGATGGCGCCTGGGTGCCGATCTACCAGGAAATGCAGCGACGGGTAGTGGAGCTAGAGGCGGCGCAGCGACAGGTGGTGGAATTGGAGGCGTCGAAGCGACGAGTGATGGAGTTAGAGGCGGAGGTTGGGCGACTGCGAGCCGAACAGGAGCACCGCACGGAAAGCTGAGGGGAGCACTCTCACAGCCCCTGTGCAGGCAAAGCGTTTGCCGTTTTTTGACCCGGTACCCTCCGTATGGTATAGGTGAGGTCACCAGGTACGCTGAGGCATCACTACTGGCAGGCGCTAGGTACCGAGTTGCCAGGATCGCCAATTGTCTTCAACCTTCTGTTCAGCCGCTGCTGCCGTAGATTGGGGATATCCGTGAAACGCACAGTGAGGGGTTGTTGGACCGCTGACGGTTCCCCGACATCTCCGGTGACTGTTTTAGGCGAGAGAGTCGGATTGCAGGGCGTGGTGTACTACCGAGTTGGTGTGCGCTGCCAGAGCACGCCGTTCGGGAAGCATACTGCCTTCGATCATGCGGAAGGTTTCCAGATAGAGGTGAAGGACGGCCAGGCCTTGCTTTCGGAGCGTGGTGGGCGGTTTGCCCGCGCCCGGTTGAGCGGTTGCCATGCGATGGAAGCGCGACCAGTCGGAAGCGTCGCCCACTGCGTGGCGTACCTGCTGCATGTAGTGCGCGCTGGTCTTAATCAGAACGCCCCGCTGCACGGCGACGATTTGGGTAAGGTCGAGAGCCAGCAGGGTGACCGACTCAAACACCCCCTCATTCCGAACGAGGGCGCTAAGGACCTTATGGACGGTCTCCGCCTGGGCGGCAAGCGCGGCGCCCGCGAAGCGATTGGCAGCGGGCTGCAGTGGCGTCCAGGAGAAATCCTGCAACTCCCTCAGATAGCGGCTGAATTCACCTTCCGGATCCAGCAGGATACGCGCGTCGCGCATGGCGGGAACCAGAAAGATGGCGCGCTCCGGCTGGGTGACGGCCCGTCGCCACCAGCTCATGGTGCGCATGCTCACGCTGATCAAGCGGCCGTCTCGGTAATGAAAGCGCTTCTCCGGGCCGGCGTAGCCCTCCGCCATGATGTGGGCAAGATCAATGTCGCTATACGCCGTGGCCGCGTTGCGCACGGCGCTGCCGGCTAAGACCATGGCAACGGTATCACTGGCTGACAACTCGGTTGCAAGCGTGTGCAGTAATTCGTTAAATAGAGTATCCACTCTTTCCATGGTAACCCTGCCATCATGTAATACCGGTGGGGAGCATGGAAACGAGCAGATTTCATGATGTGGTCGTCAGCTTGCGCGGTGTTCGGTGGGTACCGGGCTCCGTTCGAGCGGGCGCATCTTTGATAGAGGTATGTTGGAGGTGAACCCGAGCGAATGC
>JAABUJ010001535.1_pt1 | contig 33301 bp, 33 predicted proteins | sample 5559131 | NCBI WGS metagenome assembly JAABUJ01 (sample SAMN10711875, study PRJNA513366) | rock metagenome | isolation source: Antarctica rocks | place: Antarctica: Victoria Land, Mt New Zealand nord | collected 2016-01-07
ACGGGCAAGCCGCCCTACGACACCGTCGGAACCCCACATCAGGCAAGATCAACCACACAAACAACCGACGCGGGGTGGGGCCAGTTCAAGCGTCCACGCCGGGGCCACTGCGAACGTCCACGCCGATTCCTGTGCTCGCGGCGGACCTCGTCCAGCGCCTTGGTTGCGAGCTGTACGACGTGGTAGTTGTCGATGCAGTTCACAGCTTGCGGGGCGTGCTCGCGGACGGACTTGGCGTACCCGTCATGACCGGAGCCCGTTCATCGGTCCACCTGCTGTGAGAGCTGGTGGGTGGTTGATGACTGCAGGGTAAGGATGCCGGCGTGCGCGACTGCCAGGTGGGCTTCCCGGTAGCCGCGAGCGAACACAGCTGGGGCCATCATGCCCAACGCTGAGTGCGGCCGGTGCTCGTTGTAGTCGATGCGCCAGTCCTCGATCAGCACCCTCGCCTCCTCCAAGCAGGAGAACAGCTCGACCGTGAGGAGCTCGTCGCGCACACGCCCGCCGAAGCTCTCGACGTAGGGGTTCTGCCACGGCGAGCCGGGCTCGATGTACGCGCTGCCGGCCCGGCTGAAGCGGCACCAGTCCATGAGCGCGTGGGCGGTCATCTCCGGTCCGTTATCGCAGCGCAGGAACCTCGGTGTCGTCCCGCGCTGGGCGACGAGCCCATCGAGCGTGCTGACAGTCTTGTCGGCGTCGATCCGACGGTGGCACTCGATCGCCAGCGCCTCGCGGGTGAACTCGTCAACGACGTGCAGCAGCTTGAGGTTGTGCCCATCGGCGGTCTGATCCCATTGGAAGTCGATCGCCCACACGTGATCGGGCGCCTCGGCGCGCAGCCGCTGCGCTGGCACCGTCGACTCGCCGAGCCGCTGGCGCTTGCGACGCTTCTGCGGCACTCTGAGACCCTCCTCGCGCCACACCCGCCTGGTGCGCTTGATGTTCAACACCCACCCCTCAGCCAGCAGCAGCGCATGGGCGCGGCGATAGCCCCACCGCGGCCGCTCCCTGGAGATCCGACGCAGCTCGCACCTGAGCGCCATGTCGTCGCCCGCGACCGTGAGCTCGTGACGCTGCGTGGAGCGATGCTGCCCCGCCAGCCGGCACGCCCGACGCTCCGACATCCCCAGCCGCTCCCGCAAAGCGAGAACAGCGCGGCGTCGACGCGCCGGGCTCAGAAGTTTCCCGCCGACAACTCCTTGAGCCCCTGAATATCCAGCGCCTGGTCGGCCACGATCCGCTTGAGCCTGGCGTTCTCGCCTTCGAGCTCCTTCAACCGCTTCACATCGTCGGCCTGCATCCCGCCGTACTGCGCCCGCCACCGGTGAAACGTCGCCTCCGACACCTCCAGGCACTTCACGACCTCCGGCAACTCCTGCCCCTCGCCGAGCAGCCTGTCGGCCTCCCGCAGCTTCCGAACGATCTGCTCCGGCGTATGACGTCGTCTCTTCATGCTCACGCTCCTCTGACCCATACAACAGGGCCGTCGAAGCTCTCACACGGGACGGACCGATCTCAGGGTCCCGGGTCAGTCACCCATGTCCTTCGAGACAGCGTTCAGCTTCGCGGAGCGCACGAAGATCGACGGCTCAAGCTTGTCGTGAACCTCCAGCCACGCGCCGCGGATGCCGTGGCCGGCGCCGACGGTCGGGCACGAGCTGAACGAGACCATGATCGCGGGCTGCGCTGCTGGGCGCCTAGCGAGACGTTGTCTTGTCTCAGGCAACGGGTGCTGAGCGGCGAAGAACTCATCAGCGGCGGCCTGGCCCTTACCCTCGCAGCCCCGCACCACGCAGCGGCGGCGGTAAACGCCGCGAGCGTGAGATACCGATGACCTTTTCGCCACGCGACCTCGTCGATTGAGATCTCAACAGATCGCTGAGCCAATCCTTCGCCGCGAGAAGCTCGTCGCCGACCCGCTCGATCACCCGTCCGATCGTGTGCCAGTCGATCCGCGTCAGCGGGCAGGTCGCGGTCTTGTCGCTCTTCGTCGCCAGCCACGCAACCAGGTCCTCGAAATCGCGAGTGAACCTGGCATCGCTACGGGCAAACGGGACGCCATCCACCAGCGCGCCGCGCTCGGGGCAGCGAAGCCGTCTGAGCCGAGCGTGGACCTCCAGCCGCAGGACCGGATCGAGATGGCGCCACGCATGGGCAACGACCTCCAGCTCGCAGGACTCAGAAACGGCGAACCTACGGTCCGAACCGTGGGCATCGTCCCACCCCCGCAAACAGCAAACAAAGCCCTGCTCAGACCACGAAACGCCCGCCCGTCAGCAGGCCGGAGTCACCTACAATCATCCCCGGAGCCTCCAAGAAGCTTGCCCTACGGAGCGAGCCCGAGCCTCCGCGCCACCGGAGCGACAGCGTACAGGTACCATCTCGAGCTATGAGCCCTCTGGATCCCAACCCAGCCACGCTGAAGGCCGAGGTGGAACGATATCCGTGGTATCACACGCTCGACCTCGGGCATGGAATCATCACGGAAGGGATGTTCGACCATCGTCCCGCCTTGGGCTCCTATCCGATACCTGCCGACCTCAGCGGTTTGCGTTGCCTCGATGTCGCCACGATGGATGGTTTTTGGGCGTTTGAAATGGAGCGACGAGGGGCAGCATCGGTGACGGCGATCGACCTAGAGAGGCCGGAGCAGCTTGATTGGCCGGCCTCACTCAGGGCCGATCACGACAAGAGCCTCGACGAAAGCAAAGCCGAACGCTTCGCACTTGCCAAGCGAGCTATCGGTTCGGACGTCAAGCGTGTCGTCATGTCAGCCTACGACCTCACTCCTGAGCTCGGCATGTTCGACTTCGTCTTCTGTGGCGACCTGCTCCTGCATCTAAAAGATCCGATCACGCCGGTCGAGAGAATAAGGAGTGTCTGCTCGGGAAGCGCGGTAATCGTGAACGTGATTAAGCGATTTCGCCTCTACGAGAAGCGAGCCGTAGCTGAACTCGATGGCATAGACGCGTTCGAGTGGTGGACAACAAACCTAGAGGGTCTCGTGCGTATCGTGCGTGCGGCAGGCTTCGCGCGCGTCGACGCTACGGAAACATTCGAGCTGCCTTTTGCGAGCGGAGGACCTTGGCGCGGTCTACGCGGAGCAGTACATGCTTACGTCTAGCCGGTATGGAGAGAGGTTTGTCAAGCGAGGATGGTAGAGTTAGCGCATCAGCGCTCGGCGGGGTTGGGGTGTGGTCGGCTGGGCTGGTGGCGGTCCGACAAGGCGCTGCGCGAAGCGCGGTCAGGCTGATATCCGCGGATTTTGGGTGCCGCAGGACCATAACCGGGTCATCGACGACGATGTCCTCGAATGCGTCCGCGGTCAAGCTCTGGCCCGCCAACGCGGCCATCGTGCGCGTGAGCGCATCGTGGCGGCGGTAGGTGGGGATGACGACGGAGATCTCCATGTTCAGGCGCTGTCGCCGGCTGGGCCGTGCCCCCACCGATCAGGATGCGGCGGCGACCATCTTCCGAGTCGCGGCTTTGCGCAGGTAACCGACTGCCTCCTGGAGCAGCGAACGCTCCGCGAACCATGTCGCAATCACCACGGTGGCGCCGTAGGCGACGATTTCGGTCAGCGTCCGGTGGACCGAGTTGCCGCCGCCGAGTACTGCCCGTCCGATGAGGATCCCGGCCGCGGCCGGGAAGGTGGGGGCGATGGCGCGTGCCACGTGGGCGACCATGCGGAGAGTGGGAAACAGCTTGACCAGGTAGGCGATGCGTACTCCCAAGCCCGCCACGGTGCCCGCTCCGATACCGAGCGCGAATCCGGGTAGCCCGTAGGTGAGCAGCAGGGGAACGCCGGCCCCGAGCACGGCTAGCAGCGTCGCTCCGCTCGCCACTGCAAGGATCCGAGTCTCGCCGCGGGCGCGCGCAAAAGCGGTCCAGTTGAAGCCGATCTGGTCCAAGGCCGCGCTGATCCCCAGCACCTGGATGAGCGGCACCGCCAACTCCCATCTGTTGCCGAGAACGAGAGGCACGCCTTGGGCTGCGAACAGGGCGGCGGCTACCCCAACGGGAAAGCCCCAGATCAGTGCGAGTCGATTGGACTTCGAGAACGCCTCAAACAGCAGGTCACGGCGATCCTTGACGGCACAAACCGCTGGATACAGCGCATGGGTGACGATGTCGTCCACTCGGGTGGTGTACTGGGTGATCTGCGACGCCAGGGTTATCGCGCCGATCGCCGCGGCGCCGATTGTCCGAGCCGCCAACGTCACCGGTATCTGGAACACCAGGATCGCGCTCGCCGATCCCAAGAGCAGCGGCCATGAGAAGGTCGCGTACTCGCGCAGAGCGCCACGTTCGTAGCGAAAGCGCAGCTTGTAGGGCGAGTTGAGGACCGCTACCCCGGCTGCCACAACGGACCCGGCGAGCGTGCCGATCACCAGCGACCAGAACCCCGCGCCGGCGATCGCGAGGCTCACCGTGACCGAGAATGTGATCACCGGATTGAAGCTCTGCAGTATCCGTTGCTTGGTGAAGTCCATACGGCGGTAGAAGACCCATATCGGAGTCTGTAAGGCGATCAGCGGAGCAGCGAGCGCGAGGAGGAGGCCGGGGGCGAGGATGCGCGGTTGGTTGTAGAGGATGGAGAACAGGGGAATCGCCACAAGGGCGATAAGCGTGAAGATGCCGCAGAGCATCGACTGCAGCGTGAACGCGATCTCGAAGGCCGCCTGCTGATCGGGATGGTCTTGTTGGATGTACTTGTCGTCCAATCCGACTGCCGCGAGCGCCAGGAGTGAGCCGAAGCTGATGGTGAGCAAGCCCCACAGGCCGTACTCGCTGGCGCCGAGGAGCCCGGCGAGCAGCAGCCCTTGGAAGATCGAGAGACCGTTGAGGCTGAGCAGGTAGACGGTGTTGACGAGCGTTCCGCCCGCCACCCGGTTGCGCAGCCCTCCTCCCCCGATCTCTTCCCGTCGCCGCCGCATGGCGTCCGCCTCCCCCAGTGCGTAGGCGTCACCGTTGAGCTCCTCGGCACTGAAGGCGGTGCCTGTCCCTTGGATCGGGTCGAGAGTGACGAGGACCTGGGTTGAGCCAGGGATCGGCGTCGGCTGGGCCGGCCGTGCCGCAACCTGGGCCATCTCGCCATCCGAGGTTGCCTGCATCTTTCGGTTCAACGCCTCGGCGATGACGATCGTCGGCGCGTCCGCGGCGAGGCCGAGGTCACGCCGTAGCGCTACCAGATTCACACCCATGGCTTGGTCTCCCACATTGGTCGTTGACCGCGGGCGCAGACCGCCCTAGATGCGGACGGCGCGACCCGGCGGGCGACGCGCCCGGGAGGCAGATTCGGAGACGACCTCATCGACGGAAAGCTTGGCCATGCAGCACAATGCTAGACGGGCCACGGCACCCTCAATGCAGAGATGTCGCTCGGCTCCATCCGCTTGGGCACCGCAGTGATGTACAGTGCCCGCGTGAGCGAGGCCGAGGCCGAGCGGTTCTGGGACGAGCGGGCGCGCGAGAACGCTCTGTACTTCGTCGATAACCGGCTCGACTACGGTGATTCCGACGCCGATGCGTTCTGGCGCGGGGGTCAGGAGGCCCTGGATCAGATGCTCCGTGCGGTCGGCCTCACCATCGAGCCTGGTGAGACGGTCGTCGACATCGGGTGTGGGGTGGGGAGGATCACCCGGGCCCTTGCGTCGAGGGCTCGATGGGTCTACGGCATCGATGTGTCGAGCGAGATGCTGGTCCAGGCGCGGCGCCACCATCCGGAGAGCGCCAACGTGGAGTGGCTGCATGGGGACGGGCGCAGCCTCGCTGTCCTTGGGGATTGCTCGGTGGACGGCTGCTTCTCCCATGTGGTGTTCCAGCATGTGCCCGACCCCGAGATCATCCTCAACTACGTTCGAGAGATGGGACGCATCCTGCGCCCGGGCGGGTGGACCTTGTTCCAGGTCTCTACCGACCCTGCCGTGCACCGTAGGAGCCCTGGACTTCGTGATCGGGCGCGCGCCGTTCTGCGCCCATCGGCGCCGAGGCACCCCGATGCGCCGTGGTGGGGCTCGGCCGTGGAGGTCTCTGCCCTCCGCGCCGCGGCGAGCATCGGACATCTGGAGGTCGAGCGACTGCTCGACGAAGGCTCCCAGTACACGACAGTGCTCGCCCGGCGATCCGTGAGCGATCAGGCGATGGCCAACTGATTGCCTCGGGCGGCCACGGTCTCGTTCAGACCACCACGTCGGCGTTTTCGGCCGCGACTTCTCCGGGCGCCGCCTCGAGGATCGCTCGCTCGACGGCTTCGTCAAATCGTGGCGCGGTGTGACGCCCAGCGGTCTTGAGCCCCGCCTCGCGCAGCGCCGCACGCAGCTCGGGCTCGGCGGCCAGCCGGCGCAGAGCGCCGGCGAGTCCCTCGGGCTCGTCGGCGGTGAAGAGCAGGCAGTTCTCCTCGTGGCGCAGGTACTCGCCTGAGCCGCCGCGTCCGGTGGCCACCACCGGACGGCCGCGGGCCATCGCCTCCAGCGGCACCAGGCCCCAGGGCTCATCCCAGCGGACGGGAAAGACGACGACATCGGCGCTCGCGTAGGCGGAGAGCAAGTCGTCGCGGTCGCGTTGGCCGGCAAACTCGACGCGGTCGGCCACCCGCAGGCGGGCGGCCAGGCAGCGCAGTCGCTGCTCCTCGCGTTGGTCCCAACCGCCCACGATCGTCAGTCGTGCCGCGTCCGGTAGGTGGACGAGGGCCTCGACGGCCGTATCGACGCCCTTGCGCGGGTCGATGCGTCCCACGTAGAGCAGTCGCCATCGCCAGGGCTGAAGTGGTGCTGGATCGAGAAAGTCGGGATGGATACCCGAGTGCGCGACGCCCGTATCCCGCAGACCCAAGCCGAGTTCGAGTGCGCGCTCCCTCGTGAACTCGCTGACGAACCAATAGGTGGCGGCGCTTGAGAAGTCGACGGTCGTGGGGATACCTGCGAGCCGTTGGGCCACATTGGTGAGCCGATGACGCCGCCCGGAGAGCAGGCGCAGCCATGGATCGACCGCCGGCCCGTAGGCGAGCCAGTCGTCGTGCACGAATGCCACAGCGGGGATATCGCGACGCCGGACGGTCTCAAGCAGCGTGAGCGACAGGCCGCCCATCGACCACCACCCGACGACGTCGGGGCGCTGCTCATCGAGATGATGCTCGAGGACGCGGTGGTTGTGGCGAGCCAGCGCCGCACGAGCGCGCAGGCCCAGCCGCTCGAACTCACCGCCGCGCAGGTGCCAGTGCAGCTCGCGGTACACGTGGGGTGCGTCGCGCTCGAGGCTGGCCGTGCGCGTATCGGTGGTCAGGACCCGCACGTCGTGGCCGCGGCCCCCCAGATGCTCGACCGCCGAGCGCCACACCAGCTCATAGCCTCCGTAGTGGTGGGGGGGATACATGTTGCCGACGGTGAGGATGCGCACTCATCCGAGGATAAGGTCTGTGCCGAATGCCAGGTCCGATCGTCGTCAGCGTCGTCGTCGCGTCACATGCCCGGCCCCTGCGCCTGCGCTGGCTCCTGAACGCTCTTGAGGAGCAGACCTTCGCTCAGCAGTGGGAGGTGATCGTCGTCCACGACTACGATTCACGCACGGCCGCGCGCGTACTTGACCGCCACCCGCTCGCCGTGACCGGTCGCCTGCGCCACCTCGCGATCAGGCCGGGAAGCGGAAGCCCGGCGCGCCAGCGCAACATCGGCTGGCGCGCGGCCCAGGCCGATCTCGTGGCGTTCACCGACGATGACTGTCGCCCGGAGCCCGATTGGCTCGAGCGGCTGGCCGCCGCCGCTCTGGGCCTGCCCGGCCACATCGTCCAGGGGGCTACGCGCCCGGACCCGCTCGAGCAACGCGTGCTGGCGGCGCCTCACGTGCGGACGATGTGGATCGAGCCCGTCGGCCCGTTTGCCCAGACCTGCAACATCCTCTACCCGCGTACCCTCTTGGAGAGGCTGCGGGGCTTCGATGAGCGCGCGATCACCGGTGAGGATGTGGACCTGTCGCTGCGCGCCCGGGCGGATGGAGCCCTGGTCTCACCCGCGCCTGACGCCGTCATCAATCACGCCGTTGAGTCACACACGCTGCCGGGCATCCTGCGCCAGAATCTCAAATGGCGCCATCTCGCTCTCCTCGTCAAGCACCACCCCGAGCTGCGCCGGGATCTCACGCTCGGGATCTTCTGGGACGCCGACCACTTCCGTGCCACTGCCCTGTTGGTGGGCATGCTCGGGGCCCGCTGGCGCCCTTGGCCGATTCTCCTCGGCGCGCCGTACGTGCTGGCTGCCTCACGTCGGCGCCCGGGTGGGCGACGCGCCCGGTTGCTGTCGGTGGCTGAGATGCCCGGCCAGGCCGTACGTCAGTGCGCGGAGGTGCTGGGCCTGGTGGCGGGCAGCGTGCGGCACCGAACCGTTCTGCTGTGACGCCGCCCGAGCGGGCTTCGCTGCGGGTAGCGCTCTTACACCACAGCTACGGCTCACCACCGAGGCCTGGCCCCGAGGACATGATGCACGACCTCGCTGTCGGCCTGCGTGACCTGGGTCATCACCCCCATGTGCTCAGCTCGCGGTGTGGAGCGACGCGCCGCTCGGTGCAAGACGGCGTCGAGGTTACCCGCAGTATGCGCTTGCCCGAAGGACTGCTGCGCAGCCGCGGCTTCACGGGCCCGCTGACCCACATGCCTCTCATGCTGCGTTGCCTGGTTGGCGGAGACTACGATCTCGCCCATGCCTTCTCGCCGGCGGATGCCGCCGTCGCGCTGTGCTGGCGGCGCCTCTCCGGTCGACCGGTGGTGTTCACCTGCGTGGAGACGTTGAGACGCGACGGCCTGGCAGACGGACGGCTCCGTCTCTCCCTTCTCCGGGCGGCCGTCGATGACAGTGATGCGGTCATCACCGCCGGAGAGGAGGCTTGTGCGGCACTGTCGCGCTGGCTGGCGGTCGAGGCGGCGATCATGGAGCCGTCCGACGCCAGGGCACACGAGCACCTCTACCGGGGCTTGGGCGGGATCGCTGAGCGCTGAAAACGCCGCGGCAAGGCCGACACCGCGCGGGGCGCTGGCTTCCATCTCCTCGATAAGGTCCGCCGGTGCCGGGCGCCCTCCTGACCGTTGCGATCGTCTCATGGAATACGCGCGATCTGCTCGCCCGCTGCCTGGAGTCGATGTCTGGGGAGGTCGCGAGCGGGCGGACGGAGGTGTGGGTCATAGATAACGCGTCGAACGACGGCTCGGCTCAGCTCGTAGCCGACAGGTTCCCGTGGGTGCGTCTGGTTGCGTCCTCGGAGAACCTGGGCTTCGGGCGCGCCATCAACCTCGTGGCGCGACAGACTTCGTCGGAGTGGCTGGCCCCGGCCAACGCGGACATCGCTCTGAGGCCCGGCGCCCTTGACGCCCTTCTCGCTGCCGGCGTCGCCGATACCGGGGCTGGCGCCATTGCGCCGCGGCTCGTGTTGCCCGACGGCGAGACCCAACACTCGGTCTTCGCCTTTCCCACCATTTTCTACTCATTCCTCCTCGCCACCGCGGGCTTTCGCCTCAGCGCCAGCGTCGCCGACCGTCTCGCGTTCCCCGGGCACTGGGACTCAGAGCGCGCTCGGCGGGTGCCGTGGGCTGTCGCGGCGTTCCTGCTCGTCCGCCGTAGCGCCTGGGATGAAATCGGAGGCTTTGACGAGCGCCAATGGATGTACGCCGAGGATCTCGACCTGGGTTGGCGGCTGAATCAGGCGGGCTGGGCCACTCGCTATGAGCCGCGCGCCGTCGTCGGCCACCAGAGCGCGGCGGCGACCACGCAGCTCTTTGGCTTCGAGCTTGCGCCCCATTGGCAGCGCAGTACCTACGGATTCATCGCCCGGCGACGGGGCATGGCACGCGCGCGCGCCGTGGCCCTACTCAATCTCCTCGGCGCTCTCTGGCGCTGGGGTCGCCTGGTACCGAGGTCCTTGGCCGATCCGGCTCGCTACGCCGAGCCACGCCGTGCTCATGGTCGCTGGATCCTCGTTCATCTCAAGGCCCTGAGCGCGACGCGATCAGCGTTGCAATCGCTACGCTGAGAATGGATCGGAACCCCCCGTGTACCTGAATCCGTGGTCAACGATGGGATGTCCGCCGCTCCCCATGGTCGGCGCGATCAAAGCGCAAGACCGTGGCCCGCGCTGGGTACAGGTCGGGGCGCTCATCGAAGTACTGACCCCGACGGCCCACGTTCTTGGGACGCGGCTTATCCGTGAAGATCTTGCGCGCGATCTCCCGCGGCAGTGCTCGAATCAGTTGCCCAGCCGTACGTGACACCCACCAGGGACTCGCGAAGGTCTCAAAGTTGCGTCGATAGAAGCGGGAGAGCTCCGCGTTGCCAACGGGGTCACGACGACGAAGGCCCTGGACGAATCCGCGCACGGTGCTCGGCACCGCCCTGATCGCGCCCGGATCTTCGCGTAGCGCGTCGCGGACGTTTCGGGCCAGCAGTGCCACGCATGCTTCCGCGGCATCACGAGGCCATAGCAGCTTGCCGGCTATGTAGCCAAAGTGGCGGGCGTTGATGCGATGACCACGCCAGCCACTCGGGTCCTCGTCCTCGATTGGGGGCGCCTTCATGTGCTGGGCCGTGACCTCGGGCAGATGAAGATGGCAGAATCCACGGTCGAAGAAGCGCAGCATGAACTCGAGCTCGTTTGCCCATACGAAGATCTCGGGGTCATAGCCTCCCAGGGCCGCAACCACCTCGCGACGCATCAATACGGCGCATCCCCAGAACGTGAACAGCCCGGTTCTGTACTTGTCGGTGAAGACGTACTCGTGATCGTGGGTGCTCGCCACCCTGAAGGAGACAAGGTCAGCCTCGTGCTCGTGCGCAGCCGCCACCGCACGCTTGAGTCCGTCAGACGGTAGGTAGCAGTCGTCGTCGAGGGCGAGCACGTAGTCGCCGCGGGCGGCGGCAAAGCCCTCGTTCCAGCCGCTCACACCGATGTTCTCGCTACGTACCATCACGCGCACCTGGGGGAACTCGGCTCGCACCATGCCGGCTGAGCCGTCGGTGGAGGCGTTGTCAACCACTATGACATCGACGCGGCCCGGCTCGTAGTCTGACTCAACAAGCGTGTGCCGCAGGCTTTCGCGTAATTCCTCTCTACGGTTGTAGACCAGAAACACGATCGTCACCGTGGGCCACTGCCCGACTGTGCCATCGTCCGTGCTCAGCATGAGTCCCATCTCTTTCTCACCGGTGCGGCCGGCTCCGAAGGCGCTTCGCGGCGATCTCCTCCCGATACATGGCTTCCGTGCCCGCAGCATGGCGCCCGAAGGGTAGGACAATCGAGTCGTGGGTTGATCGAAGGTTGATGTTGAGCTCTGAGATCTGCTCGGGCCGCTCGATGATCTTCTCCATGATGGTTGCCAGTCCGTCGGCCGAGCACGACTCGTTGACCCAGCCCGTCTCGCCGTCTCGTACGTACTCGGTGATGCCGCCGATCGCATTACCGAGTACGGGGATCGCCTTCGCGAGGAACTCCATGCCCGCGTATCCATAGGCTTCCTCCCAAATGGACGGCATGATCCCGACGTCCACGTCTTCGAGGAGCTCATTGAGCTCGTCGGGAGCGTAGGGGCCGTGCACCTCGACGCAGTCCGTGCGGCGCGCCACTTCGGCGACATCTTCGTCGACATAGCCGAAGATGATCAGCCTGAAGGCCTGCGTTCCCACCGCGTGGGAAAGGGAGGCCACGGCCTCGAGGAGGAGGAAGCCGCCTTTGGCGATCGATTCGCCGCCCCCGAGCGTGGCAAAGGTCACGGGGCTTCCCCCACGGTGGTGACGTGGTCGCAGATTTTCGATGTGTCCGAGCGTCAGCTGCATGGTCACGAGCCGGTGGGGCTCGACTCCCAATTGCTCGTAGATTTCGGCAACCCGCTCTGACATGGCAATCAGTAGGTCTGCTTGGCTCAAGCGCTGGACGTTCACATCGCGGCGGTGTTGAAAGGCCGTTGGCTGGTCTATGAGATCGTCTGGGCGGTGCCGGGTGCGAAATTGGGTCGCTCGCAACGACCAGCGATGAACGCGCATGATCAGCGCTTCGCGTTGATCGATGCTCAGGTGCTGGGACCACCACTGGGCCTGCAGGTCATGACGTAGCGTGACTTCGACCATGAGGCCCGGGCGGCGTGAATCGGCGGCAATCGTGGCCACGCAGTCCTCGCCGATCTCGCGTCGAAGACAGACCTTCCCGTGGACGTCGAGCAGCTTGAAGGTGGAGCAAAGGGGAAAGTAGTCTTGAAGGGTGAGAACAACCGGGACATCAGCACGCCGAGCGACCTCGAGAACCGAGGATGGAAGCCCCGCGAGCTCCTGTACGTGCACGACATCCGGCTGTAGATCATCGATGATTTGCTCGAGCATCGCCTCGATGCGCGGCTCCGCCAGCTCCACGTGGGGTTGGCGTCCGTGGTCGATTAGGGGGGAGTTGATGACTTCGAACATTGCGATGCCTCGGCGTCTCCAGCGCTTGACTCGCGGTTTGCCACCAAACGGGTAGTAGCGTCCCGCGAAGAAGTAAGCCACGTCATGCCCTTGGCGGACCTGCTCATCCATGAGGTCCTCGACGTAAGCCACCAGTCCGCCGCGGCGCAACGGCCTGAAGCCCGACCCCAGATGGAGGAGCTTGAGGGGACTCGGTGGCGCTCCGGCGATGCTCGTCTCATTCTTGGTCATGAGTCGCTCCCCAAGGGGCCCGACGACGCCGCGATCGCTCCGAGGGCATCCGATCGCTTGAAGGGGTGGACGAATGTCCGTCCCAAGCGTTTCGCCGCGATCGCCTGCGCGGGGCTGAATTCGGGAACCCAGCGGACGGCACGGTACAGATCTCCGAGGGTGTCGATATCGACAACCTCAAAACCCAGGTGGTAGATCAGCGTGGGGATGAATGACTCTACGTAGAAGGGTGGAAGGTCCGGCAATGCGCAGAAGGCGCTCAGGGCCTCGCGCCGAAGCAGGAGGCCGGTTCCCAAGCAGCCCCATCGAAGGTCTGGGTCGTCGCGGCAGGAGAGATCTGCGATCAATCGATTCAGGGACTGGTCCTCCCGTGATCTGAGGTAGTGCTCCCAGTTCGTATCGTTACGAGGACTGGCGCTCTTCGCGAACAGTCCCGCGCCAGACTGCGCTCCGAGCGCAGCCAGGGACAGATGAAAATCGGCGCGCAGGATCAGATGGTCATACTCGATCAGGTACACGAACTCGACCGCTGGGTCGTCACGAACGCGATCTTCGTAGATCACCCTCAGCGTGTCGTTGAGCGACTTGTCGTAGTGAGGGCCACGGAGGGACGGGTCCTCGATGAAGATTGCGTGCGGGGACTCCAAGGCGTCGAAATCGGAGCGACTGCCTCCGTGACATACGACAAATGCAGACTCCGGTGACAGATCTCGAAGATAGGAGAGCTGTCGCTCCACCGACCTGGGGTCTAGGTGGGTGAGGACCGCCGTGAGAATTGCCACGCGCTTCCCGTTCACCCGGCCCAAGGGCGGTCAGGGGACGGGCATTTATGTAGCCAGAGGTGGTGAAACCGCAGGGAGCTTCGCCCGTCAAACGACACTCGCACGTCGGATTGCGCCGCGCCAATCAACCAGACCCTTCCTCGCCAGACCACGGGAATCCCTCTAAACAGGGCCAGGTCGCAGGAGGCGCAGCGGATGGGCCGACCGAACGGCCACATCACGCAGGTTCTCACGAGGCGACGCACCCGCCACCCGACCCGCACCCAGATCGGATCGGGCGCTGTCTTCATGATCGCGGATCCGCAGGGTGACAACAGTTTCCCGCATCATCAAGGCTCTCCCACGCATCCACGCCTGCCATTCTCGCATGTGCCTCGTCTACCTCGAGGTGCTGGGTTATCTGAACCAGGCCACCCAGCCCCGTAAGGTGGCCTGTGTGGAGGGACTCAGTCGATTCTCCAAGACCGCCGCGTTTCGCCTGCTGGGCGAACGGGGCTTCGAGCGCCTCCGGGCTGAGTACATGGCTCAGAAGATCCGCGCCGGTCGCTACCGGGACGACGAGCTCGACCTCCTGCCGCATCTGGTCCTTGCCGGAGACACCGCCCTCGACATCGGCGCGAACTTCGGTCTGTACTCCTTTCACCTCGCCAGCCTTGTCGGCGACACCGGCCGCATCTACGCATTCGAGGCGGTTCCGAGCACTACCGTGGCACTCCATCGGGTGCTTAGGTCGCTGCGGGTCGCCGACCGGGTGACCGTTATCGACAAGGCCGTCGGCGATTGCTCGGGACGTGTTGAGGTTTCCTTCTCTCGCCGTGCCGACGGCAGCGTCCTGCGAGGGGAGGCGACCATCTTGCCCGCCGGCGCGTCCGGGACAGACGAAACGGTTGATGTGCCGGTCACCCGCATCGACGATGTCCTCACGCCCGATCCTCGGATCACCTTCATGAAAGTGGATGTCGAGGGGGCCGACCTCAAGGTGCTCAGAGGTGCCGAGCGACTCATCGATCGCAGCGCTCCCACCATCCTCATCGAGGTCGCCCGTGAGCTCCTGTGTCCCCACGGCGATTCAGCCTTCGCCATACAGGCGTACCTGAGCGATCACGGATACCGCACGTATCGCTACGACCCCTCGGCGCGGCGACTGATCCCGTTCCCAGCGTCAGAGGCAACCGCCAATGTTCTCGCCGTCCATCCCCGCCGGGCTGACAGGCTGGGCGCACTGGTTTGATCAGGCCGTGAGCCCTGTGCTCCACCGCTCGCGCGCCGGCTAAACGCCCCGTCGACTGAGCACGTGCGCCACGGTGCGCAGGAGGATCTTGACGTCGGTCCACAACGACCAGTTGGCGCCGTATAGGTAGTCCATGGTCACCATGTCCTCCAGCGGGACCCGGGTCGGGCCGAGCAGCTGCCAGGGCCCGGTTATCCCGGGGGTGAGCTTGAGCCGTCCGCGGTGGCGGCCCTCCACACGCCGATCCTCGTCGATCACCAGGGGCCGAGGCCCGACGAGGCTCATCTCTCCGCGCAAGACGTTGATCAGCTGAGGCAACTCGTCCAGCGATGCCCGGCGCATCATCCGCCCGAGGCGGGTGGTGCGAGGATCGTCGGCGATCTTGAACAGCCCGACCGACTCGTTGAGGGGTTCGAGCCGCGTGCGCTGCTCGTGCGCGCCGTCGACCATGGAGCGGAACTTGAGCATCTCGAATGTGCGCCCGTCGCGCCCGACACGCCGCTGGCGAAAGAGGACGCGTCCAGGAGAGCTCAGCCTGATGGAGACTGCCAGGAGACCGATGAGTGGCGCGAGGACGATGAGCGCCAGTCCCGAGAGGGCGGCGTCGGTCGCACGCTTGATGAAGCGCGAGGAGCGGCTGAGTCCCAGCCGACGCACCCCGAGCACCGTCATCCCTTCGACATCGTCGAACTCGATCGACGAGCCCACCACCTCGAACATTCGCGGCAGGATCGACACCTTCACCCCGACGGCCTTGGCCCGACTCACAGCTTCCAGCATCTTGTCATTGCTCGCCTCGCCCGGAATGATGATCACCCTGTGGGCGTCGAGCTCACCCACCATCTCATCGAGGTCGGCCAGGGTGAGATCCCGGTTGCGCTGGTCGGCCTGCACCGGGACCGCCGTCCGCCGCCGCTCGTCCTCCAGCGGAAGGTGACCGACGATCTCGGTTCCTCGATGGGCACGCATGAGCTTCGTCGCGAACCTCATGCGGGCGTCAGATGGACCGATGACGAGGCAGCGCTCGACCGGCGACACGGCGCGGGCCAGGTGCCGGGCCAGTGTGCGCCCGCCGACAGCCAGCAGGAAGAAGCCTATCCACAGCTCCACCATCCCCAGCCGGTCAAGCGGTCCGGTGATCAGCACGCCCTGGAGGAACCACAAGAGGATGGCGAACAGCGACGCCACGTGAAAGAGCGAGGGGGCCTCGTCGAGCGTTGACTTGTGAAAGACCAGGTCGTCGCGGTCATAGAGGCCGAGCAGCTTCGATATCAGGACTACGAGCGGCAGCGCGGCTACGCTCGTCCACCTGAGCGACATGGCAGAGTCGCCCGTCGCCATCAGCAGGAGGGCGCCGCTTGCCGCGAAGGCGTCGGCGGCGATCAGTGAGCGACGGAAGACCGCATCGCGCCTGAGCGCACCCTCGCGGATCTGGGTGGACTCCAGCGGGAGGCGGGGCATTGGCGGCGTCAGCCAAGCGAGACGCCTACCGGCGGGTGGTCGCGATCCGACTTTGTGGGCGCTACGCGAAGGCCGCGGCGCCTCTTTCTGCTCTGGCATGGGCCTTTACGGCTCCCTTCGGATCATCCGTGGCTCCCCGACATTGCGGTCTTCGCAAACTGCATTCTTATCTATAACGCCTCAGGAGGCAAATCTTGTTACTGCGTCGTATCCGGATCCGGGAGATGGAAGCCCAGATCCCCGGCGGCCGCGTCGACTCGTGCCTGGGGCGAAGTCGGTCGGCCGGACAAGACCTGGTCGGCAGCGTGCGACTCGCACCTGCCGGGGAGGCCGGTTGGGTCGATGGGCACGGCCACCTGGCTGCGACGAGGTCGCTGATGCGGAAGTTCGCGCAGCGTTAGGGACTTGGGGGTCGTACGTCTGCCTATGACCGCGGGGCGGTGCTGGAGGGGACGGGTGGCCCGTTCGATAGCGGCTGGGCAAGCAGTCCACGCCGCGAGCCCCCATGTTGCCCAGAATCCTTGTCACTGTCTTTGCCCTTGCGGCCTGCGCGTTGCCCAGTACGGCCATGGCGGTCCCCGTGCGCGCCGTACTCGCTCTCTCAAGCTCTGGAACGGCTCGCACGGCGCATGGCGCCGGTCGCGTGGTGGTCGGACGCTCGGCTGGCAAGCGCCATCACCGACGTGTCAAAGCGCACCGCAGCCGGCGCCACCACGGTCGACGGCACCGTGTCGTCAGTCATCGTCACCGTGGTCACCGTCACGTCCACGGATCTGCGATCGGGGGTCTCAGGGCGCCTGCGCCGTCGCCGGACAGCGTGCCTGCGGGGGACCCCGTGGCCGTCGCCGACAGCGCCCTGGGGCCAGCGCCTGCTGTCGCGGTCCCGGTGAGCGCTCCACAGAGCACTTGGGCCCCGTCATCACCCGTCTACGGGTACCCTGCTGCCCCGAGCGCCCCAGTCGGCGTCCCCACGCCCACTCCTGCTCCGCCGGTCTCTCCCCCCGTCTCCCCACCGGTCGTGCCTTCTTTTCGGGCGTTTGCCGCCAGCTCGTTCTGGAACGCGCCGTTGGCTGCCAACGCGCCACTGGACGGCCAGTCAGCGACCTACGTCGCTGATCTGCAGCGCCAAGTCGCCCAGTACGGTCCGTGGATCAACACCACCGAGTACAGCAGCGCGGTCTACACCGTTGCCGCCGGTCAACCGACCGTCCACGTGACCCTCGATAACAACGCCCCCGGGTTGCAGGCCGCCCTGGATCAGGTGCCGATTCCCGCCGGCGCCCAGCCGGCCGCGGGGACCGACGGGACCATGATCATCACCCAGCCCTCGACCGACACGATGTGGGAGCTCTGGCGAGCGGTCCGCCGGGCCGACGGCTGGCACGCCACTTATGGCGGCCGGATGTCAAATGTATCCTCAAACCCCGGCTACTTCACCGACCCGCCGAGCTGGGGGGCGACCGCCACGAGCCTGCCGATGCTCGGCGGCCTGATGCGCATCGACGAGCTCGCCGCCGGCCACATCGATCACGCCCTCGCCCTCGCACTCCCCGAGACGCGCGCCATCGCTTACTCCTTCCCTGCCCAACGCACCCACGGTGCCATCGACAGGGCCACCGCGATCCCCCAAGGCGCCCGCTTCCGCCTCGACCCCAACCTCGACCTCAACCAGATCCCCATGGACCCCATCGTCAAGGAAATGGCCATCGCCGCCCAACGCTACGGCATCGTTGTACGCGACACCGCCGGATCCGTCGCCTTCTACGGCGAAGACCCTACGCCCACCGGCACCGACCCCTACGGCGCCCCCGGCGGATTCTTCAACCAGGCCTATCCCTCCCAGCTCCTCGCCCAATTCCCCTGGTCGCACCTGCAAACCCTCCAAACCAACCTCAGCTACACACCCAAGTGAACCCCACCAGCCCTAAAGCAACGGGGCGAGCACATCGTGAAGCGCAAGCACCGCGCTCGCACGGTTGTAATCGCGCTCCACGCGCTGACGTCCTTCCCGGCCCATCCGCCGGCGCAGGTCGGGATCGTCGAGTAGACGCGACAGGGCCGTGGCGATCAGGTCCGGGCGTGCCGGTGACACGAGGATGCCGCTGCGTTCGTGCTCAACGAGCTCGCCGATGCCCATGGCGGTGGTGCTGACCACCGGGAGCTCCATGGCCATGGCCTCCATGAGCACTGTGGGAATGCCTTCGGCAAAGCTCGGGAGGCAGAAGATGTCGGCACGCTCATAGAGCGCGACGATCCTGTCGTGGCCGGTCGGCCCGGCAAAGCAAACCGCCGAAGCGATTCCCAGGGCGGCGGCGTAACTCTCTAGAGCCAGTCGCTCAGACCCGCCTCCGACCAGGGTGAGACGGACGGAGCTGCCGCGGTCGATGAGCTGGGCCAGGGCCTCCAGCAGGACCGCGTGGCCCTTGCGACGCGACAGTGCCGCTACGCAGAGGATCTCCGTCGGGCCTTCTCTCTCCCGGTCAGACCGACTGCGCCGGAAGGCCACGAGGTCGACGCCTTGTCTGACGGTGTGCACCTTGGCGAGATCGGTCGGCGCGGTGAGCGCGGCCACCTGACTGCGGGCGAAGTCGCTGGTGCAGACGACGGCCGCGGCGTCGGCCACCTTGCTTGCCAGCTTGTGTGTCGTCACGTCGAGCAGCTCGGTAGGGCCGTGGATGGTCAGGCTCCATGTCCATGCTCGCTCGGCGCCCGCCGCATTGGCCAAGGAGCACGCCAGCATCGCGACGTCTGCCGACACATTGGCGTGGTGGACATGGATGTGGTGGAGCCCCTGCGTCTCGAGCCAGGACCACAGCAGCACCGCCTCTCCGAAGTAGAAGAGCTGCCACAGTCGAGGACGCCCACCTGCGTGCGCCGCCCGTAACGCGTGTACCAGAGTGCGTAGGTAGGCGCGCGGGCTTCGCGTCAGGGCCCTGGCGTGGCAGCCGATGAGCTCTGCGATCGAGCTGGGAAGCAGTGCTCGGGTGCGCAGCTGCTCCTCGCGATCCACCTCAGAGAGGATCTCCTCGTCGGTGACCCGTCGGATCGATGCGGTCTTGACCCGCACGCCGATACTGCGAAGCTCCCGCACCTCTCCAACGATGAATGTGTGGGTGACTCCGGGATAGCGGGCGACCAAGTAGGCACACCCTCCGGGGTTGGTCATGATCCGGGCCCACCGAGGTCCAGGAGGGCATCGTGTACCTGCTCGTCAAACCGCGTTGCCCGCCGCTGCGCCCACTCCCGGCCATCGGTCCTAACGTGGTCCAATCCTGGGGCGTCCACGGCTTCCTGGAGGGCGCTTGCAAATGCTTCGGGGTCGGCCGCGACGGAGACGCCTTCCGGGGGATCTGCGATCCCCCTCATTCCCATCGGCGTGACGACGACCGGTCTGCCGCACGCGATGGCATCGAGGGTCTTTACCTGCACACCCGTTCCCGCGGTCGCGGGAACGGCGATGACTCGCGCGGTCTGCAGGAAGCCCATCGCGTCGGGGACGCGCCCGCGCGCGGACACTCCATCGCGAGGCCCCACCACCTCCTCGGCGCCGGCTCCGGCGACCCGGACGTCGAGCCCTGGCGCGAGCCTGGGAAGCACCGAGTCCAGGAACCATCGCAGCCCCGCCGCGTTGGCTTCCCACGTCCAGCTGCCCAGCAGCGCCACGTCGCAGTGCGCCGGCCCCGGATCGGGAGGTACCACCGTCGCCGGGGTGTCGAAGGCACGCGCGGGCGCGCCGCCGAGTTGGGTCAGAGCCGCGGCGTCCTTGGCAGTCAGCGACCACACGGCGGCCGCCGTGCGGCACAGCCGTACCTCTGCGCGAAGGATGCGGGCGCTCTCGCGTCTGTGCAGCCAGGTGTAGACGCCCCCCTTTTCCGCCAGCTGCGCATAGAGTCGGTGCTCGACGTTATGGGCGAGATAGGCGTGAGGAACCGACCAGCCAGTCGCCGGCACGACCCAGCCCATCTGAGCGTGATCGATGACCACCAGAGTCCGCCCTGAGTGGCGGTGACGTTTGGACGCCGCGCTGCGATATGGCCTCGAGGCGTACTTCACCGCGGAATAGGGCTGGCGCTGGAAAATTGCTCGAGCCATCCACAGCCCCGGCCGAGCACCCGCCCCGCGGGTTTCGATGTGCCGGTCGGCCACCGCCACGTCGTCACGGTGAAGCGGTGGGGCACAGCCCCTGCGGCGGTAGCCGAGGACGGTCACGCCATGGCCGTCCGCACGCAGGGCCCGGACGAAGGCATCCGATACCACCTCGCTGCCGGTCAGCCTCTCGGTGGGAAGGACGGTCGTGAGAAAGAGGATGTCCACGGGGGGGCGGCAGGCTAGCCGGTCCCTGCCAGAATGCGGCCCGGGTGACCTTCTCATGTGTGGCATAGCCGCGCTCTTTGACCCGGAGGCCACCGCACGCGCCTCGGTCCCGCGCGCGGTGGCCTCCGCCCTGCGTCACCGGGGTCCCGATGGCGATGGCATTGCCATCTGCGGTCCCACCACCCTGGTGCATACGCGGCTGGCGATCATCGACCTCGAAGGAGGGGAGCAGCCCATGCGCTCCGAGGATCGGGCCTGTGCCGTAGCGGTCAACGGGGAGGTCTACAATCATCTCGCGCTTCGCGGCGAGCTCGAACGCGCCGGTCACCGCTTCGCTTCGCATTCAGACTCAGAGGTTGTGTTGCACGGCTATGAGCAGCACGGGCCCGGGGTCGTCGAGCGGCTCAACGGTATGTTCACATTTGTCCTGTGGGACGCCACCCGGCGGCGACTGGTGGCGGCCCGCGACCCATTTGGCATCAAACCGCTGTACTGGTGGACCGACGGCCGGCGGGTGGCTGTCGCGTCGGAGGTCAGTGCGCTGCTGGCGACCGGATGGATGCGTCCCGCCGTCGACCCGGTCGCCTTGGAGCACTTCCTGGCGTGGCGCTTCGTCCCCTCGCCACGGACGCTCTTCGCCGGCATCTCCAAGGTCGCCCCCGCCTCGATGCTCATCGCCTCGCAGGACGGCGTGAAGCTAAGCTCCTACCGCCGCCCGCCCGGGGCGTCGCTGACCGAGGCCAGCAGCGATGAGCTCGAGGAGCGGCTGTCCGTCGAGTTGCGGGCGGCCGTAGAGCGCCAGATGATGTCAGACGTCCCCTACGGAGCGTTCCTGAGCGGCGGTGTGGACTCGGCCGCGGTGGCGGCCGCCATGACCGCCGCAAGTGGCGCTGGCGTCGACACGTTCACCATCGGCTTCCCCGGACATGGCGAGGAGCTCGACGAGCGAGTGGCGGCGGCGGCAAGCGCCCGTGAGATCGGAACGCACCACCACGCCACCGCCATGGACGACCACGACTTCTCCCACGAGCTCGGCCGGTGCATTGCCCGCCTGGAGGAGCCCTGCGGAACGGCGTCGGCGCCAGCGCTGATGGCGCTCAGCCGCTTCACCGCCCAGCATGTCAAGGTCACGCTCTCCGGCCAGGGGGCCGACGAGCCGCTGGGCGGCTACGAGCGCCACCAGGCCGGTGCCGCGCTCGGGATGCTTCGGCCGATCCCCGGTGCCCTGGGCGGTCCCCTGCAGTCAGTGGCGCAAGCCCTGCCTCGCAACGAGCGGGCCAAGCGCGCGGCGCGGCTGTTGAATGCGCCCCCGGGACTGGACCGTATCCTGAGCATCTTCGAGATCACCTCGTCGCAGCTGCGGACCTCTCTTGTCCGCGTGGGCGCCCCGGATGCCTCTGCCGAGCGGCGCATCGCCGCCGAGGCGGTGGTGAGCGACGTGGCCGATCGCGGAAACCTCGAGCAGGTGCTCTACCTGGATACCCATCTTTTCCTCCCGGACGGACTCCTCGTCTACGGCGACAAGATGTCGATGGCGTTCGGGCTCGAGCAGCGGGTTCCGTTCCTCGATATCGAGCTCATGCGTTTCGTGGAGCGCATCCCTGCCCGCCTGCGGGTTAATCGACTGCGCCGCAAGTGGCTCTACCGCCGCGCCATGCGCGGCCTGGTTCCCAAGGCGGCACTGGCTCGCCCCAAGCACCCATTCGCGACCCCGTACGATGACTGGCTGCGAGCATCGCTGGGGGCGGAGGTCGAGCGCGCTTACGCTCGCCGGGAGGGGCCCGGCGAGCTCATCGACGCCACGCAGGTGGCGCGGTTGATCTCTGAGCACCGACGCGGGACCGCCGATCACAAGCGGATCCTCTACTGCCTGCTCGAGCTCTCCCACTGGCATCGCCACTTCATCGAAGCATGACCCGAGGGGCGCTGCTGGTCTGCTCGGCCGGCGGCCATCTGCTGCAGATGCTGGCCCTGGAGGCCAGCTGGAGTGACCTCTCCACAACGTGGGTGACCCTCCCCGGCTCCGACGTGGAGCATCTGCTGGAAGGGCGCGACGTCATTCTCGGACACGGCCCGACCAATCGCAGCGTGGGCAAGCTCCTGCGCAACATCGCCATGGCCTGGCGAGTCGTACGTCACCGGCGCCCGGACGTGATTCTGTCGACCGGCGCCGGCCTCGCGCTGCCCTATTTCCTCATAGGTCGCCTGCATGGGTGCCGTCTCGTCTACGTAGAGAGCCTGACGCGCACGCGCGGGCTGTCGCTCACCGGTCAGCTCGTCTACCCCCTCGCCGACGCTTTCTTCGTCCAATGGCCTCAGACCGCCCCTCGGCGCAAGCGCGCCGTCTACGCGGGGAGCCTGCTGTGATCCTCGTCACCGTCGGCACCCATCACCAGCCGTTCACGCGGCTGCTGGGAGCGCTTGCCATGCTGCCCGACGACGTGGTGGTCCAGCATGGCCACTCACGCCCGCCCTCGGGCGTCGGCCGCGTCGTGGCGTTCCTGCCCTTCCCAGAGCTCGTCGGGCTGATGGCAGTCGCCGACGTGGTCGTCACCCATGCCGGGGTGGGAAGCATCCTCCTCGCCTTGCGTTGCGGGCACACGCCCGTGGTCGTGCCGCGGCGCCGGCAGCACTCAGAGCATGTCGACGACCACCAGGTCGAGCTCACGGTCGCCCTCGCCCAACGGGGGCAGGTGATGCCCGTATGGGATGTCGCGACCCTGGCCGACGCTGTCGTCGCGGTACCGCGACGACGTCTGGCGCGCGCGCCGAGGCAGGGGCCTCTGCATCGGGCCGTCCGCGAGGCGCTGGGCGGATGAGAGTGCTCTTGCGGCGGATCGTCGTAGCGGCTGCCATCCTGTTTGGCTCGTGAGCCCGTTCCGTCATCAGCCGACCTCCTCCGCCGAGTCCGGTGGCGAGCGGGCGCATGAGGAGCTGGGCCCGGGCACGCATCCCCAGCTGGGTGCCGGCAGCTCCTCGGCCCTGGTGCGCGCCGACTCGGAACGCTCGCCCCCCGTCGAGACCTTCTGTGGGCCGCTGGAGAGTGCTCTGCGCCATCCCTTCCTCGTCCTGCTTCCGGTGCTGGTTCTGGTGGCGGCGGCCATCGCCATTGGCCTGAGTCGAGCGCCGGTGTACAGCGCCCAGGCACGTATCAACGTCGGACGTGTCGATGTCCCCGCCTATACGCTGCAGGGGGTCGAGATCGGCAACGCCACCCTGGCCGTGAGCTATGCCCGGGCGATCGCGGCGCCGGCGGTCATCGACCCTGCCGCCCGTGCAGCTGGGGTCTCGCGGGCCCGAGTCGCAGCGAACCTGGCCGCCTCCCCGGTTCCTGACAGCACGCTCATTCAGGTCGACGCCAATGGTGCCTCAAGCCGCCAGGCGACGGTGCTGGCCAATACGGCTTCTCAGGCGCTGATCAAATACGTGTCCACGCTCAACGACGCCCAGCAGAAGAACTCGGTCCTGGCTCAGTACCGCAAGGCCCAGGCCATCACCAACTCGCTGCGTCTGCACCTCGGGCGGCTCAAGCTCCACCATCTGCCCGACTCGGCCGTGCTCCAGAGCGCACAGCTCGATCTGCTCACCGCTCAGTTGCGCTCCCAGACGTTGAGCACGAGGTTCGCGTCCGGAGGACTGGCCCCGTCTACGGACAACATGCTCCAGCTCGTCGTCCCGGCGGTCAATGCCTCATCTGACTTCGCCTCAATGCTCGAGCGGCTCGCGCTACTCGGGTTTGCCTCCGGCGCGGTGCTGGGCGTGGCGCTGGCGCTGCTGCGGGTCAACCGGCGCCTGCTGGGTCGACCGCGGGGGTGACCCACCGGCGGCCGATCCCGCTGGTCCTGGCCCTCTTCCTCGCGGGAGGCCTCACGGTCGTCGCCGCTGCGTTGACGCTTGGTAACGCAGCCGGCACGGTCAGCGCCTATGAGGCGGGGGCCGCCCTTCTGGGGGCCATCGCGGCGGCCGCCCTCGCGCTCGCCACCCGCCCGGCCTGGCCGCTCAGTATCGGCCTCGCGCTGGGTGTCTTCTCCAACCACTGGAGCACGCTGGGGATCCCGATCGCCTTTGACCGACTGCTGATCTCGGCGGCGGTCGTATCCATCCTGGTGCGCGAGGCCCTGCGCCGCCCCGGCGCGCTGCGCACGCGCCCCATCGACTGGTTGCTCATCGTGGTCGCCCTCTACGCGGTCTGCTCGGCCCTGGTCGTCGGCACGCTGGGCGAGCATAGCGCCATGTTTGCCCTGATCGATCGGCTCAGCGTCTTGGGGTTTGCGCTGTTCTACGTCGCCCCGCGGGCCTTCCGCGAGCCTCGTGATCGGCAGGTCTTGCTGGGGACGTTTGTGGCGCTGGGGGCCTACCTTGGCGTCACCGCCCTCCTCGAGACGACGGGTCCGCGGGCTCTGGTGGTTCCGTCCTATATATCCGACCCGTCGATCGGCATCCACTACGGGCGGGCGCGCGGACCCTTCGTCGAGTCGAGCGAAGATGGCCTGGTGCTCTTCGCCTGCGGGATCGCCTCGGTGCTCGCCGCCCTCTCGTGGCACAGCCGCCGGTGGCGACGGGTCGCGCTCGTGATCGCCGGCCTCTGCGCCCTGGGGACCCTACTGACGCTCACCCGAGCGGTCTGGATCTCCTCGGTGGCGGCCACGGCTCTCGCGCTGCTGGCGACCCGCGAGACCCGGCGGTTCGTGGCGCCCGTGGGGGCGCTGGTTGCGCTGATGGTGCTGGTGGCGTTCGCTGCCGTGCCCCACCTCCAGGCGCAGGCGCAGAGTCGAGCGAACGATCAAGCCCCGCTTTGGGATCGCCAGAACTCCAACGCCGCCGCGCTGAGGATGATCGCCGCGCGGCCCCTGGTGGGCTTCGGCTGGGGCGAATTTCCGACACAGAGCATCAGCTACTACCGCCAGTCGCCCAACTATCCGCTGACCTTCGTCCACGACGTGCACAACGTCTATCTCGTCAACGCCGTCGAGCTCGGCCTCATCGGGGGCGGGCTTTGGCTGCTGGCGTTCGCAACGGTGATCGTCGGCGGGGTGCTGCGGAGGGGGCCGCCGTCTCTGCGTCCCTGGAAGTTGGCGCTGATCGCGCTCGGGACGAGTTACGCCATGACCGCGCTCGTGACGCCGTTGGCGTTCGCGCTGCCTACGCTGCTGGTGTGGACCTGGTCCGGGTTAGCCTGGGGTGAGGACGGGCCCAGGCTCCGGCAGGAGTGAAGCTGGTTAGGTTATTGACAGGACAGGAGGCACATGATGGGTCCTGCGCCGAAGGTGGGTCCGCGGCCGTGGAGGTCCATGCGCACGAGCTGGAGATGAGCCCAGGGGAACGTCCGCAGTAGGTCCTGCGCAGGCGCTCCCAGGATCTGGGGGTAGGGGTCATGCCCGAGCGGGGCGGGATCCTCGGCATAGAAGGCGACGTTTGCGGCCTGGTCTCGGATGAGGATTCCGTAACGCTGGGCGGCGGTGGCCATAGCCAAGATCGGCGCCGAAAGCTTCAGGGCACCGAGGTCCAGCGACGGGTCCAACCGCAGGCGCGCGCCTTCGGGCACCGCCGAGCTCGCATACGAGGTGCCGTCGGTGCGCTGTGCCGGGGAGGCGTAGAGCCCCGCCCGCGGGTCGGGGACCGCCATCGCCAGGGCATGCGGGATGTCGCCGCGGCTCAGCTCCGCTGCCGTGATCAATCCTCCGGCCAGGGGAAGGCCCGTCGCCGTGGCACCCCAGCCGCCGGCGGGAGGGGCAAAGTAACCCGGTCCCCGCGACACCCCATCGAGCACGCCACCCCAGACGGCGTGCCAGGCGTCGCCCACGCGGTGCATCCGCCAGAACTCCCAGAGAGCGTCGTTCGACGGCTGCCAGATCACCATCTGCTGATCGGTGCCCTGCGCCGGGCGGGCGCCGCCTGGTATCGGGACCGCCTCGAATCGACGAGCCAGCTCGGGAGCGGACCCGGGGGGCTGGTCGAGCTGCACGGTCACCGTACGTTGCCCACGAGCGACGGTGTAGATGGGAGCACTGTAGGAGCTGGAGTTGATGTTCGGAGGAGTGCCGTTCTGGAACTCCCGACGGACCTCCGCCGTCAACGCGGAGATCACGGCTCCGCTGCCCGGATCGAGCGGGGCGTCGGCGGCCAGAGGAGCATTCCACACGGACTGCGGCCCGAAGAACTGCCCACAGCGCGGCGGCTCGAGCACCACGGGCTCGCTGAGATGGAGCACATGCGCCTTGTGGGCCCGCGGGGCCACCACGACGTCCACCCGCGGCGATGCACACCCCCCGATCACTGCGCGAGCGGCATCGGAGAGAGGGAAGTCGACGGCCCGGGCCGGTCCCGACCGCAGCCAGAGGGTGCGAGCCGAGGCATTCTCCGTCCGCGCCCCACCGACGAGCCCTACCGCTACACGCACGACCGACTTGCGGCTGACCTGCACTCGAACCGTCACCCGACGCCGGCTCAACAGGTCCTGCTGACCAAGCCCCACCAGGGTTGCCTTCACCTTGGGTGGCGCCGACGGATACGCCGGCGCGGCGACCGAGGCACCGGCCCCGACAAAGGCGACAGATAGCATCGACGCCAGGATGCACGCCGGTCTGACATTCATCGTTCGATCCTTCCGCCTGAACCTGTGGACATCGAAGTGACAGGCCCTGCCGGCGTGCTCCCGGTCTCGGTGGTGATCCCCACGTATAACCGTCCCGCCATGACGAGGCGCGCGGTTCTCAGCGCCCTCGGCCAGCATCCCCAGTCGCCCGCCGAGGTAATCGTGGTGGATGACTGCTCGACCGACGAAACCCGGTGGGTGGCGGCCGAGGCGGGGGCACGGGTCATCCGACATGAGAGTAACCAAGGTGAGGGCGCCGCGCGAAACACGGGAGTGGCGGCCGCGACCCAGCCGTGGCTAGCCCTGCTCGACTCCGATGACGAATGGATGCCCCATCTCCTCGCCACCCTGTGGGCCTTGCGCGACGGGCACGTCTTGGTTGCGGGGTCAGCGATGGTCCGAAGCGATGAGCCGGGTTGGGAGCGCTACGCCGGACCCGGTCGCCGGCGTTCGCGCCGCCTCCGGTCCCCGGCCGCCCTCATCTACCCGGGCAACATCCTTCCCAACAGCGGGGTCCTCGTCCGCACCGAGGTGGTCCGCGCCGTAGGCGGCTATGACCAGAAGCTGCGTTTCGGGGCAGACCTCGACCTCTGGCTCCGGGTCCTCGAGGCCGGGACCGGCATCGTGAGTCCTGACGTCGTGGTGGACTATCACCACCATCCGGGCCAGGTCACCGCCGATCGCCGGAGCATGGCGCGGGCCCAGCTTGCGATCCTGCAGGCGTATGGCGAACGGCCATGGTGGTCACGTACTCGAGTGGAGGCTTGGCGCGGCGGGGCGGCGTGGGACGAGTTGCGCCGGCGCCTGACCGGAGAGCCACCGCGCTCTGTCGTTGCACCCGTTCTCTTCATCCTGAGAAATCCTGTCAGGTTCTTGGGGGTCTTGGGAATTCTGTCTTACCGTCGCCGCATGCGACAGCGGACTGTCCAGATGCGCCCTCGAGGAGAGCGGTCGGCGTCTATTTGAGGATCTCGCTACGGGTCAGGAGATGGCTTCGGTACTTCGGACACGGGACCCGTGGAAGCCTCCAACGCCGTCAGAAGAGCCTTGGCGGTAGGCTCGGCCTCTCCGCGTGGCCCTTCCAGCACCTGAGCGTGCTGCACCGCTCGGTGAACTGACCGTAGGGCACGCATGGGGTCGCGCCGAGCCAGCGCGCTGTGCGCCAGGAGGATCATTGCCCCGGCGGCCGGCGAGCGTGACTCGGGCCGCCAGGTGGATGTGGGGTCGAAGTGGGTGGCAGCGAGAATTCCGATCGGTGCGGGCCCCATCCCAGGCTCTCCTCCCAGCTTGCGGACGTCTACGTCCAGTGAATCTCGCTTACCGCGGGTGCGGATCGACAAGGGCCTCGGATAGGGGTGGACGAGGCCGTCGCGGTCGAGCACCGCGTATTCGTCTGAGTAATAGGTTGCCCCGATTCGTACGAGGGAGGCGACAAGCTCGGTCTTTCCGGCGAAGCTGGCGCCGGGAAGCAGCAATCCTCGTCCGCGGTGGGTCACCGCGCCCGCGTGAACGAAGACATGCTCGGGGGCATGCGTCGCGATGAACATCCTGATGTGGACGTCGAGCGCGTCGATCGCCGTGGCGAGCTCGACAGCCACGAGCAGGGATCGCTCGTCCTGAGAGATGCAGAACGTGCCCGCGCCAGTGCGGGTGACGGAGAACTTCGCCAACGCTTCATCCCAGCTGACCGGGGTGGAGGCAGGCGGGAGGATTGGCCTCACGCTGGACAGCAGGGCGTCGTCGCTGGTGTCGATTCCGATCGCCACCCCGAACGCCGAAAGTGCTATCCGGTGTTGCGCGACACGAACCACTGTTCGCTATCCTCGGTCGTTACTGCAGTCATGGGAAGGATCACGGATGAACGAGCCTCAGGCCAAGGACTTTCGCTTTGTCAAGGGATTCGGCGACGAGGCCGTGATCCTCGACGAGGAGCATGACGTTGCCCATCAGTTGAATGCGGAGGCCGCCGCGGTGTGGCGGGCGTGTGACGGCAGGTCAAATATAGCCGTCATCGCGGCGAACAGCGGTGTTGACCTTGACCGAGCGCGAGAGGTGCTCCTGCAGCTGCAGAGCCGCCGGTTGCTGGTTTCCACGGAGCCCACGGGTTCGTTGGAGACGCGTCGCCGTGCTCTGCGCCGGATGGCCGTTACCGGCGTCGGGATCGTAGGGCTGCCGGCAATCGTCTCGGTCGTCCTGCCTACGCCCGCCCAGGCCTTTGCGAGCGGAACCGGGGGGGGCGGCGGCGGAGGAGGCAACGGCGGAGGAGGCAACGGCGTGAGTGCGGTCACCGGCAAGGGCACTACCGGGTCGCGGGGCCATACAGGGGTGCGCAAAGCAAGGCAAACGTCCCCCGCGTCCCCCCGGTCATCGGCAACCACAGGCGCCGGGCGAGGCCAGGGCGGCGGTGCCGCCGGGAGCGGCCTGTCGACCGCCAGCCAGGTGCGCACCACCTCTGGCAGCAGTCTTCCCTTCACGGGCTTCAACGTACTCAGCGAGACCCTCTACGGGTTGGCCGCACTCGCTGTCGGGATCGGCAGTAGGATCGCGCTGCGCGAGCGCTTCCGTAAGCCTGAGTGACCTGACGATCACGCGCCAGTATCACGGCGCGCCCGCTCAGATCGCGAACTCCGCCGCCTCGTGCGGTCCGACGCATCCCACCGCGAGCTCCTCGGGATCGACCTGCCGGGCCACCTCGGCCACTTCATCCAGGGTGACGGCGTCCAGCGCGGCGATGGCGCCGTCGGGGTCGATGGGCTGGTCGTAGACAATGGTCTGGTAGGCGCCGTGGCGGGCCACCGCGTTGGTGTTCTCAAAGGCCAGGACCCGGCGACCGGCGGCGTAGGCCCGGGCGCGCTGAACCTCTTCCTCGGTGGGACCGTCACGGTGAAGCTCACCCACGATCTCGCGCATGCGCGTGTAGGCCTCGATGCACTTGGAGGAATCAAGGCCCGAGCCGAGCTGGAGGATGGGCACGTCGGCGAAGGCGTGATCGACGGCGTAGACCGAGTAGCACAGCCCGCGCTGCTCACGAATCTCGTCGAATAGCCGTGAGCCCATCGACCCTCCCAGCAGGGTGGAGTAGATGGTCAGCGCCGCCCGCGCGCGCCGGTCGGAGGTGTCGACCCGGGGGCGGTAGATCATCCGCAGGTGCGACTGATTGGTGTCGCGTTGCTCGACCAGGGTCTCGGGTGAGAAGGCGGGCGCGGCCTCGAAGGCCTCGGGCGCCGGCAGGGTGGGAAAGCGCCCAAAGGCCTCCCCGAGCTCTGGGTCCGAGGGCAGGTGCTCGAGGTTTCCCACCAGGAACGCCCCGCCTCTCTCGCCCGCCCAGCGGCGCTCGCGAAAGGCGACGACCGCTTCCCGCGAGAACGTGCGCAGGTGCTCCTCGGGCCCGAGGACGGTGCGCCCCAGCGGGTGCTCGCCGAAGGCGGCCCGGTCGATCAGGTACTCGGCCACCGTGGAGGGCTGGTCGTGGGCACGGGCGATCTCCTGGATGATCACCCCGCGCTCGCGGTCAAGCTCCTCGGCGTCGATGCGCGCGCGACCCACGAAGTCGCTGAGTAGGTCGATGGCCTGGGGGGCGACCTCGGCGCGGACGGTGAGATGAAAGGCGACGAGATCGTGGCTGGTGAAGGCGTTGAGCTGTCCGCCCAGGCGCTCGGCGGTTTCGTTGACGTCGCGGTAGGTGGGATAGCTCTCGCCGCCCTTGAACACCAGGTGCTCGAGAAAGTGAGCCATCCCGTTCTCCTCTGGCCGCTCGGTGCGCGCCCCGGCGTCGAAGGCCACGAGGACCGTCAAAGCACGGGTGCCGGGCAGGGCGACGCGGTGGATGGGCAGGCCGTTGGCCGCGGTGGTGGAGGAGATAGCGGGCATGCCCACACGGTAACGACCCTGGACTGGCAATCTCTGAGACATACCTGCGAGCCTGCCCCGACCTACGCTGCACGTCTCCTGTGCCTCCGACGTGGCCTATGTCCCCCACACGGCCACGATGCTGCATTCCCTGCTCACCGTCGATCCCGGATCTGACATACATGTTCACTACCTCATCGGTCCCCGCTTCCCCCCGGAGGCGGCCGGGCGGCTTCGAGCGCTGGTCCAAGGCCTGGGGGGGAGGGTCTCCTTTTTTGAGGTGCCCGACGCCTGGGTCAAGGGCCTGGGCCCCCAGGGCCACATCACCATCCCCATGTGGTATCGGATCTTTCTCCCCGATCTGCTTTCGGAGGTCGACCGCGTCCTCTACCTCGACGCCGACACGATCGTCATGGATTCCCTTGCTCCCCTGTGGCAGCTTGATATCGACGACCACCACCTGGCCGCGGTCACCAACGTCTTTCAGCACGACCACGCCCGTGAGCGCGACCAGCTCGGGCTCGTCGGCCCGCATCCCTACTTCAACAGCGGGGTGCTGCTGCTCAACCTCGACCGGATGCGCCGAGACGGCTGCAGCCAGCGCCTGCGCGACTACGCCCGGCAGCCCCCGCGACGCCTGATCTGGCCCGATCAGGACGCGCTCAACGCGATCCTCGGTCCCCGACGTCTGGCCCTTCACCCGCGCTGGAATGTCATGAACAGCATCGTCGACTTCACCTGGGCCGCCGACGTCTTCGGTGCCGAGGCCGTCGAGGAGGCACGCCGTGACCCCGCCATCCGCCACTTCGAGGGACCGGGTCAGAACAAGCCCTGGCACTACCTCTCAGGCGCTCAGTCTCAGGCGCTCTACCGCCGCCACCGCCGGCAGACCCCGTGGCCGCGCTACCGCCTCGAGGGCGTCACTCCGCGGGCGGTGTCGACACGGCTGCGTGCGCGCCTTCCAGGCGGTGGGCCCACCCGAGACGAGCCCCTGGTTGGTGAGAGCGCCTCAGATCACTGACACCCTGCAAATCCCGTTGCACACCACCTCTCGGCAGGGGTATCGCCGCTAGGGTCGCGGGCGATGTCCACCCCTGATTCAGGCGCCGACCGGGCCGGTCGCGGCCACGTGCGCGTGGTGTCGGGCGCGCGCTCGCGCTCCCCGGCTCCCACCAAGGATCTGACCCTCCCTCCCGACGTGTTGGTCCCATCGGACACTGGCGCCGTTGCCACGGCAGCCGCCACCATGACCGACCCCGCCGCCGAGACGGCCCCCGCCGCCGCCGTCCCCACCACCCAGACACCCGCCATCGCCGCCCCCAAGCGCTCCCGCTTCCCGCGGCGCAACCCCCGTCCGGCTCCCCCCGCGACGCCCGCTGCCCCCAGCCCTCAGCTGCGCCGTCCCACCGGCACCGAGGTCATCGAGTTTCGGGGCGTCTCCAAGCGCTACGGCGGCGCCGACGTGGGCCTCGAGTCGGCCACCTTCGGCGTCGATCGGGGTGAGTTCGTGTTCATGGTCGGCCCCACCGGTTCGGGGAAGTCGACGGTCATGCGCCTGCTCATCAAGGAGCTCGAGGCCACCCAGGGGCGCATCCGGGTCGCGGGTCACGATCTCGCCGACATCGAGGGCAAGCGCATCGCCTTCTACCGCCGCAACATCGGCGTGGTCTTTCAGGACTTCAAGCTCCTGCCCAACCGCACCGTGTATGAGAATGTGGCCTACGCCCTGCAGGCCACGGGCTCGGGTCGGCGCGAGATCCGCCACAAGGTCCCAGACATCCTGCGCCTGACTGGCCTGTCGACCAAGCTCCATCACTACCCCGATCAGCTCTCCGGGGGCGAGCAGCAGCGCGTCTCGGTGGCTCGCGCCTTTGTCAACCACCCCCCGCTGCTGCTGGCCGACGAGCCCACCGGCAACCTCGACCCTGAGACCTCCATCGGGATCATGCAGCTGCTCTACCGCATCAACCGCACGGGGACCACCGTGCTCGTGGCCACCCACGACAGCGCCATGGTCGACCGCATGCGCCGCCGCGTGATCGAGCTCAAGGCCGGGCGCATCGTCAGAGACGAGGCCGGCGGCCAGTACGTCCAGCGCGAGGAGACCACCACCGAGTTCGCCGCTCGCCTACGCGAGACCAGCGTGGCCGAGGAGGGCATCCTGCGCCACACCGGCGCCCCGTCGCCCGATCCTGACTTTGACTGGGTGCAGGGCGAGACCGTCCGATGAGGCCCGCCTTCTTTCTGCGCGAGTCCCTGCGCACCATGCGCCGCAACGCCGTGCCCAGCTTCGCGGCCATGGCGTCGGTGCTGGTCACCATGCTTGTGCTCGGGGTGTTCATCCCCATTGTCCAGGCCACCACCGGGGCCGCCAACGAGGTGCGCGGCCGTGTCCTCGTCGACG
>JAABUJ010001537.1_pt1 | contig 33262 bp, 39 predicted proteins | sample 5559131 | NCBI WGS metagenome assembly JAABUJ01 (sample SAMN10711875, study PRJNA513366) | rock metagenome | isolation source: Antarctica rocks | place: Antarctica: Victoria Land, Mt New Zealand nord | collected 2016-01-07
CGGCTGTTGCATCGACACGACAAGGGCGGCCATGTGCATCGGCGCGACACGCTGGTAGAGGCCGAGCGACGCTGGCGGTGACGATGCTGGCACAACAGCGCCCCGCGTGGCCGGCGATGCCGCCGACGATGCAGCACGGCCGCGCGCCTGGTACCCGACGAGCGCGCCGGCGTCGTTCCAGCCACATGCGCCGTGAGCAAACGTCGATACAGAGGGAGGACCTACCAGAGAGAAGTGAGTCTTCGCTGTGTCTTAGTACGCCGGCACCACACGGCCCTTAACCCCGGCATCTACTGACCCCTTTTGGGATGGGTACCCTGGCACATAGTGGCCCCAATCACGGCAACGCTCCGGCTCCCGTCAACGCGGCCGCTGCGGCGACGACGTTAGTGGTAGTACAGCGAGCGGCGCGACGTGGCCCTCCCCTTCTCCAGACGCGCGCACTCGATCTTCCAGCCCGTTCCCCAGAGCACCGCCGGCGCGTTGAGCAGCCCCACAAGCACGAGCAACGTTATGAGGCGTAAAGGGTCCAGGGCGACGGCAAGAGCCCCGCAGGCGTCACGTCAGAGCGTCAGGAACAGGTGAGGTGGGGTAGGGCGCGCCGAACGAGGGGAACACCGTTCGGTAGAAAGCACGACTGGCCGCAGAAACATGCACCTATTTTACCCCTGTTTTCGCCCCTTAACGCTTGTAATTAACCATACGTTCGTGCTATAATACGGGTGTAGGGAACAAAAAAGACGGGCCGCCAGCACTAGGAAAGCTTTTCGGCGGCCCGCCTGGTGAACACCCCTACAAGGAGGTTCGTTGTCATGGTAGCAGAGCCCGTCGTATCCTCTCCGCGCCGCCCGCGTGGCAACCATCGCGCGACGTGGTGGACCACCCGCGTCCTCGATGCCACCCACTTCGAGATCGCGCTGTTCCAGGCCGGTTGTCCCCTCAATTGGCACGTCGTCACCCTCGACCCGAGTGGCGCGGTGTCCTGCACCTGCCCCAGCGGCCAGGAGGGCTTCATCCGCACCCAGCGCGGTTGGTGCAACCACGTCGAAGCCCTCATGCGCGCTGCCCTGCGCGCCCACCACCCTCTGGCCCTCACGCCCGAGATCCTGACCTACTGCCCGCCCTGCCACGGCTGCCGGCCGCGCTGCCAGTCCCTCATCGTCCAGTGGAGCGCCGCGCTGTAGGCCCGTGGGGGGAGCGGACGCCCCACCGCTCCCCCAGGGCCGCACCGCGCGGAGAGGAGATGTGGACCATGACACCCGAGGAGCGCGCCGCCCACTGCCGCCGCATCGGCCAGGTAGGCGGTCAGGCCACCTATCGTACGTTAGGACACGCGCACATGAGCGCCATCGGCAAGCGCGGCTTTCAAGCCGCCCTCGACCTGGGCTATGGCGACTACCTGTTAGAGAAGTTGGCCCCGAGCTACCGCGCCAAGTTCGGCAAAGAACCGACGTTAGGGCGCAACAGGGCCGGCGACAAGGCCCGCGCCGACGCACACCGGGAAACGCCCGCGTTGGGCCGGTGCGCCTGGCCCGTCCGCACCGCGCCGGACACACAGCGGCATCACGTCGATGGGTGGCAGGTCAGCCCGGATACGTGCGGCCTCTGCGATGAGCACCACAGGGAGCTTGAACGGGACTACCGCGCCGCGCGCAAGGTCTACCGGCCACGCAGCGCGGACCCCGTGACCAAGCGCGCCGTTGCTCTCAGCATCGGTATCGGCCTGGACGATTCCATACCGTTCTAACCTTGACAACAGCCGTGGGCGGGCACGAGCGCCCGCCCACGGCGCCCACCACCGGAAGGATGCCCACCATGACCATCACCGCCATGGCCGTCCCCAGCGCCCCTAACGACGCCCAGCCACTTGCCTACCAGCACCGCGCCCGCCTGCTGTGCCCGCCGTGCTTTACCCACGAACGCCCGCGCCCCCGGCCCTACGGCGGCGCGATCATCCCCATCCCCGCCGCCGGCCGGCTCGCCGTCGCGCGCCGCCTGTGCGCCGGCTGCGGCGTCGAGCTAGCCGTACCGGGCCTGTTCGGGCTCGGCGTGCTCTCCGCCACCGTCGGCGCGCTCGATGCGTGCGCGGCGGGCCTGACCACGCCGCCGCAGTTGTTCGCGCGGCACTGGACCGGTGACTGGGGCGAGATTAGCCCCGAAGACTACGGACAGAACGAGGATGCCATCCGCGACGGCGCGCGCATCCTGAGCGTCTACCACCTGCAAGGCGGCGGGCGCGTCTGGTGCATCACCGAGGCGGGCCGACACGCGACAACCCTGCTAACCCCCGACGAATACTAGCCCCTGTCAGCCTTGGGGCCGGCCTGCCGTCGTGGCAGACCGGCCCACCCCCACAAGAGGCCCCACACCACCCGATACACGGAGGTAGAGGTAGCCACGATGAGCCAGCTCACCGATGAGATTGAGGCATTGTGCGCGCTAGAGCCGCTGCCGGACTATCCGAGCACGATACTGCTCTACGCCGCCGACGCCGTACGCCGTGCCCAGGCCGCCGTACGCTGTGCCTACGACACCTACGCCGAACTGGCCGGCGCCAGCGCGGCCGTGTCGCCCGAACCGTCGACGCCGCTGTACGCGGCCCTGGTCACCACCGACGACGCGGACGAGCTGGCGCGGCAGCTCGTGTACGCCGCCAGCCACCTCGCCCGCGAGGGGCGCTAACGCCGTAAGCTGGGAGGGCGACAACACGCTCCCCCAGCCCCGCAGAGAGACGGGTCGTGTAAGCGGCTGTGCGCACAGGCGCTCGCACGACGCCCAGGGTCAGGGGGAGGGACAGCATGAGACGGACGCCCGATCAACGCGCGCGCCGTGGCGGCGCCATGTGGTCACGGCGTCACCGGACGAGCGACAGGAGGCCCACGCGCGCCTGATGCGGGGATCGTACGCGCCGAGGTCCCTCCCCCGGCGGCCCTGGCCGCCCTCCCTGCGCGTTGCGCGCGGGGCCGTAGCCTGATTGAGCGCGCCCAGCACGCCGAAACGGAGCGACGGACGCGTCGCCACGGCGCGTCACATGGAGGACGAATGACAATGATCGCCTTGCCTATCCCGCCGCGCGTACGAAGATTGTGCCCCAGGCGGTACCCTACGGGCATGACACACGAGCGTACCCACTTGACCATCGCCGAGGCGGCACGTGAGCTAGGACTTACCCCCGACGGCGTCCATAGCGCCATCAGGCGCGGTCAATTGGACACGGAGTTGGTTAACCCCCGACTTCGCCTCGTCCCCCGCCAGGCCATCGACACGTACCGGCAGGAACACTTAGGGCACGTCGGCCGTCCCGCGCGCAAGAAACGGCGCAAGAGAGCAGTCCCCGCCTCGCCCGAGGAACCCGCACCCGCACAAGTGGCCGATTCGCACCACATGGTAGATGAGGGGGGAGCGATCCACCCCCCGGAGGAGTAAGACGATGGACACACCGCACGCCACCCCTGAGCGCGACGGCCGCCTGGTCTTCATCGAGCCGGCCGACACCGCCCCCCTGACCGCCGCCGAGCGCGCCACGCTCCAGACCGCCTTCGCCGCCCTGCTGCGCTCCGGCCGCCCCCTGTTCGCGCCCCCGGCCCCCGGCGAGGTCCCCGGCCCGCTCGACCCCACCGACCCCGCCCTCGACGACCGCGTGCGCGCCATCCTCGACCGCCCCACGCGCGCCGACGAGCCCGACACGGGAGGGCCGCGCGCATGACCACGCGCACACGTCCGCACATGGAGCACCTGCAACGGCGCGGCCTGGCGCGCGTGGAGCGGCGCTGGGACCCCGATCACGGCGAGTTGGCGCCGCCTGGATCTGCGCCCCATCCCGTGGCGTCAAGTGCGCCGTCAGCGACGTCAGGACGTGGGACAGGGGCACAGCCTATGACGCGCATCCGCCCCATCATCCCGCGCCTGGCCGCCGCCGTCATGCGCGTCGCCGTCATGGCCGCGCGCGGTGCCCATGAGGTCGCCGTCCATCGCCCACCGTGTGTGAGCCCTGTGGCGGGTGCCCTGTAGCGCGCTGATTCACTGAGCCTCGGCGCGGGTCGGCCACCGATACGGGGAGAGCGCCATGGCGCGACGACCCGCTAGCAGGGCGGGGGAGGCGGCGCAACTCCCCTCGCTACCATCGCGCCGACCCCTGCGGGACAGGCCACCGTCGCCCCCGCGCCCTGGCACCGAGAGCGCGGCGTCCCGCGCCCTGGCGGCAATCCGGGCCTGGGAGGCCAGCGCGGAGCGCGCCTGGCTCGCCGGCCGGGTCTGGGCCATCATCCAGGGCGACCCGTGCTACGACCCGGCCGCCACCGACATCGAGGACCCGGACTACGTAGGGAACGTGGCTGTCTTCGATGACGGCTCACGTCTCGTGCATGGCGCTACGGGCTGGGCCATGGGACCACGCCGGCGCGCGTGACACGTTAATATACAAGAGCCATCACGGCGGACGCATGATAGGGCCGTCGTAGCCAAACGACAGGTGAGGTGACCCACATGGGTATAGTTGTCGCAATTGTTAACAGGAAGGGCGGCGTGGGCAAGACCACGACCACCTTCAACCTCGGCACTGCCTTTGCCAAAGGCGGGCGTCGCGTGCTCCTCGTCGATCTGGACCCGCAGAAGGCCAGCCTGACGCATCTTGCCCACATCGAGGACCCCGCCTACACTGTGGCGGACGCCCTCTCACACTACCTCAAGGAGCGGACGCCCGCGCCGCTCGATACCATGGTCATCTCTCTCGCCCCGCATCTCGACCTCCTTGCGGGGAGCGCCGACCTCGACAGCGCCGAGATCAGGCTCGCCTCCGTGCTCAAGCGCGAACATGTGCTCGCGGGCGCGCTCGCCGACGCGCGGGCGCGCTACGACGTCGTGCTGATCGACTGCGGCCCGAGCATGGGCGTTCTCGTCGTCAACGCGATGACCGCGGCCGACGAAGTGCTCATCCCCGTCGAGGGTGCCTATCTAGCCGCCGTCGGCCTTGGAGACCTGCTCGACACCGTGGCCGACGTGCGCCGCGAGGAGATCAACGTGGACCTGCGCGTGGGCGGTGTCATTCTAACCAAGGTGGAAACGAATCGCCACGGGCGCGACATCGTGGCCGGCGTCCGCGCCGCCTTCGAGGACACCGCCATCCCTATCCTTGGGGAGGTCAAGAAGTCGACGAAGGTCAACGAGGCCTCCCAGGCGCGGCAGTCGATTCTCGACTACGCGAAGCGCGACGCAGCGGCGCTCGCCTATGCGGATATCGCTGACGCGCTGACCGAGGCGTGGGCCGCGCCTCCGATCGGAGGCAGCCGTGGATAGGACAACGCGCGACGCGGCCAAGGCCACGCGCCAGAACGAGTTCGTCGGCTACCTCAAAGCCGCCGTCGCCCGCGGGGTCGATAACCTCCCTGGGGCACGCCTCCTCCCGGTAGACCGCGTCGACCCCAACCCCTATCAGCCGCGGACGCGGCCGCTCGATCCCAGCGCGGCCCGCGAGATGGATGCCTCGATCCGCGCACACGGCGTCTTGCAGCCCATCGTGGTCAGGCCGGCCGGCGACCGCTACCAGATTGTCGACGGCGAGCAACGCTGGCGGGCCGCACAGCGCGCCGGCCTGACCACCGTACCGGGTGTTGAGCGCCACACAAGCGACGAAGACATGGAACTACTGGCGTTGCTGGCGAACACCCAGCGCAACGATCTAGCGCCCCTCGACGAGGCCAATGCGTACCGACGGCTTATGACGCAACGTGAGCTCTCATTGCGCGCGATGGCTGATCTAGTGCATAAGAGCCACGAGCACGTCGCCCAGCGCCTACGTCTGCTGGACAACCCCGATATCACTGCGGCGGTCGCGGACGGCTGGCTCACGCCGACCGTGGCGCTCTCCGTGGACCGTGTGAAGGACGCCGGACGCCGGGCCGCGCTGCTCGACCGCAACCGCCCCGAAGGGTCTCCTACATTGGCCGATGCACGCGCCGCACGTCAAGCCGACGAGATGGAGCAACCGCAGCACACACCACCTGTCAAATATTTGACACCGCCACAGGGGGATGCCCCCACCACACCGTTGTACGGCATCGACGCCGCTGACGCTCCTCACGTCCCATCTGTCAAATATTTGACACCCCGCCAGGACGTACAGGACGCACAGCAGGAAGAGCGTGACAACGCGCTCGACGCCCCTATAGGCATGAACGCGGCACCGTCGGCACAACTAGGCACCCCTGAAGATTGGGTGCGCGTGCATGACCTGCAGACGGTCATCCTCTCCCGTACCACTAATGGACGTGCCACGCGGGCACAGGTACGGGCCGCGCTGTGGGCAGACCTAGAAATCGTGGACAAGTAGGTGGTGGGCAGGGCTGACCTGCACGGACACGATCCGATAGACACCGCCCGGCCGACGCACGTCACCCTGACCACGGATCACGTTACGGCTGACAACGTTGGCCCGCTCGTCGCGGCGCTACACGCCGCCGGTATCACGGTCGAGCAACACGCCTTCCTGCCCGTGCGCGGCGAGGAGCAGCACCCCTGGGGCGTGCTCCTGCTCGCCACGTCCGGCCCGCCCTTGCCCTTGGCCCGCCTCGTCGTCCCCGCGACGGCCCCAGTTGGCGTCGCTCCAGCCCTCGCCGTTGCCCTTGGGGTCAGGCGTGGGGAACGTTCAGCGCTGGCCACGCTCCAACTCAAGGCCGACGGCGTGTTCGTCTCCGTCAGGGGCCACGACCTATTCGACATAACAACGGCGCTCGACGCGCTCCCGGCCCAGCTCACACGCCTGGACACGCGCCGCGAGGAACGCCGGCTCGTCTACGCCGAGGGCACCTGGCGTATCGACCCTTAACGGGAGGACACAAGATGGAGCACGACATAACAATAGAGAGAGGACCGGGCGAGCCGGTAGCGGCAGCCCCACCGGAGCCAGGCGCACGACCACACCCCGCGCGTCCACTGAGCCTGGAGGTGCAGGCACTGGCCGCGGAGATCGCCACCGCGCTCGGCGAGACCGCACCCGACCCCGTGGGGCAGATCGCCCGTGCGGTGGACCGGCTTGGCCCCGCGCCGGCGCGCGCGGTCCTCGCCCAGGTGCAGGAGATCGAGGCGGGGGGCGGCCGCATGCTCCCCGACGGCAGCCGCCGCCGCACGCCCGGTGGCCTGTTCTTCCTCCTGCTGCGCCAGCGTACGGACCTGAGCCGGAGGGACAAGGTCTACATCTTCCCCCAGCTCTTCCCGCAGAAGAAGTCACAGGCCGCGCCAGGGGACAGCGCCGCAACCGCACCGGCGTCCGTCGCCTGGACCGACGACACGTACCGCGCGCTCGCGCCGCAACTCCAGCAGGACAGCTTAGGGAGGGCAGCCACCGTGAAGATCACCGTCATCGGCCGCCCCGGCGTCACCGTCGAGCAGGGCCAGGCCGTCGCCCTCGCCCTCATGAGCGAGAAGGTGCCGGACCTGCCCAAGGGGCTGCCGGAGCCGCCCGCCGGGACCCACTACACCGTCTTCGTCGCCCGCAAGCAGTGGGTAAAAGTGGCCGAGGCGCTCGCCGCAGGCCCCGCGGACGCGGCCCTCATCGAGGGCTACGCCGCCCTCGACCCGCGCGTGGCGGGCATCGCCGTCTACGCCACCAGCGCCACCACCAAGCGCCTGCAAGCAGCCAAGCGCGCCACGACAATGGCGGCGACACCATGAGAGACAAAGGCGCACGTCTTACAGGGATGTTACCCACTCGTATAGGCCACACCCCGTCCGCAGCGCTGAGTGTGTTTGGCAAGCGATTCCAGGCTCATGCCCACATTTGATGATGAGGGCGTTGACGTTGCTCAGGGCTGCTGCGAGTGGCGCGACAATCGGCTGGTAGGACATACTAAAGCCGGGCTAAAGGGCTCACTGGCCTCCTCAAACGTGTGTGGGAGGCGGTTTCACAATAGATAGCACTCAGGCTGCCAACCGGCATCATCAAATGTGTGCATGACCCCGTTTCTCAGTGCCGAATACACCCCTGGTATCAGGATAGTCTAAACACCAGGTCGTAGAACGTGCTATAAATCCCATAAGATGATGACCTTGCCAAACACATTCCGGATAGGTTGTTAGCGCGGAATGGCCCGCACCGTTTCTGGCCATTCCAGTTCCACGCCAAACGTCGAAGTCAGCTTTTGCTGAAAGTCGGCCAGATGGTCTGGCGTATTACGGACCTGTCGCGGCGTCAGCCTCTGGGTGAGGCAATAGGCAGCGAGGGCTCCGGCCGCCTCGCCGATGTTCCACTCAGCGGGATGGAGGCGGTAACAGCCGTTCGTGATGTGTGTCACACCCAGGTTCTTGCTCGCCGGCAGCAGGTTTTCCATGCGCACGGGGATGAGAGACCCCAGCGGAATCTGGAAAGGGTAACTGCTAACGTCAATGTATGTGCGCAGGCCCGTGCTGGGGTGGAGGTCGATGCGATAACTGCCGATCCCCACGCTGTCGGCAAACTGCGCGGCACTCTTGTGCGTGCTGCGGGCCTCCACGCCGACGTGCTGCTCGACGACCGTGAACTCGGCCTTGATACGCCGACTCTCGCGGACATACACGCTCTTGGCGAGGCCGTCGTCGGTTCCGGCGACATCGGGGCGCGGGCGCAGCCCGCGGTAGCCATACCCCCCGTCGATGCGCGGGGCTTCGGTCTGCATCCAATACAAAAAGGAGAGGCTGAGTTGCCGCGCCTCATCGAGGGTTGTGCGTTGATTCTCGGTCCCAACGCCGACCAATGGCCGTAACCAATAATCGATTTGCGGCCAGTTGACAAGCGTAATGTCGCTTGGCGCGAATCCCTCAGGATAATACGTCCTGTAGAAAATTCGCCGGTAATGCCAGAAATCCCGCGCATCGCTGTCCGTGGGTCCCTCGAAAATGGAACGGTGACGCGTCTCCAGTGTGATTGGATCGCAATCGGTCCAGCTCAACTGCGGTGCCGGCCAGAAGTCGGCTTGGTACTGCCTCCAGAAGTCGTACTGCGCCGGTTTGCCGATCGTGTGATCCCCCCCCGGCAGGTAATCGACGGCGAAGCACCACGTCACAGCTTGCTGATCCAGAGGCTGCGGCTCCCCTTTGACGGCGTGGGGTTCGCCGGTTTGGGCCTGGCTTTCCGCCCCGATCACATGTTCCACGTCCGCTAGTGGCAGGAGATCGCCCAACTCTGTCGCGTCGAGGATGTAGGGCGCGTGGATCACCGTTCGCTCTTGGGTCAGCATATTCTCGACGGTCACGGCGCGAATACGATCCCCCTCTGTCTCCGCCGCGATCGGACGATGGCGCGTCAGTACGTGTAGCCGTCCGCTCGCTCGGTAGGGGGCGAGCATCCCCTCAAGGACGGCGACGGCGACGCGCGGTTCGTGGCAGAGCGGGCTGACCCAGCCGCAGCCGGGGTTGAGCCGGGGCTGGTCGCGGGCCTCCGACGTAAGAGGATAGTAGCGCCGGTAGTAGTCCCTGATCCCGTCCCGCAGACGCCGGTAGCTGGCCGTACAACCCATCTCCTCGATCCAGGGATGCTCATCGGGTGGCACGGCCTGAGCCGTTAACTGGCCCCCGATCCACTCCGTCTCTTCCGTCAAGACGACGCGGCGACCCATGGAGAGCGCCGCCAAAGCGCCGGCGACGCCGCCTAACCCAGCCCCGATGATCGCGATGTCCGTGTCCTGCTCCCGCATCACTCATCTCCTCTCTCCGCTCTCGTCGTTCTCCCGCCTATGGCCCCGTACGGCCCGTGCGGGGTGGGACGCGCCCCACCCCGCCTATCTCTCGTTGTCATGCCCTCATCCTTTGAGCCCGCTAAGCGCCACCCCTTGGATGAAGTAACGTTGCCCTAGCGCGAAAACGGCGAGCACGGGCACGATCAGCATCGCCGACATGGCCATCAGGTAGGGGATGAGGGGCGCTTCGCCGGGCGCCACGCGGAGGTTGTAGAGGCCAACCGCCAAAGTATAGAGGTTGGGATCGCCGCCCATGTAGACGAGTTGGCCCAGGAAATCGTCCCAGGCCGCCTGGAACGCGAAGATGCTGACCGCCGCAAGCACGGGTTTGGACAGCGGCAGCATGATCCGCCACCAGATGCGGACATCGTTGCATCCGTCGATGCGCGCCGCGTCGCTTAGCTCCGTCGGAATGCCTTTGAAAAACTGGTGCAATAAAAAGATGAAGAACGCGTTGCGCCCCAGCAACGCGGGCACGGTCAGGGGCAAAAACGTGTTGATCCACCCGATCTTGCTGTAGATGATGAACAGCGGCATCAAGCGGACGATATAGGGCATCATGATGGTGCTGAGGAGCAGTCCAAAGAGGATGTTCTTACCCGGAAACGTTGTCCGTGCGAAGCCGTAGGCGACAAACGAGCATGTGACCAGCGACCCCACTTCCGTAGCCACCACGATGACCAGCGTGTTCAGGAAATAATGACCGATCGGAACGAGTTGGAATACCTTCACGTAGTTGTCCCACGCGATGGGCTGCGGAATGGCGCGCGGTGGCCACACATTGAGTTGGTCGAGAGCCGTCAACGATGTCGAGAGCGTCCATCCCAGTGGCACGAGCATCGCTAGCGAGATGATGATGAGGGCTATATACAGGACGCCGCGACCCACGACGCGCTGCGATTGCGGATATCTCACCATGGCTTTCCTCCCCCTTTCATCACACGGAGCGCCTACCCATTATCCGTGGATAGCCACATCATGAGTAGAAAACCCAGCGACTGGACGAACGATACACGAGCACTGTGAGGGCTAGGATGACGATGAACAGCACCACCGCCATGGCGCAGGCGTACCCCATACGCAAATACGAAAAGGCGTTGTTGTAGATGTCGAGCATGTAAAACAACGTGCTGTTCACTGGACCGCCTCCGGTAACAATATAGGCGACGTTGAAGACCTGGAACGAGTTGATTAAACCGATCAGGAGGTTGTAGAAAATGGACGGGCTCATCAGCGGTACGGTAATAGCGAGGAGCTTACGGAGACCGCCGGCACCGTCGACGTCGGCTGCGTCATAGATCTCTCGTGGGATAGCCTGAAGCCCTGCCAGAAAGATCACCATGGCCGCCCCCACGCCCCACAAGCTCATGATGATCAGCGCGTTCTTGCTCCACGCCGGGCTCGTCAACCATTGGATCGGCGGCAGCCCGACACGGCTGCCGAGGTAGTTGAGCAGCCCGTGATTGGTATCGAAAATCCACAGCCACACCACAGACGCGGAGACGGTCGGGACGACCGCCGGCAAATAGAAAAGCGTGCGAAATATCCCCTGCCCCCGCACACGTACATTGAGCATCAGCGACAGACCGAAGGCTAGTGCGAGGCCTAGCGGCACGCTAATGGCGGTGTAATAGACCGTGTTCCAGAGCGAGGTCCAGAACAGTGGATCGTTGAAAAACAAATCTTGATAGTTGCGCAAGCCGACGATGTGCGTCGTGGCGCCGATCACCGACCAGTCGGTAATGCTGAAGTAAAACGCCGAGGCCGTGGGGATGAGGTCGAAGACCAGGAAGGCGATCAGCCAAGGCGCGATGAAAACCAGGCCGATATACCGGCGCAACCGCCAGTTGAGCGCCGGCCGTGTTGCCCGACTCGTGAGACCAGCCGCGCTCTCAGACCTGCGGGCGGTGAGACTTGAGCGTGTCATCAGAATATTCCGTCATCTTTCGTGCATTCACCCGTCGCGCGATCCAATCAGATGAGCCATGAGCGACCATGCGCTTGCATCCGTGTCGCACGTCATGGCTGGTGTGCGGCGACTCGAAGCGACCACTAGATCGCCGCACACAAGGTGTGGCGTATCCTACCCGTTGCTCATCACGAGCAACGGCTGCGCCGCCATCGCGGCCGCGTCGAGGGCTTGTTTGGCGCTCACTTGACCGTAGAATGCCGACTGCACGTTGCGGTCGATTAAGTCCAGGATGCGCGTCTGCTGCGGGACGATGGGCAGCGCCACATCATGCCGTAGCGCCTCCTTCACCATCTCCCAGTGCGGGTTTGCCTTGGCGAAGGCGGGGTTGTTGTTGCAGTCGATGAGGGGCGACGGCCGCTCCTGTGCCAGCATGAACTGGCAGGCCCCTTGGTCATACGTAATGGCGCGGATCCAATCGAACGCGGCCTGGTTAGTTGCGGTATCAAAGCCTTTAGGGATGACGTACCCCCAGCCGAAGCTCAACCCTGCCACGCCGTGACTTTGTGCGTGCGCGTTGGCGCTATTGTACGGGCGCAACTCGACGCTGTAGTTTAGATGCGGGGCGAGCGTCTTGATGTGGAAGAACGTCGAAACGTTGTTGAACCAGATGCCCTGACGATTCTGATAAAACGGGTATTGCCCCGATTCGCCCGTGCTGTTGGTGAAGAAGTCGGCGTAGTGCTGGACGCCTCCGTAATACTTATTGATGACGTCGATCATCCATTGCAGGGTGGCGACGCCCTGCGCGTTGTTGAAGGTGACCGTCTTGAGGTCGTTGCTGTAGAGCGTGCCGCCGTTGGTGTAGAGCCAACTGATGAAGCTGGCGCTGAAGTCCCCTGTCGCCGCCGCGGCAAGGATGTCGGCACCGAGGACGTCGATTTTGCCGTTCGCGCTCCGCTTGGTGAGCTTGGCCGTCGCCGCCTCGAGCTCTTTCCAGGTCAGCGGCGGCCGCTGCGGATTCAGCCCCGCGCGCATGAACATGTCCTTGTTGTAAAAGTACAGTGATGTTTCACCGCCCGCCGTCGGCATCGGCATACTATACAGCTCGCCCTTCCAATACATGGTAGCTTGCTCTTGCGGGTAGAAGCGCTTCAGATTGAGCCTGGCGGCCTTGACGTAGGGCGTGATCGGGATGAGGCTGCCTTGCGCCGCGAAGGCGACAATTTCCTGGCGTGTCGCCATAATCACTTGCGGTGGCTTGCCGCTGGCGAGGGCCGTCACGACCTGTTGATTCAAGTTGACGAACGGACGGACGATGTCCTTGATGGTGATATGAGGATGCGACGTCTCGAAGGACGCAATGATCTGTTTCATCAGCGGTTCGCGCGCCACACCCCACCAATTCCAGAAGTTGATGACGATATCCTGTTGGCGTGTCGCGGCGGCGCGCGAGGCTAGCAGGGGCCCGGTGCCCGCCGTCAGGGCAAGCGCTCCGCCAGCTTGAAGGATCTGTCGACGTGTAACCATAATGAAAACTCCCTATCATGGTTGATGACAATAGCGTGACTACCTATATCATGTCATTCCTGGCAAGGCAACGTGAATTGCTTCGTCTAGCAGTTTGTCGGAGAGAACGTGTTTTTTCGGAGGAAAGTGCGCTTGGAGGCCGTTTTGAGGTCAAGATACGGGCTACAGACGCGATTTTGCCCTCCCACAGCACGATAAATGAGGTCGGCAAGCTTCTCTCCGACAGACTGCTAGGCGCCTCCTTTCCTGTTCGTACCCACAGTCTCCTGCTTGTCTCATCGACGGCATCGTCTCCTAGTGCTATCTCCGTGGGGTTTGTTTGAAAGCCTGCGACTGCGGTCGCATGGCAAACCACGAGCCGACTGCGGTCGGTTTGGCGCCTGCACTTCAAAGACCCCCCCTGATTCTGCACTAGCTGCCCGCGCATGGTGTTATACCCATGGCGTCACAATTGCTTGGACGCGACCGCGTCGGCCGTTTGTTCAATCGCCTGGAGTGCGCGTGCCGTGTGCTGTTGGATGACGCCAGCGAAGAGGACGTCAAGGACATGGAGTTGCGCGATCGTCGAACGGATCGTTCCGCTCGCCAGCGGCGTCTCCATCGGGCCCGTGAGCAGGACGACGTCGCTCAGATTGGCGACGTGCGAGCGCGAGTGGGCGGTGATAGCGATGGTCGCCGCTCCGGCCCGCTGGGCCACAGTCATGCTGTCCACGATGTCTTTTGTGTCGCCGGAATAGGTAATGGCGACGGCGACATCGGCGGGTGTCATGGTGCTGGCGGACATTGCTTGCTGATGGGGATCGGGGATGGCGTCCACGAGCAGGCCGATGCGCTTGAACTTGTATTTGGCGTCAGCCGCCACGACGCTGGACGCCCCGACGGCGTAAAACTCCAGGCGGCGCGCCTGGGTCACCACCGCCACCGCGCGCTGCATGGCGTCGACGTCGAAGACGCGCATCGTATCCACGATGGCCTGCGTATTGCCGGCGGCGATCTTCTCGGCGACGGTCCGCACGTCGTCGTTGGGCTGAATCTCGCCCATGACAGTGCGTGCTGGCGCGACCAGGTCCGCGGCCAGTACGAGCTTGAACTGCGCGAATCCCGCATAGCCAAGCATCTGGCAGAACCGTACGGCCGTACCGGCGCTGACACCGCTGACCTCGGCCACCTGATGCACCGACATGTACAGGACTTTCTCCGGATCGGCCAGAATGGTCGCGGCCAGGTGTTGCTCGGCGGGGCTGAGCGATGGAACGGCGCTTTGCAGACGCAACAGCGCTCCGGACGTGGCCGCCGGGCGCGGATCGAACGCTACATCAGCCGACATTGCGCCCTCCATGGGGGATCCGCTCGTCCACTAGGGGCACCGCGCGCAGCGCCTGGACGAAGCGCCCGGTGATGAATTGGGGCGCGGTGATGGCCTTGCCCACACACACCGCCCAGGCACCGCGCCGCAGCGCCTCGGCTGCCTGCGCTGGTGTGGTGATGCGCCCCTCGGCGATAATCGGGACGCGCACGCGCGCTACCAGAGCGGCGACCAGGTCCAGGTCGGGGCACGATGACGGCGGTTCACACGCGGTATAGCCGGCGAGCGTGGTCGAGATGAGATCGAAGCCAAGCGCCGCCGCAGCCTCGCCATCGGGCAGCGATGCGATATCGGCCATGAGCAGCGCATCGGAGGTCGCGCGCACGCGTCGCACGAGCTCCGGCAGGGCGAGGCCATCGGGGCGCGGCCGGTCTGTCGCGTCGACCGCCACGATATCCGCGCCCGCATCGAGGCAGGCCACGATGTCGTCCCAGGTCGGCGTGATATAGACGGGGCTAGCGGGATAGTGGCGCTTGGTGAGACCGATGATCGGGGCGGTGACGACGGCCGCGATGGCGCGTATATCGTGCTTGCCGCGCGCACGGACGGCCACAGCGCCGCCCTGCACGGCCGCCGTCGCGATCGCCGCCATGATCGCCGGGTCGCGCAGCGACGCGCCCTCATCAGCCTGGCACGAGGCGATGAGGCCATGCCGCAGCGTCTGCACGATCGCGTCGCGTGATGCCATGTGCCCCGACCCTTTCCGCGCTTAAAACATAGTTCCGTATAAATATGAGAGGAATGAACGAAGTTGCAATCAGCATAGCAGGGGCGGGACGGAGTTGTCAAGCCCATGTCGCTTCATCGCTTCATCGCTTCATCTGTGTCGCTTCATCGCTTCATACGTTGTACGCGCCGTGTCCGCGAGCAGAAAGAGGGGATCGCGGCGGACCATCGGCACGAGCACGTCACGCAGCGCCCGCGCGTCCACCAGATAGCTATGCGCCCGGCCAATCACGCCCTCACGCCGTGTGGCGGCCTCACGCAGCAGTGGCGCGACCTTGGGGAAGTTGCGCTCCCAGCGCCACAGGTGCAGCGCCGTCGGGATCTCTTCCCATGCGCCGTCATCCCGCGCCACGCGGGCCAGGGCCAGCCGTTCCTGCATATGATACGGCACGCCGGCCAACTCCTCAACCATGTGCAGACAGGTATTGGAGTCGTGGGTGACGCCCACGCCCAGCTCGGCCAGCCGCCCGTAGGGGCTATCGGGGACGCATGGCGTCGCGCAGTACTCGTGCGCGGCGATCACCTGCTCGATCCCCGCCACCGAGTGGGTGGGGTGGCGGCTGCGCAGCGCCATGGGGCGCGCGCGGAATGCCTCGGAGATCGCGCCGGTCCAGCACGGCGACGTGCGCGCGTCGAAGATGGGCGGGTGCTCAGGGTCGTCCTGCTCTGTGCCCGTCAGCGTGGGGACAAGGACCGCCCCCACAGGGGAGACGGCGTCGATGAGTGCGCCTGTGACCGTCGCGGCACCACCCTCCACCCAGCCCAGACTGCTCAGAGAGCTGTGGACCAACACGACCATCCCTCGTGTCAATCCCAGCGCGCGCAGCGCCCTGACGATATCCTCGTGGCGCAGCGCCGTATTCTGATGCGGCGTGCTCACGTCTCACCTCCTCGCAGGTCTATCTGTCGTCATAAACTCGCGCGCGCTCTTGACACGGACGATACGCCGTGCTAGCCTGCAACATCGTTCATTGGTGTGAATATATCATGAAACGGCGTTGCAAGACGCAGGCGGGCCAGATGGCAGGAGAAGCGTCATGAAAATCGCCCTGATACCCCTCGATGATCGCCCCGTCACACGCGCGCTGCCGGTGATGGCGGCAGCCGTGGCCGGCGTCCAGGTCATCACGCCGCCCCGCGACCTTCTCGGCACGCTCAACTGGCCCGGCGACCCTGCGGCAATCGCGGGCTGGCTGCGTGCGCTTGATACGCCGATTGACGGCGTCGTCGTCGCGGTCGAGATGCTCGGCCACGGCGGGCTGGTGCCGTCACGCCGCGGCACGGAGGATGCGGCACAGGTCGTGGCGCGGATCGAGGCGCTGCGTGACGTGCGCGCGCGGTACCGCGACATTCCGATCTACGGTTTCACCATCCTGCAGCGCATTTCCAATAGCGCCTCCAATCAGGAAGAGAAGCCGTATTGGGATCGCTTTGGTCGGGCCATGTTCCGGCTCTCCCAACTGACCGACGCGGTCGGGCGCTACGGCCGCGCTGAGGATCACGCCGAGCTGGAGCGGCTCCGCGCGGAGATTCCCGCCGAGATTGTCGAGGATTATCAACGCACGCGCCGCCGCAACCTGCAGGTGAATCTGACCATGATCGACTGGGCGGCGGAAGGTATCTTCGACTACCTGGCGATCACTCAGGACGACGCCAACCCGCTCGGCTTCCCCGCCATGGAGCAACGGCGCCTGGCCGCGCACATCGCTGATCGCCGGGCCTACGCGTGTGTGGGCGTCTACCCTGGAGCCGACGAGGTGGCGACCACGCTACTGGCGCGGATGGTGTGTGCGCGGGCCGGTCTTCGGCCCCGGGTCTATGCTCGCTACTCCTCCACGCGCGGCCCCTTGATCGTCGCCAACTACGAGGATCGGCCGTTGGGTGAGACGGTCAAAGGGCATGTGCGCGCGGCGGGCGGCCTGATGGCCGAGACACCGACCGAGGCCGACCTGATCCTGATGGTCAACACCCCGGCGGAGGCGCAAGCCGAGGCGCTGGATGGGATCGACTACACGACGGTCGAGACGCCGGGACGCAACCTGGATGAGTTCGTGGCCGCGTTACGGGATTACCAGGACCGGCGCATTCCAACGGCGCTGGCGGATGTGGCCTACAGCAACGGTGCCGATCCGGCGCTCATGCCGCGCCTATTCAGCCAGGCACAGCCACTGGAGCTACTCGCCTACGCGGGTTGGAACACGGCGGGCAACACCATTGGTTCAGCCCTCGGGCACGCCTACCTCCGCCTGCTTGCGCTGCGGCGTGACCCTGGCCGTGCAGAAGAGCGTGCTCATGTCACCTTGCTGCTCACGCGGTACCTCGACGATTGGGCGTACCAGGCGGTCATACGGAGCACAGCGGGCGTGCAGAGATTGGAGCGGGAGTGCGACGTCTCCTACGATGACCTGGGCGACCGCGCCGAGCGCGTCTCCACAGCGGTGACCGGCGAGCTGCGCGCGTTCTACGACATATGGCTGCGGCCCCATCTCAAGCAGGTGCCCGATCCGCTTGCCACGTCCAGCGTCCGCATCGGTCCTGTCGGTTTTCCCTGGAACCGTCTGTTCGAGGTCGAGGCGCCCATCGAGCTGAGTTCCGATGCCTGAGCTGGTTATCGCCCTGGATGTCGGCGGCACCAAGGTCGCGGGTGCCGTCGTCGATGCGCGGGGCAGACTCCGGTGTCGTGAGCAGGTTGCAACCAACGCTGCGGCCGGCCCCGCTGACGTGATGGCGACTCTCATTGCCCTGGCCGCACGGCTACGTGAGGCATGCCCTGATAGTGGCGCGATCGGCGTGGGCAGCGCGGGCCAGATCGATCACCTGACCGGCTGCGTCATCTACGCCAACGAGCACCTCCCCGGTTGGACCGGCATGGCGATCGGTCCGCGCCTCCAGGCCGCGCTGTCTCTGCCCGTGGCCGTGGATAACGACGTGAATGCCCTGGCCCTGGCCGAGGCAACGTCTGGCGCCGCGCTGGGGCGGCGGGTGGTCATCGTCGCCGCGGTGGGGACAGGCATCGGTGGTGCCCTCGTCCTGGATGGGCAGTTGTTTCGCGGCGCGTCGGGCGTGGCGGGCGAGCTGGGCCACATCCCGCTGATGGCGACGGGTCCGCGCTGCGTCTGCGGCAATCGCGGCTGTCTGGAAGCCTATGCGGCCGGCCCACGCATCGCGGCGGCCTATGCTCGCGCCACGAGGTTAGCGCGTCCAATGGACCTACCGGACGTCGTGACCCGTGCCCTGGACGGCGATGCGGCGGCGCGCCTGGCCTTCGCACAGGCGGGGGAGCGGATCGGCCGGGCGCTCGCGGGCCTCGTGAACACGTTGAACCCCGACGCCATCGTCATTGGCGGTGGTGTGATAGCTGCGGGCGAGTTGCTTCTGGCACCTCTGCGCACCGCGCTTCACCACCATGCCCTTGGCCCGGCCAGGAGCGCCGTCGCGGTCCTGCCGGCGGCGCTGGGAAGCGATGCGGGGCTGATCGGCGCGGCGCTGCTGGCGCAACAGAAGTAACGAACCCGCGATGTCATTGATGGCACTTTGATCCCATTTATCGGATCTCCGGCACTCTCGATGGGGTCACTTTCTGTGAGCCAACCAGAGACGGACGAGGCGACGATCGCTCTCACTAGTACACGTTGGCTCAGATAAATCCGCGATATAATAAAGATCGTGGCGCTATTTTGGCGCTATGGGGGCTCCAATGGGCCTCACATCATGGCACCATTCGTCGCTCTAGCGCCACAGGCATGGCGCTATGATAGCGCCCTGTTTTGAGCGTGAAAACGGGGGATTGGCGCGACGATGGCGCTACTCTTTATCCTGGGGTAGCGCCGCCCCGTGGCGCTAGCGCCATGGTCACTCTACATCATCGTCGCGCCATGCATCCGCGTAGACCGGGCGTGAGGCCGGCTCCGCGCGCAGCGACGGGGCGGCGGGTACGGGCCAGAGCACACGCCAGCGCGACGAACGGCGGGGGACCAGGCAAGAAGCTCACGGCCCCCGCTGCCCATCAGCCTAAAGACACCGACGCCGGCCTATGCCCATCCCCCGCTCCATGGATAGAAACGCGCGAGGAGCCGCCGCGGTTACGCCGCCGCTTGTGCAACGTTGCGACACTGATCCAGATCATTAGGCGCACACGTATACCTCACACAGAGACGTGTCGCAGGAGCGAGTGGAGGGCGGGACGATGATAGGAGTATTGGTGCTCGTCGTGGACGATGACGCCGCGATCGTCGAGTTGCTAGAAATGGCGCTGGAGGACGAGGGTTACCACGTCCACGCGACGTGTGGCGCCGCCGCCCTGCAACTCGCCCACGACATGCAGCCGGCCGTGATCCTCCTCGATGTCAACATGCCTGGTATGGACGGCATCGAGGTGAGCCAGCGCCTGCGCGACGATCCCGCCACCGCCCATATTCCGATCATCGTGATGTCAGCGCAGGATCGCTTGCGCGCCACCGGGCCACTCATGCCGGTCAACGACCGCTTACCCAAACCGTTCGAGATCGCCGCGCTCTACGCGACGGTCGCGCGGTGGGCGCGGGCGTCATGAGGGTGTTCCCGCCCCTCCCGTCCACGGTGTCTCGCGCCTCTACCGCGTCAGCTCATCGGCGGGCAGCGCGCGACTGACATAGTAGCCGTGTGCCCCGTCGCACCCCAGGGCGTCGAGGGCCTGCCAGGTGCCGCAGCTCCACGCCCTCGGCCACGAAACGCAAGCCCAGGCCGTGGCCGAGAGCACGAAGGTCACGGCGTCGCACGGCGGCGAGGGACGTGTCGTCGTCGCACGAGAGATCGCCAGGCCGCCGGATCGCCAGCGCCTGCGATACTGCGAGGTGGAGGGGCGGTGTGGCGCCCCCTGGAGTTACAGCTAGGGCAAGTTAGAGCAAGGCGAGGCGCATGGCACGGACGACGGTCGCGTATTGGCAGCACGGCGAGACCGGCGAGGTGTTCGCCGTGCTGGTAGATGCCGACGGCCAGTTCGTGAGCGCCCGTGGCCCTCTCTCCGCCGCCGACATCGGTGCCGCGCTCTTCGGCGATTCCGCGCGTGGCACCGCGTGGCGCGACCTGCCCACGCCCGCCGACGAGGAGACCGACGCCGTTTCCCTGGACCATGTGCCCGGTGTCACCCTCGACCGAGAGGCGGAGTACCTCACCCTCCCGCCCTGGCGCTCTGCCCGCCCGGCCACCGCACCCCACGACGACGACGGGGACGGCGCGTGATGGAACCGACGCGCCGGCCGTCGATCGAGCGACCGGGCTGGAACGAGCGTGCCGCCGTGGCGCTCCTCGTCCTCGTCGCCGGGCATCTGCTCGCCGTCGAGCCCTCGGCGGCGGCCCGTCCGCTCACCCCCGACCGCCTGGCCCACTTCGTCGCCGCCCACGACCTCCCCGCGCTCGTCGCCGTCTGCGAGGGGAGCCCGAGCGAGCAGGCGCGCCAGGGCGCCCAGCAGCTGCGCCGCCTCATCCGCGCCGGTCAGGCCCAGGTCTACCAGCGCGTCCTCCCCGGCATCCCCGTCGCCCTCGCCGATCCCTTCTTCCGCCTCGACCTGACCAAGGCCGCCGCCCGCGCCGGCCTCGATCTCTTCCCTCCGACCAGACCGGGCAGGTGAGCGCGCGGGGCTACGAGCGCCACCTCGGCCCCATCAGCGTGGTGAGGAGAGGGGAGCATCGTCGCGCGGTGTGGGACCACACATGGTCCCACGCCGCGCCCCTTATCCCCATGGGACCATCAGGCACGCGGGTCGGCCTGGTACGCTCTGGGTAGAGACCCTGGACCACGCAGGAGCCCGTATGATCCCGCCGCCCGTCCCCGCGCCCGCCGTGCTCACCGCCACCCAGGAGCGCGACTTGGCCCGGCTGATCCGCGCCGGCCGCCGCGCCCGCCTGCTGGCCCAGCGCCACCTTGCCATGCGCCTGCGCCGCGACCTGCCCCCCGCCGTCTCCGCCCGCACCGCCGCCGCCGCCGTCCTCGCCGCCCTCCTCCCCCGTTTGCCCCTCGCCCCGGCCGTCCTCCCCGCCGTCGTCGGTCCCCTCTTGCCCCCCGCCCTCGCCGCCGACGCCCGCGCGCGCGTCCTTGCCGACCTGGCCGCCTGGCCGCTCGACCAGGAGGCCCTCCGCGCCGGCGACGCGGCCCGCGCCGCCTTCGTCGCCGCCAACGGGCGCCTCGTCGTCGCCGTCGCCCGGCGCTACCAGCACCGCGGCCTTCCCCTCGACGACCTCGTGCAGGAGGGCACTGTCGGCCTCCTGCGCGCCGTCGACCTCTTCGACCCCGCGCGCGGCTACAAGTTCTCCACCTACGCCGTGTGGTGGATCAAGCACGCCCTCCGCCGTGCCCTCGCCCAGCAGGTCCCCCTCGCCCACGTCCCCGCTAACGTGCAGATGGAGCGCGCCCGCCTCGCCCGCCAGGCCCACGCCCTCCACGCCGCCCTGGGCCATCCGCCCTCCCCCGGCGAGCTTGCCGCCGCGACGGGCCTCCCCCGCGCCCGCGTGGACGCCCTCACCGCACCCCTGCCCGCCCCCGTCCCCCTCGACCAGCGCATGGGCGACGGCGAGACCACGACCCTGGGCGACCTCCTCCCCGACCCTGACGCCGACCGGCCCGCCGCCGCCGAGGCCGAGGAGCTTGCCGCCGCCGTGCGCGCCGCCCTGGCCACCCTCCCTTTCATGGGTAGGTTTCTTGGTCGACCAGGACTTTTTACCCGTGGAGGCACGCCACAAAGCCTGTTCGCTTACCCGTACGACAACGGCATCTTGAAAATACCTACCCATGTAAGGGCCACCCTCCCCCCACGCGAGCGCGCCATCCTTGCCGCCCGCCACGGCCTCGACGGCGCGCCCCCACGCACCTTGCAGGAGATCGGCCGCAGTCTCGGGCTCACACGCCAGGCCGTGCAGCAGGCCGAGGCCCGCGCCCTCGCGCGGCTGCGCCGCCCCGCCCTGCACCGCTGGCTCGCCGACGACGACACCCCCGCCGCATCCTGACACGTCGCGCGCCATCCAAGCGTGGGGGATGGTGAGCGATACTGAGGAGACACGACACACCGAACCGCAGAGAGGACGTGGAGGATGCCGACATCCTACGGGACGCCACAGCCCGGCGACGACGCGCAGTTGCGCGCGTGGCGCCGGCGCTACGCCGAAGATACGGAGCGCGGCTTCAGCCTCCGCCTGCCGCTAGCCCTGGCGCGCCGCCTGCGCGCCGAGGCGGCCGCGCACGGCGTCCCGCACAGCCGTTACGTCGCTGACCTGCTCCGCGTCGCGCTGGGCGACCTCCCCGGCGGACCCGCTCTCGCTACCGCGCCCCCGCCGACGGTTGGCGCACCAGCCGCCCCGACACCAGCGTCGGCGACGCCGGCCGCGCAGGGCCAGGTTGACCTCCGCGCCCTCCGCATCATCCAGCTCCACGAGGGGCGCGACGATCCCGGTCAGCGCGACACCGCCGACACAGCCACAGTCCTGCGCCTCCTGCGCGCCGATCTAGCCTGGCTCGAGATGGGCGGCGGCGCATGACCGACGCTCAGGCCCGTGCCCGCGTCTGGACGCTCTGCCTCGCCGCCCTCGTGCTCTGCGCCCTCACCGGCCCCGTCGCCGCCCTGCTCACTCCGCTGGCCCATGACTCATCGCCCGCCCTCCATGTCGTGGCCGCGATCCTCGCCGCCGCCCTCGTCGGCGCGTACGTGGCCCTCGCCGTCCTGCTCATCGTCGCCGTCCTGCGCGTCATGCGGCCCCGTCTGGACGGCCACCGCTAGCCCTCTGGGGAGCGCCGCCGCAGCCCTCTGGGGAGCGCCGCCGCAGCCCTCTGGTGTGGGGCGAGCGGCCCGTCCAGGGGCCTCGGATCGTAGCGCTATTTTGGCGCTACTGGCCCTCAAAACGTAGCGCTAGTCGTAGCGCTAGCGCTAAACCCGTGGTGCTAGCGTAGCACCACGTTTTGAGCGTGAAAACGAGGGATTGGCGCTATGATGGCGCTACTCTTTATCCTGGGCGAGGCGCTATCCGTAGCGCTAGCACCGTCGGCGCGCCAGACGCCCGCGCAGGCCGTGCGTGAAGCCGGCCCCGCGCGCAGCGACGGGGCACAGGGTACGGGGCAGGCGTCCGGACTCAAGAGTGAGCGCCGGCGACGGCGAGGGACGCGTCGCCGGCGCACGAGAGACCGCCAGGCCGCCGGGATCGCGAGCGCCTGCGATACTGCGAGGAGGAGGAGGGGCGGCGCGGCACCCGAGGCCACGGCGCGGGCAAGAAGCGAGAGCGGGGCGGGGAGCATGGTACGGACGACGGTCGAGTATTGGCAACACGTCGGCACCGGCGAGGTATTCGCCGTGCGGGTGGACGCCGACGGCCGGATCGTGAGCGCCCGCGGCCCTCTCACCGCCGCCGCCATCGGCGCCGCGCTCTTCGGCGATCCCGCGCGCGGCGCCGCGTGGCGCGATCTGCCTATACCCGCCGACGAAGAGACCGACGCCGCCTCCTTGGACCATGTGCGCGGGCTCAACCTCGACCGGGAGGCGGACTACATCACCCTCCCGCCCTGGCGCGGCACCCGCCCGGCCACCGCGCCCCACGACGACGGGGACGGCGCCTGATGGAGCCGCCGCGACCCACCCTTTGTCCTGGGTGAGTCCCCACCCGTGGGCCTAGACCCAACGCGTGGGCCTAGACCCAACGCGTGGCCGGCCCGCGCGACGCGCCGGGGCCGCAAGGGAGAGCACAGCGTGACGGGGGCGTGGGGACCGCCCTGCGGCGTGCAGGCTGTCGCCGGGCCAGGGACGGTACAATGCGTGAGACGAGAGGACATGAGCGCGCGGGAGATAAGGACCATGGACACAGGCACGGAGAGGGAGAGGGAGAGGGATGCACCTCCCGTGTCAGCCAGCGATATCGAGTCGTACGTGTATTGCCACCGACAGTGGTGGTATGCCGCCCAGGATCTCCCCTCGCTCTCGGCGCCAGCCCTGCGCCGCGGCAGCGCGGAGCACGAGCGCATCCAGCGGCAGGTCACGGTCGCGCGGCAGACCGCCCGCGCGTCGCGCGGACTCGGCTGCGCCACGGCGCTCCTCGTCGCCGTCGCCCTCGTCGCCCTCGTCGCCGCCGCCCTGGTGTTCCCGTGGTGAGCATCCTCCTCGTCCTCCTGGCCGTGGCCCTCGTCGTCGTGGCGCGCGCGGCCCTCGCCCGGCGCCGATGCCAGCGGCGGCTACCGCCCCTATCCCCCACGGGCGTCCCCTATCACCGCGCGATCTATCAGGATACGCGCGAGACGCCCGGCGCCCTCCTGTCGGCCCGGTCCCTCCCCCTGCGCGGGAAGCCGGACATCCTCATCGACGAGGGTCACGCGATCATCCCGGTCGAGCTCAAGACGGGGCGGACGCCCGCCATCCCGTACCCCGGCCATGTGCTGCAAGTGCTCGCCTACTGCCTGCTCGTCGAGGAGCACTATCGCGTGCGCCCGCCCCACGGGATCATCCGCTACCCCGCGCGGGACGTCACCATCCCCTACACCGCCGCGGAGGAACAGCGGCTCCGCGCCCTCGTGTGGGAGATGCACGACGCGCAACGGGCCGGGGCGGAGCAGCATCGCAGCCATCGACAGCCGGGGCGCTGCGCCGCCTGTGGCTTCCGTGATCGTTGCCGCGAAGCCCTGCGGCCACCGGGATCGTAGACGCGAAGCCCTGCGGCCACCGGGATCGTAGACGCGCTATCATGGGGGGGACGGGAGATAGACGCCCCATATGGCTATATACGGCTAAGGGAGGGAGACGATGCCCACGCGCACCTTGCCCACGCGCGACGTGACACTCGCCGACGGGCGCCGCCTATACTACCAACAAGGGGAGAGCCGCCAGCACGCCGCGTCCGGGAAGCACGCATCCGTGTACATGACCAAGCGCGGCCCGGACGGCGCTTTGCGCATCCTCATCACGGTGGACGACGAGCCCGAACGCGGCGAACATTACCACCTCTCCGCGAGCTACCCAGATTTCACGCCGACGCCCGACGAGATGCTGGCGGTCGTGGCTGCATTGCTCCCCGGCGGCCAGTACGGGGCTATGACGCCCGAGAGCCACCCGCAGCAGGCGTTGCACGGCCACGTCGTCCATCTGATCGAGGAACCCCCCGCCGACGCGGCACGGCGCGCCGATATCCCCCCCCGTCCCGAAGACCTCTACATCGACTCTAGTGCGCGTCCGGGGGTCCACGCCCTGCACGGCGCCGAGCCCCAGCATGCCGACCGCGCCACGCTCCTCCGCGCTGTCCGTGAGGAGCTGGGGCTCGCCCCGCCCTTTACCACGGACGCGTTCCGCGCGGCACTCGACCATTTGCGCGGCCGGCGCGGCTTGGCCCCCGGTGCCCTGCCGCTCTCCGGCTCCGCGACTAAGGACGAGGCAGGCAAGCGCTACGTCATCCCCGTCCCCGCGTATGCCGCCCTCGTTGAGCGAGAGCATGCTACCCTCCATGGCCTGGCACACCTCATCGCCAAGCACGCGTCGCTCGCCGCCGGCATCTACACAGCCGACCAAGAGCGCGAGGCCGAGGACGCGGCCGACGCCCTATTCACGTTCATGATCTGTGGAGATGCCCAGGGTGGCACGGACAGCAAAGACGTAAACCACGCGATACCATGAAAAGGGATACGTGACACTCTGAAGGAGGAGCGAGAATGGCTCATATCGGTATATTCTGCCCCCCTGGTTCGGGCCACTTAAACCCGATGGGGGCGCTCGGGCGGGAATTACAACGGCGTGGACATCGCGTCACGGCCTTTAACATTCTCGACAGCGAACCCCTGGTGCGCGCTCAAGAACTGGATTTCTGCCCCGTCGGGCAGGTCAGCGATCCGCTAGGATCGCAGGCCGCGGCACTGGCCCGACTCGGGCAACTTACCGGCCTCGCGGCAGCGCGGTTCACCCTTGAAGGTGCGGTCAAAATGACGACGATGCTCCTCCAAAGTGCGCCGACGGTCTTACGTGAGGCGGGAGTGCAAGCCCTCCTGGTTGATCAGGTCGAGCCGGCCGGGACAACTATCGCTCAGCACCTCGACCTCCCTTTCGCGACCGTCTGCAATGCCCTCCCCGTTAACCGGGAAGTGGGGGTGCCGCCCTTCTACACGCCCTGGGCTTATCGAACGACGGAGCGTGCGCTCCTGCGCAACAGGTTGGGCTACGCCTTGGCCGCGCCGCTCCTGCGCCCCATGTTCGGTCTCGTGGCCGGATATCGCCGTCGCTGGGGCTTACCACCGGTGCGCAGTGACGACGATCTCTTCTCCCCGTTGGCACAGCTTTCCCAGTTGCCGTGTGAATTCGATTTCCCCCGGCGGGCCTTGCCCGATTGCTTCCATTACACAGGTCCTTTACGGACCGCTGATGAGGTGCAGGACATCCCGTTTCCGTACGACCGCCTGACCGGCCAGCCCCTCATTTACGCGTCGATGGGGACTTTGCAGAATCGGAGGCGCGACATTTTCCGCTCTATCGCGGCCGCGTGCATCGGGCTGGATGCACAACTTGTACTGTCGCTCGGTGGAGGGGCGCACGTTGAAGATGTCGGGGACCTGCCCGGATCACCCCTGGTTGTAGCATATGCCCCCCAACTAAACCTACTCTCCCGTGCGCGACTAACGATTACGCACGCCGGGCTTAACACTGTATTGGATTCCCTCAGCCATGGCGTCCCTATGGTGGCCATCCCCATCACGAACGATCAGCCCGGCGTCGGAGCGCGCGTGACGTGGACAGGAGCGGGGACGGTTCTATCGTTATCGCACCTAAACACCGCTCGCTTACGCACAGCTATACGCACGGTTCTCGATCATGACTCTCATCGTGTACAGGCGATGCGGTTGCGGGAGGCGATCCTTCGTAGCGGCGGCGCGCGACGCAGCGCGGACATCGTGGAGCATATTATTGCGACGGGGCAGCCCCTGCTCAACGGAATGGACATCGGGCCGCGTCCCAGGAGAAGGAGAGGGAATATTTACTGGTCAATCCCATGACGTGGTCGTATGGAGTGATGCACGGAGCTAAGAATGTGCCGGCACCCCGCCCTCAACAAGGAATAGACGTTTGGGGCGCTATCGCCACGGTAATCAATGTGGCCACATTGCGATGCCATCCCGTCAGCTTACGCCGCGGCATGACGCCTAGCGGCAACCGGGAAGGGGACAGGAGCAACACCAGCACGCGGCACACATTGGCGTAGTGGATAGGCTCGTGCGCCAAGTCGAGAGATCCTATGGGGGTGAGCGCTGGAGCTTGCGCTCCAGCGTCAATAGGGCCTGCGGCAGGGTTCGCCCGATCTGTAGCGGCAGGGAGAAAGAATGTCATCCAGCGGGTCGCCTCCAACGCGACGAGCCGTTGATCGATGGGGAGATCTGCTGTTTCGCATAGTTTCGCAACCGCATGGACGACGGTTGCATCGGCGCAATCCTCTATGTAGGCCATCCAATCAGTGCATAACATGCTCAACGTCACGAGATCGTCGTACACGCACGCTATCGCCGTCTCTACGGCGCGCGGCGACAAGTATCTCCCTATGGCCCGCCACGTCCGCCGTCCCTCGTCTCGCCAGGCCAAGCTGGCCCATCCATACCGCCCACGCCGCACGCCCTCGCCCCAGGCAGGCCGCGCCACGCCGCCCCCAAGCTCCCGGTTTGAGGGAGCCATCCCGCGACGTGCCGTCAGGGCGTCGGAGATGAGGAGCGCGACGGCGCGATGCCACGCCAAAGGCTCGGGTAGCGATTCCAACCAGGTCGGTACAAGCTCCAGGCCGAGGGCAAGGATGACCACGTAGCAGAGATCGGCGTATAGATACGTCCCCCCTTTCACATGACGGACGGCGTTGGCAACGATAGCCTCGTCCGTCGCGCGCGCTTTTACGGCGTCGACTTGTGACCATGGTTGCCGCGCGATGAGCGCGCGGCGCACGGTGATCCAGCGGGCCGCCTCAATCGCGATGCGGCGCCAGTGGTGAGGCACGCCATCGGCGACGCAGCGGTCGGTGACATCACGCACGAGCGTGTAATCGGTATGAGAGCGTAGCGCCACCAATCTATCGCTTAACAGCGAGAGGAGTGCCACGAGATCGCGACGGACAGGATAGAGACGCTTAACCCGCACAAGGAGTGACAGTAAACGAAACGGCTGCCGCCACCGGGGGGTAACAAAAATCATCCAGCAGGCTGCGGCGACGACGATGGCGCTGAAGGTAGCGGCCACCATACTCCATTCGACCGGTCGCACGGAGACTCCGACGCCCGCGCGGTCCAACACCGCTTGCAGTGCAATCGAGCATCCATAAATGATTGTCACGCAGTTCGCGCAGGCGATAACCGCCCACTTAATCTCATGGGTGTAACGCCAGAGACGTCGCACCAAATGCAGACTAAAGACACTTGCGTAGACGGTCGAGAGGCCAGTGATCATGTTCCAGAGCAGCACCCCCGTCGGCCACCCGCGGTACCCATGATAGAACAATCGCGCCGCATCGTGGCCGACCTCTCGCTGTGCCACAGACCATGTGATCACGGCCAACACCAACAAGACACCGCACAGCGTCATACCCGCTTGATAGCGCCCCTGATACTGCTGCGATCGTCGTTTTAGCACTGTTAAGGCCCACGCGACTTGTAGGACGATGACCAAATTGCCGCCGATGTAGCCACAAAGCAGACCGAGTCCCGGCATACGAGTAAGGCTGTCGAATAGGACGCAGTTAGGGCGCGACCAGAACGTAAAAGCGGGGCAAGCGGCCTGGGCGCTGAGCCCAAACAGGAGGCCCGCCCTCGTACGGACGCGATAAAGGACCCACACCCCGACAAGAACCGTCATCAGCCCAACGGCGAAGAAGAAGTTCACCGCTACCCCCTGAGCCTCCGATAGAAGTCTTCCAGTAGCTCAATCTCCCCCGCCCTCTCCGTATCGACGGACGACCTCCCTGGGGCCATAGCAATAGCGGAATCGCCGTACATGATCAGTCGCATCGTAGTATGGGCGAAAGCATCGGCAAATATTTCATGCGGCGTCGTTAGCAGGTCATCCCGTGTGACAAGCTCTAAGCAGCCAGCCTCCTGGGTGTCACCTCGTACAACGTGCCCAACCTCGTGATAGAAGGCAAAGTCTTGCTGCCAGCGTGTAGCGCCCGCGCGAATGCATGTGACCCAGGTTTCGTTATCTGCTGTATAACACGACCCATAGATCGATGTCTTATCCATGGGTTGCAAGTGGGTTTCGAGATAAATCTTGTATTCAGGGTGGGCGTTGAGCGCGTCATTAAACTGTTCCCTGTTTACTGGCGAACCTAGCTCTATCCATAACGCAATAGCCGCTTCCCCCGCCTCCACCAATAGGGTCCCCAGTGCATCACTCGTGGGCATAAAGGCCATTGTGCTCGTCCTTGCTCGTGTTGGGTTGGTGCGTTGTTCTTCTCATTGTTGGTTGTCCGCATCCACGGTTCGCGTTTTTTTCTCGTCGGCGATACGCGCTGCGACCTCTTTAGAATAGTCCAGCAATCGTATATAGAGATCGTGCTCGGCGGGGCCAAGCTCGCTCGCGCGTAGCGCCAATTCCCGCACCCTCGGCTCCGCCAGTGCTTTGCGTAGGGCCTCACTCATCTCGTCATCGACGTATACCGCCCCTTCCTTGTCCGTGAAGTACGTGACGGACACGCCGAAGAAATCGGCGAGAAGCTCTACCTTGTCGAGGCTTGGATGTTGAATACCCCCTTTACGCAGGAGGCTCAGGTACGCGATCGTTAGCTGCCCACCCGTCGCATCCCTTATCTCAGTCAAGGCGTACTCGTCCCCATCGGGTGAGAGACGTGCCGCAAAAAGACGGTTGAGCTTCTGGGCGAAATTAGCGGATGGATCGCGGGGCGTGCTGTCCTTCGCCTTGTTTGCCATGTCGATGACCCCTTGACATCTTGGATTCCGCCCGGTACAGTAAACGCAGCATCTTCTATTATCCTTGAAAACAATTCAAATATAATAGAAGATACTGGGCGTGCTGGTGACGGCGCATATTCACGTCGTTTTTCCTAAGCTAACACGCACGTCCATAGATCCGCAAGTGCGGGACAGGAAGGTAGGTGTTAAACGCATGGATGAGGAGAGCGCGCACGCTCTGGCACGACGCGTCACCAGCACGCCAGACTACCGCGTCTTGGAAGTGCGCCGCGCATGGTCCGCCATGTGGGCCTGGCACGTCGATATGGAAAACTGCCGCACGGGCGAGCGCCTGCTGCTCCTCTCGGAAGACCAGTTCGATAACCGCCTCGCGGCGGACAGGCCCACGACAGCCCAACCGATCACAGCCCAAGTAGCCCCCATCGTTAAGCGCGCGGCCGCCCATCACAGCTAACCGCGCGCAGGTCACACGAGACCCGATCTTCGGATCGGAGCAAGAAGTACGCCAGTAGGACGCCTATTGACCCATTCGGAGGACAGTTCACCATGCTGCACGAGACACTCGCCGTCGCCACAAGCGCCCATTTCGCCCTGACGCACCCCGCGGTCATCGCCGCCTTCCAGCCCGTCCTCGCGGCCGGCGTCGACCCCTTCGCCGGGTTGGCCCAGGCCCTCCTCGATGTCGCCAACACCATCAAGATCCCCTTCGCCGCCATCGCCTTCATCATCGCCGGCGCGATGCAGGCGCTCCACAACCCGAGAGCGACCGGCGCGTGGATTACAGCGACCCTGGCCAGCGTCTTCATGTTCGGGGCGACCGGCGCCGCCGCTTACCTTCAAGCCAACATTCACTAGCCATCCGTCGATCGCGCGGCGCGGGAGGGAGCGGATACCCGCACACCCGGCACCCGCTCCCTCCCGCCGCCCGTATTTTTGTCTAGCACCCGGAGCACCACCATGGCCCACGCCACCCCGCCCACACCGCGCGCCGTCATTCCCGCCCGCGCCCTCGTCGGCACGGCCCTCCGGGTGACGTATCCGTACCTGCTCGGCGGCGGCGTCGGCTATCTGGCGCTCACCGTCGTCAGCCGCGACATCGCCTTGATGTGCGCCGGCGCGCTCCTCGTCCTCTATGGCGCGGCCCTGAGCAAGGCCCTGCAAGGGCAGGGGCCGTCCGGCGCGCACGAGAGGGGGACCGATGGCACGTAACGCTCAGACGGCGCTCTACATCAACGATCCGGTGAAGATCGTCGCCGGCGTCTTCACGGTCCGGCAGGCTATTTACGTCGCCGGGATCGTGCTGCTCACCTACGGACTCGTCAACGCGACGAGCCGCCTCCCCTACGGCCAGTCGGGGCTCGGCCAGGTCCACCTGCTGCTCATCGTGGGCGTCCCCGCGCTGCTGGCCCTCCTGGTCGTGACCTTCGCCGGCAGCGGGACCGTCGAGCCCTACGCGCGCCAGCTCACCGGCTACCTGTGGCGCGCCACCCTGGCCCTCCCGCGCCGCCTGGTCTATCGCGCCGTCCGGCTCGCTCGCCGCACCCCGGCCCCCGTCTATGGCCCGGTCCCTAGTGATGGTCTGGTGCGCGTCGCCAACGCGGAGGCCACCACCGGCGCGGAGCACGCGTCCAGGGCTACGGCGATCCGCGCCGTCCCCGCGCCCTACGTCGCGCCGATGCTCATGACGACGCCGGTGGCGCAGACCCAGCGCGCGCGCCTCCTGGCGTGGCTGACCGCCCATCCCTGTGTGACGGATGAGCAGATCGCCGAGGGCGCCGGCATGAACCCCTCGGCCGCCCGCCCGCGCCGGCGCGAGCTGGTGGAGGCCGGCCTGGTCCGCAAGGTGGACCTGGACGGCCGCACCCGCGCCGGCCGCCGCGCCGCCCGCTGGGCCGTCGTGGAGACACTAGGGGAGGTGGCGCGTGGGTAGGGCTGCACCTGCGCAGGCGGAGCGCCGCGCACGGTGGGCGTTGTTCCGGGGGGTCCGCGCGCCACGCGCGGGCGCGCGGACCAAGACACCGGCACGTCCCGCACGCCCAGAGCGGGTGACGATCGCGGACGACGGGACGCGCTCCGAGAAGGGCAAGGACGCGTGCATCTGGATCGAGATCGACGGCATCCAATTGTACAGCTTGCCCGGCGAACTACTCGACGCGTTCACCGACGGCGCGGCCGGCGCCTTCACGCCCCCGGTCCCCTACACCATCCAGTTCACCGTCCTCTCCACGCCGACCTCCGCCGAGACGGCCGTGGCGCGCGCCTTCGCCGATGTGGACCCGCCCACGCCCGCGCTCCGGGACCTGGCCGGGCGTCTGCGCGCCTGGTGGGAGGACTACCTGAGCGGCGAGTACGTCCCGACGCATCGCTTCCTACTGGCGATCTCCGGCCCGGCCCGCGCGCCGCAGGGCACGACCCTGGCCCGCGTCGTGGGCGAGGTCGAGCGCACCCTGCACCGCCTGGGCGTCGCCGCCCGTCGCCTCGACGGCGCCGCCGTGCGCGCCCTGATCGCGGAGTTCCCCGACCCCTTCGCCGACCCCGCCGCGCGCGAGACCATCGACGGGGCCTACCTGCCGGGCCAGGGCGCGCGCTCCTGGGCCTGCACTTTCTACGTCCGCGTCCCCGCGCACCCCACGCAGCCCGGCTGGCCCGTCCCGCTGCTCGCCTTCCCCGCGCCCCTCCGCGTCTCTTTCTCTATCACCGGGCTGGACCAGGACAAGGAGCGCACCACCGCCAAGAAGCGCGGGCGCTCCCTGGGCGACCTGGTGGTGGGCGCGGGCGCCCAGGGCCGCGAGGCCGACGGGGACATCGGCGACGCGCGGGCCGAGGCGCGCGCCCAGGCGCGCCAGATGCGCACGGGCGGCCTCGCCGTGGTCCGCGCGGGCATCTACGTCACCGTGTTCGCGCCCGACAAGGACAGCCTCGCCGTGCGCGCCGATGCCCTGTGGGGCCTGCTCACGGGCACGGGCGCGGGCGCGTTGGACGCGCGGGGCGCGCGCGCCAGGGGCGCGCAGCAGGCGTTGCTCCGCGCGACGCGCCCGCTGGGCCGCAACGACGCGCCGCGCTACACGACCTACAAGATGTACGCCGAGACGGTGGGCAACGCCTGGGCCGCCATCGTGCGCTCGCCCGGCACC
>JAABUJ010001539.1_pt1 | contig 33217 bp, 37 predicted proteins | sample 5559131 | NCBI WGS metagenome assembly JAABUJ01 (sample SAMN10711875, study PRJNA513366) | rock metagenome | isolation source: Antarctica rocks | place: Antarctica: Victoria Land, Mt New Zealand nord | collected 2016-01-07
TGACTGATGGGTGGACATGGCGGAAACAAACCCTCAGACTTACAGGTGAGCATGGGATGGGCTGCGTCGCCGATCAGGACGAGTCGGTCCTTGTGCCACTTGGGAATCGGCCCTCTAGCCACCAGCTTCCAGAACTTGACGTCTCTGGCTTTTCTGCCTCAGGTGTGTAAGTACAGTATGTTACGTGATATTGGTGCCGAGTCGACACGGTTCAGAACTCACCTGATCACGGTGTGCAGGGCCGGGGCAAAGTGCTTCTTGGCATATTCCAGGGGCATGCTTGGCTCGACCATGGCTCGGAAATCTAGATAACACTCGGCATTAGTAATCAGTATAGCTCGTCGGTTTGCACGACAGGGACTGGCTCGTCCCTCACCTTCTCCAACGTGGGAGGTGTCGAATTCCCGCGAGAGGTAAAGGAAGTTCTGGAGTTCGTTGCTAACGTTTCCCCAAAACAGTCAGCACAGGTTGCCCAAACATCTGTGTGAAGGGACGATGTTATGATGAGGAAGGGAACGCGACACGACGCACTTTCGGCACGGATACCACACCAAACCAGCGGCGCCCCCGGCTGCCGTGAAGTACCTCGTGGCCGAGTCTTGAATCATGTGCGCCGTCTCCGGATCCGAGAGGAACTCGTCCCTCGGCACCAGCCACCGCATACACGCCCAACCCGTGTCCCCAGCCTGGACGATCCCGTCGTCGCCGAGGACGTGCTTCACGGCCGTGGAGTGCACCCCATCCGCCGCAACAACGAGATGGGCCTGCAGGACCTCGCCGTCTTCGGTCGTGACCTTGCCGTTCTCGGCATCGTAGTCGACCACCTTGGCCAGCACCCGGACGTCGCAGGGACGTCCGGGCCCTTCCGCTTGGGTGGCGAGCCGTCTCAGCTGGGTTTGCAGATCGACGCGGTGAACGGCGTACATGGGCAGGCCCCACGTCGATTCGCAGTCCTTGTAGTAGGTGGGCACTAGGATCTGCATGTTGGTGCCGTCGACGAGGCTCATCCCGCGTAGGGCCACCATGCTGGACTGCTCGGGGACAAAGTCCCACGACGCGAGGACCCGCGAGGCGTTGGGCTTGATGGTGATGGCCGCTCCGACTTCGTGCAGCAACAAGGATTGTTCGAGGATCTTGTTTGTGTGACATGTCAGAAGTTGTGTAGCCTGGGGGAACGAGTTACTGGAGGGGGGAATGCCAACCGTCACTTTGTGGCCTGCCCTGCGTAGACCAACTCCGGCGCCGAGGCCGGCAATTCCGGCGCCCACGATAATGATATCCATGGTTTCGGCTGGTCACGCACTGCCGCGGTTGCTCTACAGGAGTGATAAGTGATTATCATGGCCACGTCGTTGATTAATGCCCTTGCTCTATATATAAACGCCAAGCATGGTGACGAGTGTCACTTTTCTTGCTTATCCGATCAAGGATCCCTCCTCGAATCAGCCTTTACTGTCCCCAACCTAGCTTCATTTGCGTCTCGCGGCGATGCCATGAACTTTTGGGGGAAGGTTCCCGATGGTGGTTCCCCGAGCTTCGGGAAAGCCATGCAAGCCGGATTACCTTACATCCCGGGGATGCAGACACGGAACAGCTGAGTGAGCGAGATAGGGGGGGACAGCAAGAGGGGACAGGTCTTGTCGCGTGTCCGAGACAGGTCTTGGCGCGGTTCATACTCAATAATTGGTAATCGAGTGAAGACAACCACCTCGTTGCTTAGAAATGCCTTTTGTCCAGCGGACTTTCGGCCTTACACTATGCCCGCCGGCTGGAATATATGTATCTGTCGGGACTGCCTTTCCTTTTTTCTTCTTTTTCTTTTTTGGATACCTTACCCCACTATTCAACCAGCACGCTGACGCCCAACCATACCTTAAACCATCACCACCACCACGAACCAAAATGCAGACCGTCCTGATCGTCGGAGCTACAGGCAACATCGGCGCCTCGGCCATCCACGCCGCTCTGCGCTCTAAACTCCACGTCCTCGCCATCGTGCGCAACCAGGCTTCGGCGGAGAAGCTGTTCCGCAATGTAGGAACTCGCGAGGGCATCATGACGGTAGAGGCGGACATCATGTCTGATCGGGGAGTGAAGGATGTGGTGGAGAAAGTGCGGAAGGGGGAGTTGCCGGCATTTCAGCATGTTTATGCTGCGGGTGAGTCTGTACTTCATCGGAGAGTTAATATGATAGCGTCTTGGCTGACGAGAAGGGTGATTGTGTGATGGGTAGCTGGCGGGTTGTTCGAAACGACGTCTATACTTGGTCTTACTACGGAGGAGCTAAGGAAGCATATGCGGGTCAATTTTGAGCCGAACCTTTGTGAGTGTGGCTATGCCGTATGAATCCACAGGTATGAAAGAACTGATGCGTGTCGACAGTCGCCTATCAAGCGACCATCCCCTATCTTCTCGAGCAGAACGACCCTACAAGCACCTGGACGCTGTGCACAGGCGCAAGCGGAGACAATGGGAGTCGCCCAGCAGCCAGCATGACACAGGGCGCGCTATACTCCATGGCGAACGTGGCGTGCCTCGACAATGCGGACACAAATGTCCGCTTCAACGAGGTCTATCTCGGCTTGTTCGTGATGGCAGGTGCTGCAGCAGACCAGTTCGGGGTAATGAAGGCGTCGGAGTTTGCTATTGCGTACGAGAAGATCTTGGCCCGCCCGGACATCAAAGGTTGCCGCGTGATGGTGTGCCTGCCGGAGGATTTGACGGAGTTGAGGTTCAGGAAGAAGTTGGAGTAGGAGGCGGGTAGTGTGGTTTGGAGTCGCCATTGTAGCGCGGGTTTGCATCACGAGGTACATAGTGGCATCCTTTGTCGACGGTAGTGCATTCATGATCCAGTATTTCCGCTCCTGTTCCTGTAGCCGGAATATTGTTCATCGATGTTGCACTTTCCTATTATGGCCTGTCTGGATGATGGTCATAGATTAGATTCAGCCCTCATATTCAGATTCAACTCAACTCAGCCTTGTTGTATTCAGATTCAACTCAGGATATTTAGGATTCAGCCAGTAGTATGCCGGTGTATGCTCGGCACACTGCGGAGGCCTCGAAATCGCCGTATTTGAGCTGTTTTGCGTATAGGAGGATGTAGAGACTTACAATAAACAGTCCGAAGTCATGCGGTATGGAAAACGTCCCAAATGAGTCCTAGAATGAGGTATGTGGAGGTGGATACGAGAGCCTTGTTACAGTGCGATATTAACCACTGATATAGACTGAAGGTGCTGCCTCCAAGTCAGCAGAATGGTCGCCAAACACGCCGCATCCACCGATCCTATATAGACGCATCCCACCATCACTTGCTGCAGATGTATCTACTAAGGAATGGGGTGCTCTTACCAAGGCAGGCTAGTTGGCTCTGATTCGCCGGATCAATGAAGAGGACGAGCTGCGGCGGTGGGCGGAGGAGGACGAGAGGCGTGCGAGGACGACGGAGGAGTTGCGGACTTTGCTGGTTAATATCGCCACCGTGTGCAAGAGGTTTCCCCGGAGTGTGATGGTAGAGTTGATGGAGAATCGCGGTTTATGGGCGCTGGACCATGCGTGGTTGCGCGAAAGCGCGGGCACAACGATGGTGAGAACGACGACGAAGATGAAGAGGAGGAAGATGACCGCCGCCGCAAGACTACTACCACCACACTGCCGCCGCCGTCGCCGCCGAAGAAGAGAGAGTCGCCCAAAAAGGGTAAGAGACAGGCAGGGACGGTGCTAGATCGCCCGGACATTGAGGGGAGTGGTGGTCGGTGACGCCGGAAAAGTAGGCTGCCAGCCCAAAGGACCAGTCTAGGTGGTCTACGATTGGCAAGATTGAGGAGGGAGAGGGTGCTGATGCCCCGGCGGAGTGTGACAACTGTCGCCTTAATGGCGATATGTGCTATGTCCTCGCCAGCAAGCTTACGGAGTTCGGCAGCGAGCCTGGCGCTGGTGCTGGTCCCTGTTCCCGCTGCATGCTCAATAAGGCTCGCTGCTCGCTGTCGAAGCCGACTAAGGCCCGTCCGACTATTAAGGACAAGTTGGCGGAGCTGAAGAGGCTGGAGAAGGAGAATGCGGAGTTGAAGAGGAGGAGGAGGCGTTAGCCAGCAGCAGCCAGTAGCAGTAGTACCAGAGATGTTTGTTCGTTGGCCAGAGATCGGTCGTTCACAAGTCCCTTTCCTTCAACTCAATGCGCTCAAGCTCTCTTTATTGCCACGTAGTCCACCTTCCCATCGAATGATCCTCACACTCCAAGCATCACAACACACCAAGAATCTGGCCAATCTGAGCGGTGGTTGTTAAGTTATCCAGTCCTGGAAAGGTGAGGTGTGCACATGAAGTTGGGATGAAAGATAATTGAGAAAGAGCTGATATGACTAATCGACTTTTCCTTCCTCCATCACCACATTCTTCCTCGTCGCATTCCTCATCGTCGCATTGCTCTCCCGCAAAACAAACGCCACCATCGCCATCGCGAACCTCTCCTCCCAGAGCAATGACAAGAAAGAACACGAGAGATCGCGAGCAGCGCACCAAGCAACACACAGCGCGTATACGACACCGTCAAGCCTCTCTCAATATTCTTGCCTCCTTCGCCTTTCAGGAGAGCTTGGGTTCGCGCGCTGGACGACCACCAGCACCACGAGGCGAGTCCAGCAGGAACGAAGTCTCGGATCTAGGCGTCTTGGATCTGGCATCATCATCATCCTCATGATGAGTGCTCTAGTTTGCGGCGTCGAGCATTTGTTCCGCTTCCTCTGGTGTGATCTCACCATATGCACTGGATGCTGGAGAATGAAGGCGAGGGCGTGTTGATAAGGAAGGGCCTGGAGCTGGAGAGGCCGCGGCAGCACGTACATGACTAGGAGTGCCATCGCTCATGTATGTATCACCGCCACCGGGAGGCTGCGCAGTCAATGTCTGGTCCTGGTTCGCCTTCTCCGCCACCGCCGCTTGCGCGCAGACTCAGCCATAGCCGAGAGCCTGAGATTGTCACGCTGCTTCTTGCGCTTCGCAGCCTGCTGTTTAGGTGTCGGCATCGGTATAACTGCTCTAGCTTCATTGGCCTGTATCCTCCGCTCTTTAGCTTCTTCAGCCGCTTTCTTCTCTACGGCAAGCCTCTTCTTCTCTACGACATCCTTCTGCTTCTTCGCGGCCTTCTAGAGCTGCTCTACGTGCAACTTGCCCTATCAATCAAGTACTGGGCGCACGAGGTTGTTGAGCTCAGTAACAACTTCGTCTATAGAGATAGGCAGCGTGCCGGCAGCTTTATGGGCATCATATCACTCCTGGAAGAGAGGCGCACCTATCTCAACGTCATGTTCGGTTATAACATCCAAGTCTCGCTCCCTGAACAGGCTACCCAGGCTGAAGATAAGCTGGCCCGAAAGGAAGAAATCAGATGACAGCGGGAACATGCGATCGCCAGGGAAGAGTCTGTCTGCCTGCTTGTAGCACCATGCCTTGATCATTAGCAATGCGCATCCTGGCCTAGTCTTGGCACCTGGCTTTGGCAGCTTGGTGGTCGTTTCTTCCTCCTTCGGTAGCTCATCCAACGTCGCGTAGAGATTGGGGTTGCAGATGTTGCAACAAATCTTCGAATCTAGCGGTTGGGGATGCGGATACACGCTGTCGTGCTTACCAAGATACTAGGAAATGACCTTGCGAGGACAGGGTCTACTAGGAGAGATGTGGTCATTAAAGATGCTGAGCCAGAGGATGGGAATCTTCATACGGTTGGCCAGCTCCGATTTGTTCCAGGTGTTGGGCTTATTCTTCTTTCCGGCGGCATTACTGGCTTGTAAGACATTACTATCACCATTACTAGCCTGTGTAGCAGCGTTACTAGCTAGTAAGGCGGCATTATTGTTACTGGCCTGCGAGGCATCGTCTTTTTTATTATTACTTACGATCTCCTTATCTTTATCTCTAGCGGTGCCCTTAATAGGTAGCTCGAGACTAAGTTAGGTCGGTACGTTTAGACGCGGTCGTGGCTTAATAGATAGTAGCGTTGATCCCTCTAGCATTTCCTTTACACGGTTGTTAATAAATGTGATGTAAGTTACCTTTGACTACTCAGCATGCGACTCAACCGGCAACTGTCGACTTAACTGCGTTTACCGAAGAGATGCTACCTTAGTAGATGAACCTAATGCTACGGCCACGTCAATAGAGCGGACTCGTCAGTCAAATCGCAAGTACCAACCTACAGTTGAAGATGAGCCAATCGAATCAACCCCTGCTCCCAACAAATCACTTGAAAACCAAGATACTTTACTAAATCTGACAAGCGGAAGAGATCAGCTTCTGGCGCTGCTGAAGACGAGAGGACAGCCAAGATAGCAAGAGCTATGATCGCAGAACTACTAGGCCAAGACGCCCTCGACGAACTCGATGCTGTACCAGGAGAGCTCAAAGGACCATTAGAATCTGCCTTTCCGGCAGAGGCAACAATGATCCGAGAGCAGCTCGGTGACGAGTTCTTTAGAGTCAGCATACTTGTCAGGAACTTTTCAGGGAGTCCGAGTTCCACAGGTCAAGGAAGGCGCGGTGGATTGGGGTCTCGGGTAGCTGCATACACCAGCCCTCCCAAGCCGGACCTCCACCACCACACTCTTAATCTTGTTTCTGAGACTTAGAGGTTAGAGAGGAGACTAAGGAGAGGGAGAGCGTATGGTTTCTTTGATGTAAACATGGTGGTGTTGGTGTAGTCTTGGGGGGTGTGAGAAGTGATTTCAGCGAACGTAAAAAATGACCCACCTCATTTTTCAAGAATACCAATTGTTTAGACTGCAGCTGTGCATACCTCTCATTATAATTGATATCGCTGGAATCACAATGTAAATCTACACGGCCTTACGGTGCTCGATTTTGGCTACGGCGTGGTGGCGAATCTCTATACCAACTGGTATGTTAACCACTTGGTGTATATGAAGGTCAATTGCACTCACTAATCCGAAGAAAAATAGGCTAAGGCATTTTCCATTTCGGCCTGGAGAAGATGGACGTGCCTCGGCATAAACAGCTCAAAATGATCACCATTGACAGAAAGGACCATGACGTCTACCCCCGTGTACCTTTCCCACCCATTGGGGCTCAGGTTCTCCTCGCCCTTGTTCGGGACATGGCACGCAAACATACCCACTTTGGGATCTTCCATGAAGCCCGGATACGGCCTAGTAGGCACGCCCTGGCCCTCCAGCTTCTGCATCCGGGCAGGGTCATCCGACACGCGGTTGACCAACCCGCGCTCCGCCCAGATGACGGCCGTCTTGGCGGGCCTCTCGGCCGCCGTCATCGGCGCCGGCGTGTACTCGTTCATGGCGACGAAGAACTGGCGCATGTGGTCGCGGCTGGACCCGAGCGAACTCCATTGTCCGTCCCGGTTGACGATTGCCTCTAAGACGGCCTCGCTGACCTCGGCCTCGGCGAGCAGCTTGCCCTGGTCCATTCCCCGCGACCGCGGGCAGGGCATGTCGATCAGGAGGAGGCCCTTGACCGTGCGCCCGGCGCGGGCCAGCTGGCGCGATATCTCGAAGGCGACGAAGCAGCCGACAGAGTAGCCTCCGATCATGAAGGGACCCGTGGAGTGCGCCTTGACCAGCGCGTCGACGACTAGCTTGGCCACGCCCTCGATACCGACTTTGCTGTTCATGCGCGAGGGGCACCGGAGGTAGGGCGAGTCGATGCCGTAGATGACCTGCTTGGACTTGAAGGGCCGCAGGTGGATAAACGACGCTACGGTACCGGTCCCGTCGGCCATCATGTACAGCGGAGTGTTGCCGGCCTTGGGGCGGCCCTGCAGCAGTGTGATCCTGACGCTGGGAGGTGGCGACGTGTTGCTGTCCACAAGCTCCGGTGCTAGAGTCGACGGCTCCTCCTTCTCGACGTGGGACAGGCTTGACGCCGGGGAGACGGGGGCGAAGTGGTCGTCTGGAGTCGGAGACAACAGGGCTTCTTCAGCGCCGCTGGAAGGCGTCGCGCTGGTATCGTTGGTGTCCGCGTCTTCCTGCCCACCACCGCCAAACGCGCGACGGAGGTCGCCGATTGTGAGATACTCAAAGACAAAGGTGGCGGGCAGGTCGACGCCCATCTCTTTGACGGCGGCAACGACCTCGATAGCCATGATTGAATCGACGCCAATATCGACTATCTCCGTGTCGTCTGTGAACTCGTAAGGGTCGCTTCCGGTCGCAGTGGCGAGGCTGTCGAGGATAACCTGGAATCCTCCCGTGTTTGGAGTCTCCTCTTCCTTGTCGTTGTCCTGCGCTTTACTCGCCCGCTGTTGTTTCATCGGCACCGTGGTCATAGCAGCAGACAGATTGTCATGGATCATCTTGGTTTCCTTGGCAGTAGGCAAGGAAACCGACTTGGAAATCGCATCTTGGGGTCCTGCAGCAGCAGCGTGTGGCCTTGTGCCGAGGATATGGCGCCAGGTGGTCCTCTTAAACTGCTGGTAGCGCAGGTCAACGGCCTGCATAACGATCCTGGACGTCTGCGGGTCGAAGACGTAGGCGGCGCAGAAGGCCGTGGTTCCTTCCCACCGCGAGATGCGCGTGTACGTCAGGTACTCCTTGTCGGGTTTGATAGGGGCCAGTTGCTCGATGCTGTCGTAGCCCATAAGGGCATAGGTCAACTGCGGCGGCGTGTTCGGGTTCCCGTTCACCATGAAGCCCGCCAGGTGCAGTAGGGCCTCGCCCCAGTACGGCGACGAGGTGAACCGCGTGCCCGCCGGGTCGGGTTGGATTTTGATCGTCGCGGCGGCTTCTTGGAAGTCGCCGGCCACGTACGCCTCCTGGACGCCGCGGAAGTCGGGCGAGAACTCGACTGCATTGGCGAAGAGCGCGAAGAAGACGTTGGGCTGCATCCGGTGGCCCGAGCCCTCCTTGGAAAGCCGGATCCGCTCGTCCATCTTGGTCTTGATGAAGAAAGACACGCGGTCCAAGCCGACCTGGGCCTTGTCGGGGCTGCGATACTTGACTGTTACCGATCCGAGATCGTAGGATTCGCCGCTCTTGGAAGTGGCCTTGAACGTGGCCAAGACGACGTCGGCGGACGCGCTCTCCATGGTGGCCGTGGTCAGCAGGTCGCCGTCGATGCCGACAAGATCCTGAGTTAGCGGGGCGAGCAGCTTGGGGTAGTGGAAGGTGAGGTGGGAGGCTGTCACGCCCGTCTTGCTGCCGCTGTACTCGAGCGCATACTTGGCCACCGTCGCAGCCGCGTCGCAAAAGACAGTCCCCGAAGCAAGCCCGATCTGCTGCATCCTGTGGCCGTCAATCACGCCCATGAAGCCATGATCGGAAATGCCGGCTCGGAAAGTAATTTGAATCTGGCCCTCAGGGGTCAGGGCCTTGTGGACGAGGTACTGTGCCGTCGTGGTAAGGAAGGGCTCGGACGAAACTGTCTTGGCAGCAGCAGCAGTAGGAACCAGCGCGCCGCTGTTCTTGTCGGTGTGCGTAATCCAGTAGTCCTTAACGTCCCACGCATATGTCGGGAGCGCCAACAACTCGAGGCTGCTTTCGTACGGCGCGTGCAGCGCGAGCCAGTCCACGTCGACGCCGCTCGTGTAGGCCGCTACGAGGGTCTTGGAAACGGACGCCCAGTTGCTGCTGTTTGCGTCAATGGTGTGGTTGATTCTGGCGGGTGGCGGCGAGAGTGTGGCCCGCACAAACGAGGTGCATACCGGGCCAGGGCCGATCTCGAGCCAGACAGGGTCGTCGTTCTTGAGCGCCGACTTGACGGCGTTGAGGCCCCCGTAGAAGTCGACCGCCTGCCGCGTCTGCTGTGCCAGGTAGTCCTCGCCGAAGACGCCCGGCACATCGACCACGGACGCGAGCAGCGTCGACGCCACGGGAATCTTGGGCGGCAGGTAGGTCACGCCGCTGGCGAGGGCCTTATAGTCGGGCAGGATGGCGTCCATCTGGAAGGAGTGGAACGCGAATGGCACAGAGAGCATCTTGGTGCGCGTATTGGCGTCCTGGGTGGTTATGTTTGTTCGGATGCGTGCCAGATCCTCGGCCGTCCCGCTGATGACGGTGGCGATGGGGCTGTTGATGCATGCCACCCCACAGGAAGAGTCCCCGAGCCGGGCGAGGTGGTCTCGCACTATTGCCGCCGACGCCGACACCGAGAGCATGGCGCATGAGTTGGGCTCGCATCGCTCCAGGAGCAGTCGGGCGCGCTGGCCAACGAGGTACAGCGTGTCGGTCAGCGAGAGGACCCCCGCCGCGTGCAAGGCCGCGTACTCGCCCAGACTGTGGCCTATGACCATAGCGGCCTCGATGCCTGCCGAGGATCGCCAGAAGGCCGTGAGGGCAATCTGCAGCGTGACGACGGCGAGCTGGACCTGCGCGGCGTTCTTGGTGGACATGTCGACGGCGTCGGTGGTGATGATGTCCAGAAAGGGCGGGAACTGGTGGGAAGCGCAAATGGCCGCGCACAGGTCGGCCGTCTTGCGGAAGACGGGGCTCGTGCGGTACAGCTCACCGCCTATGCCCGCGTAGTGGGAGCCCTGGCCGGTGAAGACGAAGACAACGGCAGGGGGTGCTGATTTCTTGGTCGAGCTGGTGGCGCGCTGGATCTCGGCCTCGAGCTTGGAAACGGCCTCTTGTAGCGTCGGAGCCGCGAGCGCGAACCTAATGGGGTGGTGTACTTTCCGGGCCGTCGTCGAGTAGGCTACGTCTTGGATCCGGGCGTTGGGGTTCGCGCGGAGCCACGCGGCGAGTCGACGCATGTTGGCGAGGTGCGATAAGGCTGTCTTGGCTGAGGTTGCGATGACGTGACTTGATCGGGCGTCGAGTTCTCTTTGTCTAGCGAGCCTAGCCGGATCTTGCTTATACTCTTCGATGAGGACGCCTGCGTTGCCGCCCTGGAGATATGAGATATCAAAGATTAGCGTGATCGTCTTGTCAAGGAAGCAGCGTGTGTTTGGGAGGGAGGGAAAGGGGGGACTTGCCGCCGCATCAAAATTGTTAATAAGAATGCGTTTCGGCTTGCCATCCGCCGCTTCAAACTCGGTTGACTTGGTGGGAATCATAATGCTGCTATCGTCTCCCAGAATCTCCAGCACGTTGGGGTTCATGGCGTGTGGCATACCGGCCTGAGGGGGGATGATGCCCTTTTGAAGCATGAGACCGCTTTTGAGCACCGAGGATATTCCGGCAGCCTAAGATAAAATACCACAGGTCAGCGTCTACCAGGTTTCCCTTCAATTACTAGGCCTCCGTTAGGTGCTTATTTCGAGGAACTCACCGCTTCGCTGTGGCCAATATTTGCCTTGATGGCTCCCACTGGCAGAGGCTTCCCATCTGGTCTCGGCAAAAAGACCTTTGAAACCGCCCCCATTTCTGCCTTGTCTCCGACCTGGGTCCCTGTCCCATGCATCTCAATATACGAGACATCATTGGGGTCCAGTCGCGCGTTCCGGAGGACCTTTTTGAAGAGTCGTTCCTGGGCATTGGCGTCGGACGTTGTGATGGACGTCGCGTTGCCAGAGTGGTTTCTGGCCGACGAGGCAATGACGGCCAGGATCTTGTCGTTGTGGGCAACGGCGTCCTCGAGCCGCTTCAGGACGAGGGCGCCACTGAAGTCGGCGCGGCAGTACCCGTCGGCGTCGTCCCGGTACGTCTTGCAGTTGCCTGTTTCGGATAAAACGCCGGCCTTGCTCAGAAAGGTGAAGGAATGCGGATCGGACAAGATGGTCGTGGCGCCCGCAACGGCCATGTCGACATCCCTTGACAACAGACTCATGCAGGCGAGGTGGATGGCCGACGTGGAGCCCGCGCAGGCCGAGTCGAGCGCGTACGTCGGCCCCTCCCACTTCATCTGGAAGGCCAGCCGGCCCGGGCCAAAGGCGCGCTGGATGCTCTGCAGCGTGTACGCGTCGCACCCCAGCGCGTGGTGGCTGACCTTGAGCCAGTCGTCGAAGCTCTGCGCGAAGAAGACGGCCGTCTTGTTGGGGTCCGTCGTTCTTGTCTGGCCCGCAGAGTAGCCGGCCGTCTCGAGGGCCTCGTACGCGCTCATGAGGAAGTGCCGGTGGACCGGTTCCATCAACAGAGCCTCGCGCGGCGAGATGTGGAAGAACTTGGCGTCGAAGTGGCCTGGATTCTTCATAAAGCACCCATGCATACAAGTCATGGTGCACTTGCCCGGGCCGTGTTTGGCACAGAAGTACTCGTCCAGGTCCATCCGGTCGGCGGGAATCTTTTGGTGGCAGTCTTGGCCCGTCACGATGACGTTCCAAAACTCGTCCATGTCCTCGCTGCTGGGCCCTTTGCCCGACATGCCCACGATGGCAATGGCGCCTTTTCGAACACCCTCACCCTCACTTGACGACGACTGCAGGTCATCTTCGACCAACACGTGTCTTGTCGCTTTGAGAACACCAACAATGTACGCCGCGTGGCCGCTAGGGCCCATCATCTTGACGTCGACATGCTGAGACGACGTCCCGAGGTAGGCGTTGAGCTTGCCCACGATCTTCACAATATCCAAGCGTTGCGACAGAGTCTGTAACGCCGCAACCCTCAGCAGATGACCCCAGCTGGAGTAAGTGGTGTTGGCGTTATCGCCGGTCATACCCCATACTTTGAATCCCGGGCGAAGCTGCGTTTCCAAGAAGGTGGAGTTCCCGACAACGTAGTCCATGTCGGCCGCGGAGACTTCGAGGGTGTGCTGCAAGCCGCGGATGCCGGCCAGCTCGTTATTTGGGAGCTTCTTCAACTCGGGGCACTGGCTAAAGACGAGCTCCAAGACCGAAGGCGGTCCTATGATGGTGTTCCAACGATCTCCTGTACAGCCAACCTTAGCTCTTTTGGAGGAGGGGACGCCCTAATCATGCGTGTCTCAGATTAGTATGTCACGATCAAGAATTCTTTCAATTGTCCCAGAACTTGCATACGCGCGTAATACGACCCCGTGGGGAGGAGTCTTGCTTACTATGGCATGTTGGAACTGCTCGAGTATCTTTTCGAGCTCATCTGCCGCGACACCCAAGACAGCCCAGCCCCAGACTCCCGGGCGGTCCTCCCTGGCTCTTGACCGCGCAAAGAGGAGGCTGCAGAGTCGGACCCACACCCGACCGGCCTCGATGGAGGAATCGTACAGAGTGTTGAAGTTTGTCGAGATTGGCACGGCAACAGCGTTCCATAGACCGCCAGAGATGCCAACCAGGTGCGTCTCGGGCCTGCCGTCCTCACCTGGGTGGAACAACAGTGGCTCGCGGTTCGCAGTCCTTCAATTCGGGACGGTCAGGTCAGCCAGCGAGCAGAGTCAGAGTCGGCGTTATAAGGAGGAGAGGAGAGGAGACGCACTCTAATAGCAGGACCGCTCTCACGGCGTAGAGAAGCATAGCGTGAACTAGGCCAACCTGGTCGCTCGAACGGCGATATTTCTGAGCGAGCTCTTGGAAGTTCGAACAGGGCCCGAAGCTCTCCTGCAGGAAGCTGTCCATGCCTCTCACCTCGGCCTTGAAGGCAGAGAACAAGTCATCCAAGAAGGATTGGAGCCATGGCGTCGTTGTGGCCTGGCCAAAGACATAGTCCATGCCATCAACCCATGCGTCTGTGAGGTCCCCAAAAAGGAGGACGGTGGGATGAGTTGGGCCCATGGTTGTTGTTGTTTGCCTTTTTGGATGGGATGGGACGGGATGGTCTGGATGGGCGTCCGGGCGATGATGAATTGCTACAGACAGTGAACACAACAGACAATCAAGGGCACGAAGATGGCGCAGTCTCTGTGAGTAAAAACCCTTCTCTCCCCCCGTCTTAAGTATCTTCAACCGCAATGCAAGTGTTCCGGGTCAACACCAAGCGCGTAATTATCTAAGGTGATCTTATTCCCGATTATATTGATTTGATAACGCTCCGCCGTACCCGAAGCGTCTCTTTTCGCGTTGTTCTTTTCCCAGTCTTACCTTGCTTTACCGATGTACAGCTCCGAGTCGTAAATGAATGCCCGGAGTCGCCTTGGTATCGCATCTTGTCCCGGCATTCGTTTACAACCTAGAACTGTATTACGTCAGCTCACCACCTTGTGGGATTCCCGTCGGGAATGTCGTACTACGCTTCGCAAGATTTCTTCCCCCCACGTCAGGCTGAGGTACTTTTGCGTCTTGTTAACCGCGCTTCAATCGCCATTTGCCTTCCCGATCTGGGTTCAATGCCCAGAGATAAGCTTGCGCAGCGTAAGAGAGTGATTATTCGAAAGTCAGTTCAGCCCCCCAGTCACGAGTCGAAACCTGAAACAGATAGGCGACTTGAACTTCAGGAGGGAAAGTGTAGCGTGGGGAGCTTGAACATCGCATGACTCTTTTCCTACATAGTGAATGAGCTAATATAAGCGGGTAGTAGGTGCTAGGGGTGTGAGGGTGGGAAGACGAAGGAAACTGCTCAACTTAAACTTCGAGGCCATGACGCTGTTCGTCTTGTTTGCCAGGTGAATGGAATAGAGAGCAAACGGAAGTATCAGAGACATTAGAGACATCAAACCTCCACATCCGAAGACAACAAAACAATGGGAGGCGAGACTGAGCACTCTGAATATCAGGGGGAAACCCCCTGCACCCCACTTTCACCTGCCGTGGGCCTGCGCCTTCGGCTTTTCGCTCCGCTGGCGCACAGCGATCTGTGCGGTGTGTGGCAGCGCGAAGACTTCGACATGCTTGAATCCAGGAACATGCGTTTGTCCAGGACTTGCTTGGGAGCTTTCCGATCCATCTGTTCTACCGTGTACACATCTTCCCAGGCAGGAACCTCATAATCAGCCGGACATTGATTGCTTACACCAGCCTTGAATATCATAACAAGGATCTCGGGCGGCATAACTTTCAGGGGAGACTTGAGGCTTTATGCAGTCTCGTCGTCGCTCGGCAACAAGTGGGCCATCCCCAAGAGTAACTTGACCTCAATTGACGTTGCGTGGCGGTTGTGGCGTAGCGGACTGGCCAATGTCTCGCTTTAACGGTCTTGCTGGCAATTCTTTTTTGTCTTGGTGGTGGCCTTGGTGGCGGCGGCGGTGGATGCGCGGATGGCGGAGAAGGCGGTGGTAGAGAGGCTTGTCGCATTGTAGATTCCACTAGGGGTGATGCAGGGCCGGGAGATGGTAGAGATAATGTTATATGCAGACTGGCAGGAGGAGAATAAGTGTAAGCAGTCGGAACATTTCTAAGGGACACCCCCTGGACCCCCATGCGCCTTCGACTTTTCACTCCGCTACCAGGTAGTGCACAGCAAGCTGTGTGGTGCGTTGTCGATGCATACCAGTGTTGTAGCATGGGATGGAAGGTGTGCTGTGGTGAGTTGTGTCATTTCGGTCACATAAAGTAGTTAAGGTACATGTTAAAGTTGAAGTTCATCACGTGAGCGGGAGTATCCGGCGCTTGTAAAAGTTTTGACCACTAGGAATTGCAGCTTTCTTCCAAGAATTCCTGGGTAACAGATCACAAGACTATATTCTGAGATTCGCCACCCACCCACATACGTGTGGGTGGTATGTGTGGGCTATATGTAGAGGAGAAGATAAGCTGGGAAGTAAAAGTAGCAAGCTGCAATTACATCTAGGACAGCTATTTACATGGCGGGGATCACACCAGACCCCCCTGACCTGGATGGGTGAACATCCAATAAAGCTCAGCTAGCGTGGTGAACACACCTAGAGGTACAATGGTGACGCCCCTAAATACCCGCATCGGTCTGCTGGAAGGGCATAGTCGGGGCCCAGGCGTTCCACGCATCGCAGATGGGATCAAGATTACTGGCCCAATCACCTCCCACCGTCCCAGGAATTAGGGCCGATGACTCGACCACCGACGCCCCGAAGCCCTGGCTGGCATGCCAGGCAATGTGGCAGTGCAAGGCCCAGACGCCCGGGTTGTCGAGGGGCCACGCGATGGCAAGGAACCCGTTGGCCGGCATCGTGGCCGTGTCGCGGCGCGGCGGGTTCGTCAACTGCCACCCGTACGTCGTCCCAGTCCACTGCTCGTGGCCGGTCGCGAGGATGAGGAAGTCGTGCCCGTGAAGGTGCATGGGGTGGGAGATACCTACGATGGGCGTCTTGTCTTCGATGACGAGGACGACCCATTCCGTCTCGTTACTTTGCGATGTAGTCGACGACGAGTTGGCCCCGACCTGAAAAACGTTGTCCGTTACGGGAATGGCACCCAAGTCCCGGGATATGACATCTCCCAGCGCCGGGTTCGACCAGTTCACCCACATGTACGACCCCTGGTTAATCGACCATCTGAGGTACGTCTTGTTATCAACCCACTCTGGCGACACCTGCTCGGTCTGGATGCCCGCCTTCACGTTCGACATGTCCAAGTCGATAGGCACCCACGGCTCCAAGTTCGAGGGCTGTTCGTCTATGCAGGACTCTAACCCGACCGCGGCGTTCACGCTCGAGCTCGTCGGCATCGCGGTGCTGTCATTGTTGTATCTCACAATGGCCGTGACGTTGTTGGGGCCCGCGCCGTTGGGTATGCAATACTGCTCGAACCCGCTGCGCAGCCAGTAGTCGCCTGGCGGCGCGTTCGCTTCGACAATGACGTCGTACCGCTGCCCCATGTCGATTAGCACGCTGTCCGTCTGGTATGGCACGATGGGCACAAAGTCAGTCGCGATCACCGTCAGGGTGTGGTTGTCAATGCTGAACTGAACCCAATCCTCCGACGCCACGTTGAGGACCCGAAGGCGATACTTCTTGCCCGCCTCAAAGACGAGCTGGAACTTCTCGCCGTCGCCGACGCAGTTCAGGTCCGGCTTCGTCGCGTTGTAAACCGTGCAATTCCCCGTGTTCATGCCGTTAATCAGCCCCGTGTCGGAGCCGTTAAATGTGACGTTGAAGTTGGCGATGGTGGCCCAGATGTCGTCGGCCGTTGCGTGGTCCCAGTCTGTGATGAAGACGGCCCCGAGGTCCTCGTCATAGTTGGCCGTGGCCGGGCCGTTGATGATCAGCGGCCCGTACAGCCCATTGCTGTACTGAAAGCTGAAGTGGCTGTGGTACCAGGTGGTGCCGTACTGGTCGGCGTGGAAATTGTACGTCATGCTCGTCCCGGGTGCGATGGGGCATTGCGTGGACCCGGGTGTCCCGTCGTTCGCGTTGTTGTTGAGCTGCCGCACACCGTGCCAGTGGATGGTCGAGCCGTTGGTCGCAATGTTGTTGGTCACGTGGACGACGACGTCGTCGCCCCAGTCGGCTGTGATTGCTGGGCCCGGCATGGTCCCGTTGGCCGTCAGGCATTTCCGCTGGTACCCGTCTGGTGCGCAGTCGATCTCCTCGAGAATTAGCCAGTACTCGACTGTGCGGTTCGTGTAAAAGACCGTGTCGTAGTAGTTGGTGTTGATGTCGTACTCGCCCCAGCATTGGCGTGACGTCGGGCCGTTCTGGCATCCGCTGGTCAGGTTGCTGGTGTTGTGGCCACCACGATACCGATGGAAGCTGTCGCGGACTGAAAGGGCTGGAGATCGGCTGGCTGGGCTGGCGGTGCCGGGGATGGAGACGGCCGAGGTCCCTGCTGCTGCGAGGGCGAGCAGGGAGAGGAAAGAAAGTGCCATGGTTCGAACAGCGAGTGACTTCTTGCTCGAACAGAGTGCGATGTTTGAAGAAGATTGAAGTTCTTTAGAACAGGGTGATCGACTGAGTCAAGGACACGAGGGAGTTCAGGTGCATTATGATGTCTTCTAAGTCGCATGTTAATAAGTTGCTATGGTCATAATGGTTTCTTTCAAAACTCATAGCATCATGTTGCCCGACATAATGAACTTAGGGCTGTGGTCCGGGGATCAGCTGACATGGGCACCATTTAGGTACGAAGTACATATTCGGGAAGGCATCTTCGGGGTTGCATGCAAATGTCAGAAGTGGCACATCACAAGGAGAATAGGAATCGTAGCATGATTTGTTGTAGGCGGTGGGCAAAGACGTCAGCCCTTTATGCACAAGGGGGGCGTTCATAAATACTCTGATTCTCGAGTTACTATTCCCACCCACCCTACTTTCCCCAATTCAGCGTGTTCGGACTTACGGCCCTTTTACTAACAAGTAAATCCGAGGGAAGGGAGATCATCATGCTTATAAATGACGTTCCAACTCTCCCTCAGACAAAATCCCATCAGCTGCGCTTATTATTATTGTCAAAAAAAAATGTATCATCCATTTCGCCGTCTTCCACACCAATAACCACTACAATATGGCAACTGTACTGAAGAAGACGGTCTTGATCACGGGCTGCAGCACTGGCGGCATCGGCTGGGCCATGGCCAAGAACTTTCACCAGCGAGGGTTCTACGTCTTCGCTACGGCGCGCAATCCCTCCAAGACCGCCGACCTCGCCGAGCTAAGCGACATTGAGATCCTCGAGCTGGACGTGACCGTCCCAAAGACCATCGCGCAGTGCAAGGAGATAGTCGCGAAACGCACAGATGGGAGCCTCGATGTCCTGGTGAACAACGCTGGCGTTGAATTCAACAGCCCACTGCTAGACACCGACGTCGCCGAGGCGAAGAGGCTGTACGATGTCAACGTCTGGGGCCCTCTTGCTATGGTCCAGGCGTTTGCGCCCCTGCTTATCGAGGCCAAGGGAGTTGTCTTCAACCAGAGCTCCATTGACGGGGCCCTGAACATGGTGTGGGCGGGTAAGTCTCCGTCGGCCAGCGCTTGCAACTCTCTCTCTCTCTCTCTCTCTCTCTCTCTCTCTCCTCTGGGCAGTTAGGCTAACCCAGCGACGCGCGCGCTCTTGATCAGGCATTTTCGCCAGTTCCAAGTCCGCCGTGGCGCGCATGTCGGAAACCCTGCGGGTCGAGCTCGAGCCGCTGGGCGTGCGCGTCGTGACGTCCATGTGCGGGTCCGCCGACACGCCCATGTTCGGTAAGCCCGGTAGTCCCATGGACCTGCCCGAGACGTCGTACTACCACGGCGTCCAGGACGCGGCGTGGAAGGAGCGGATGGACCACCAGCGCCAGGCCATGAACGTCGATGTGCTCGCTGGAAAGCTGGTCAAGGACATCCTCAGCGGGGCCAGGGGCGTCATCTGGCACGGGGCGTTTGCTCCGTTGGTGCGGTGGGCGAGCTGGTTGAACATTACGTGGTTGGTGGATAGGTTGATCAACTCGGCACGGGGCTTGAGTCAGGTCAAATGGTCCTAGGGAAGGGGCTGAATGGGGAGGTGGACGACCTCAAAGGTGGCTTGAATCGTTTGCCTCGGTTGTGTCTCTGTAGTCCAAACCCAAAGTCAGGGTAGTTAGATCACTTAGTCCTGCTGTGAGAAGTACACCATTAAGCTCTAGGTATGCCTTAAAAAGATTTGAAAGAAGTGCAGATGATTACAACCTCAGCTCAAGTGAATGGGGCACTCCCTCACTGTGACTTGTAGCTCAATATATATCGAGAGTTGATGTGACTACATGATCTGAACGGTCCGGGTCACAGCACACTTGTGCAGCTCCCAACAAAATGTTGACTCGAGCTCCGTCATGAACAACGAGGACATCTACTGATAGGCGTCCAACCATAACACGGGTTTGGCACGAAGCATTGCATAATGGCGTTCGGGTTCTGTGAACAATATAACGCACAGATGGGTTGAACCTTCAGATCGCGAATGGCCCGGTATGCCAACGGCTATCAGACCACAGAACATTGGAACCTCAAGCTCGACAAATGCCGAGAATGAATCACCCGACCAATTGAGACAGTTCTCACGCTCGCCGCACCCATATCATCGGCAGCAGTCAGAGATCCACAGCCATACAGAGCACAGCCGGCAACTCACCGAGGCTGGGGCCGAATGGAGCATCCCGTCGGCAATCGGTGTTCCCTCTTCAACGAACGCCGTGCAAGGAGATGGTCAACAGGTTGGCGGAAGCTCAAGGCGGTGGCAGGATAGCTCCAAGTCTCCCAGCGACAGCGGCACTGAAGCCGACGATGAGGGCAATGGCTTTCTCAAAGGCCTGCCGGCGCCTCCGCACAGGGCTCGAAAAGGCCTGAGAGATGCGAGGGGATGGGTAGTTGCGGCTACACCAAGTCCATTACTTTCACCGTCGCCCCTTGAAGCTGATCAGCGGGCCCTGTCACTGGACAATATCAGCGAGCGGCGGAGTAGCGCTCATGCACGGCATAGTGCTGATGAAGAGGAGAAAGCAAGGGAAAGGTCAATACAGAGAAGAAGGGCAGAGATCGTTCGGAGGAGTTCTGAAGTGCTTTTGCTTGGAATTATTGGAGGTATAGTTTATCGAGGCATCGGAGTGTCAGGGGCCGCCAGTGGTTGGCGAAATGGTGGAGTTAGCCCCTTCTAGCTTCTCACAAGAGAACTCTTGGCTGACATTTGACAGAGCTCATAAGTCATCTATGTGTATTACTATGCTTGTACAGTCTGTACCCTCTGCGCCATCTGAAGTCGAGCCGTGCCTCAGCTGCGCAGTCATCATGGAGTCTCTCACGTCTCCGAATACCGTCTTCTTTCGACCCAGCTCCTTTGCTGTACCCTATCTTCCTTCCTGTCTATGTGGCACTTGTGCTCTCAGCAACGAACCGCTCTCTTCTCCTTCGGAATATTGTCCTTAGCCTGTCTTCAATTCCGCCGCCGCTCATACCACAGGTCGATCGAACACAGATTTACAGCGTGATTCATTGGATGATCACAGTAACACCCTTGCTATTCGCGAAGGACATGTCCGTTGAGTCGGGCAACGATCTCCAGATGCCTCTCTCGATGACTGTTGCGTCACCTAAGAATTTTGATCACAGTCTTCTTTTTCTGTATCCTCTACATCGGACGTTACTGGTCACTCTGCAGTACCTAACAACAACCAGTCTGCTTCCGACAGAGTTGCAGCTTCTCTCCACTTCTATGATCAATCTACTGTTACATTCTTCCTCGCCGCAAGGGATGATTTTACAATATCTACTTTGGCTCGGGGGTCTGGCTATGCTCATCTCATGTGGACACGTGCTTGGATGGGCAGTTTCTCTGGCAAGAATTCCGAGCTGGAGGTTTCGCCGCGAAACTCACTCAACTCCCACCAGAGGTACCATTCTGCAGGCGTTAGATGACGGCATTGGACGGAGACTCTGTGTTTTTGGCTTCCTAGGACGGAAGACACTGAACTCGGACAGCGACTCGGCCGACAATAGGTTATCACTGCATGGAAGTCGTAGATTCACCGGGGCTTTAGCATCAGAACTGCACGAGTTAAGAAGAGCAGAGTCGGAGAATAAAGAGGGAGCTTCGGCATCTGCCATTGATAGCAGCATCAGATTACAGCTTACCGGTTCTGGTTTGGGAGCCGGCAAGCATACCCAGAAGAGGCGCCATACACTGTCCACTTTCGACGGTCCTCTATCCTCACCAAGGTTGCCGAGACTGGGAGCGGGTCAGCGACCCAAACGCTCAATGTCATCTACCATCAACCCGTTCCTCTTGTTGACTCCAGCACAAGCCAGCATGCGGAAATGGATTTATGCTGTGTACGTCTACGCTGCGGTGATCCTCATAATCGCCATCGGAATCAGACCCTACGTCCGGAGAAAGGCTCTCAATGATAATGAGCCGCTAGGATGGGCTCTAGGTTACCTTTTGGGCAATCTCCAATTCTTCAGATTCTGGGTCGTCTATTGGAACCTTGACCAATGGATTCTTTTACCACAACATCTCGAGGCCAATACAACCCGAGCCTGCCATTTGGGCTGGGTCGAACATATACGGCAAGATACATTAGGTGCAGCAAACGCACGTCTTTTGATATGTGCATACTGCCTCGTCGTCATTACTGTCGGTCTGGCGATAGTATTCCGCCTCAGCTCGGTTGTCGAAGTGGATACGAGACGCAAGGTCTTCCACGGCATGATGGTTGCCATGTTCTTACCTGCTACATTCGTCGATCCAACCTTTGCCAGTCTGGCACTCGCTCTGGTTCTGGCGATATTTCTCTTGCTTGATCTCTTCCGTGCCTCTCAGCTGCCTCCCCTTTCCAGACCGCTCACCCATTTCCTGGCTCCATACGTCGACGGACGAGACCGCCGCGGCCCTGTTGTCGTGTCGCATATCTTTCTCTTGATCGGCTGCGCCACTCCACTGTGGCTCTCTCTGGCCGGCATCGAACGCACTGGACAATCGCCCTGGCACGGCTGGGAGGTCTCGAGGAGAGAAGTGAGCATGGTCAGCGGCGTGATATGTGTTGGGATGGGCGATGCTGCAGCCTCTCTGATCGGCCGACGCTTTGGACGCCGGAGGTGGTTATGGAGTGGGGGAAAGAGCCTGGAAGGGAGCTTCGCGTTTGCCGCAGCCGTTACCCTCGGCCTGGTGCTTGCTAAAGCTTGGCTGCGAATAGGTGGATGGCCTGGCGACAATAGTGATCGGTGGGTTGTGACCCTGCTTAAATCAATCATCGCTGCCACAGGCGCGAGCCTGACGGAGGCGATCCTGACGGGTGGTAACGATAACGTCGTTGTTCCCGTTATCTTATGGCTTCTAACCACAGGGCTGAGCATTTAGTTTCTCCCTCAGTTGGCCTGGAGGAGCACAACCGGGGTCATGCGCCGAGGCATTCCCAGCGGCAGGCCCATTAACGGACCTCCGGGTTGTCTCAGTACTCCAAGCCAGGCGTGATCCGTTATTGGTGTCCTTCCAATTGACATCTGACTGCATTTCTAGTGCCTGCGTTTTGATACCAACAATAGATTCTGATTACAGTGTTACCTAGAGTATCTTCAATGCTTGATAGGTATGATTATGATAGATAACTTCGAGCGGAACAAGGTAGTCAGGGGCATGATGACAGCTCCATATGACTTTACCTGAAGTCAGTTTGAGCTTACATAAGGTATCGACTACGGCTGCTTATAAGGTAACCCTGGAAGTAGATGTCGTGAGATATCGTCATTTGGTGGTGATTTTAACAATTTCTAGGGATCCGTACTATACATCCGTGTTAACTGATGTGTACGAGATGGGCTGTGTCAGATTCAATTTGCTGTCGCCACTTCTTCAGTCTAATTTGGGCTGTCTGCTCGACCGCATTGGGGAGTAGGTAAACAGTGAGAACTTCTTTGACGTGAATCCGGGGTGGCTGATGGCTGATGGCTGGTGGCACGTGGCATGGCTTACCAAAGCAATGCACATGGCGAGAGGTTGAACACCGACCCCCAAAGACATCAGAAAAAAAGATTCACGTGGTCGCTCGTACTCTTGCCGTGAAAGTGTGTCGTCACTCTTTCTTGAAGAGATAAGGAAAGGATAGAAGTTAGAGAGTAACTCGATTGAGACGTTATAGTACTTTGTAGGTGAACGACACCCTTTACCAATTCACTTCGTACAGAACGCGAAGCGAAGCGCGGCTACATATTGCGCTAACTTATCCGGGGGAAGCGCTTCCGCTAAACCCGAAACAGCCAGTACCTTCAAGTCCCGACCGCGTGAGTCCGAAGATGTGCTCATCACCCCAGCTCTAGGTACAGTACCTCACTCGTCCCTATCTCTACTCCACTCCCAACGATAAACATATGGTATCCTCTTCTTGGTGTGCTTCTACTTCTGCTTCTGCTTCTGCTTCTGCTTCTGCTTGTGCTCCTCTTCCCTAACCTGACAACCTGGAATTATTCTTATTACTGGAGCCTTCAGTGCCGCTTTCGTTTATCGATAACTACCTCTTGACCTATACTGACTCGGACAAGAGTCATACCTCCATACATCTAGCCGCCTAAGTCGTTCATTGTCTGACACCTGACAGCTTTATCGATCAGGTTCTGGTCGCGCCAGTCAATTATTTTCTCCATTCTCTTCACCCTCTTCGAACCCCTGCAATAAGCACTTGACCTTCGACGTCGCACAGCCAACCGATCTCCATCTGTGGGTGCCTTCTATGCCAAGCGCGGCAGCTTGCATCCCTTCGACAACACAACCACCGCCCAGCTTGTCCTCGATAACAATCAATGTGTAACTCGCTCACATCAACACTTTATCCGCATCTGCAGTGGTGATATCACGAGCTTACCCTCGGCGGGAAAGCCATTCAACATCGGCGAAGATTGGCAGCTTCACGGAACACCATGGCGGCACCACCGCCGCCCCCAGCTTCGACATCGAGGCGTCCTCGGGATTCAGGACAAGGGGACTTGACTATTGGGAGTTTCAAGAGGATGGAGGAGATAGGGAGAGGAAGCTTCGCGACTGTTTACAAAGCTGTACATGTGGTATGCAGCCGTCCGAACTCTCAAGCATGTGTTATATGCTCCCTTCATGACAGAATGCTGCCCCTCATGCTACAGAGTTCTGTTCATTTCTGAACAACTCATACATCTTCTAGAAGGCTTGCTAACAGCGGATGGCTCTTGGCAGAAAACCGGCGCCTACGTAGCGGTCAAGTCCGTCCACCTGCAGAAGCTCAACAAGAAGTTAAAGGACAACCTCTACTCTGAGATCCATATCCTCAAAGGTCTCCACCATCCACACATCGTCGCCCTCATCGACTGCCAGGAGTCTTCAGCGCATATACACCTCGTCATGGAGTTCTGCCAGCTGGGTGACCTGTCTTACTTCATCAAGAAGCGTGATACGTTGGGTAAGCACGCTTCGACTGCCGACATGATAAGGAAATACCCAAACCCGCAGGGTGGTGGCTTGAACGAGGTTGTTGTCCGGCATTTCCTCAAGCAGCTAGCCAGCGCATTAGAGTTCCTAAGAGCCAGGAACTTCATTCACCGTGACGTTAAACCTCAAAATCTTCTCCTCAATCCATCACCGCTGTTCTATGCAAGAACTCAGCCGGACATCATTCCCTACGCGGTTAGCGAGAACTCACTCATCCCCGTGGCTGGTGTGGAGTCATTGCCAATGTTAAAGATCGCCGACTTCGGTTTCGCACGATCACTGCCGTCCACATCTCTTGCGGAGACACTTTGCGGATCTCCCCTCTACATGGCTCCGGAAATATTGCGGTACGAGAAATATGATGCGAAAGCTGACCTTTGGTCAGTAGGCACCGTGCTGTATGAGATGATGGCAGGAAGGCCTCCGTTTCGAGCCTCCAACCACGTTGAACTGCTACGTAAGATCGAGCGAGGGGATGACAAGATCAAATTCCCTGAAGAGACGCAACTCACGGATGACATGAAACGTTTGATTAAGGGTCTGTTGAAGAGGGGTCCTGTAGAAAGAATGAGTTTTGCGGACTTTTTCAACAACAGCGTGGTCAAGGACGAGATTCCAGGACTGGTCGGGGAGGATCGCAAAACTGATGTACCCAAGTCGGCCTCCGAACCGGAGGCTTCAGGACCAGACCTCCAAGCACGTAGCACTCCCCAAGATCCACGAGCGCTGGTTACCGATAGAGACAAGCGAGCACCAGGGCCGGATGTGATAAGACCTCAGTCGTCCCGAGATAAAATTGTTAAAGAGGCGCGAACTGAGCGCGCTGAAGCCCCATCTCCTACTTCCCGAGACCCATCAGCAACGCCTGTGCGGCCAGCACCAAGCCAGCGTAGAACGAGTCAAGTATCCCACCCTCCTCCGACCAATCAAGGACTAGGGCAACAAGCCAGGCGGCCAGCCATGATATCGCATGCGACTGCACCGGCACGGCAAGATCTTCACCTCGAAAGATCGCCGGCCGTGGTAGCTGTAGCTATGGAACGGCAACGGAGCCGCAACACGCCTTCTCCAGGGTCTTCGCTTCTAAAAGAGCAAGTGCAGGAGCGTGACCGGTTACCGACCAAACGGGAGGACAAGGCCACAAGAGATGAGCAAGAACGTGCGGCGCTGGAGGTTGCGTTCGAGCGAGATTACGTCGTGGTGGAAAAGCGCGCCGTTGAAGTCAACGCCTTCGCAGATGAAATGGCTGCGAGTCCACGGTTACATGGTGGCGTGCCACAACAACAAAATCATGGCGTCATGGTCCGTCGAGCCACTACGCAAGCAGCGCCGACCTCTACCTCTGGGACTCAGGTCACATCTACAAGATCTATGCAGGTAGTGACTGGTAGACCACGTCCCGATGTGCTTCATCATCGCCAGAGTTCTTACGAGAGACGATATGGGCCAAGTCCAGGGTCGGCGACATCTGCCATCTCCAAAGCGCTTAATATGGCAAGTGGAAGGCTGCTAAGCATGGGCATAGGCCTTTCACCTCCATTAGGGATTGGCCGTTTGGGTCTGTCCCCTCCTGCGTATAGTCCATTTCCGGCCTATCCGACGAGTCAGGGTAGCCTCGTGATTGTTGGAGACAGCGCTAAGGCTGTGCCGCTTGACGAGGATTCTCGGGCTGTTCACATGATCGAGGAGTCTGCTACGAGGAGCGACGTTGTTTATGGATTCGCCGAAGTCAAGTACAAACAGCTCGTCCCTTTGGCTCCTTCCATGGACCACGGCCTTGGACTCCGCCAAGCTGGAATACCAGAGAAAGAGGTGGCCGACGTTGAAGAAGATGAAGGCCTCACGGCGGAGGCTATCGTGATACTCTCCGAAGAAGCACTCGTGCTGTACGTCAAGGCCCTTACGCTACTCGCCCGGTCGATGGACATCGCTGGCGCGTGGTGGGCCAACAAGAATCGCGGAGAGATCATCGGCGAATCACCATCGCCTCGGTCTGAATCACCTTCAACAACTACTGTTGCCGTTGGCAACCGTGTAAACAACGTCGTGCAATGGGTTCGCAACCGTTTCAACGAGGTTCTGGAGAAGGCGGAGTTCGTTCGCCTTAAGCTCATTGAATCCCAAAAGCGGCTTCCCGAAGATCATCCTAGCCATCCGAGCAGGCATCCATCATCTTCGAGTTCTACCGGTGGTATGGGCACCTCAGGGGATAACGTCGTTGTTAGCTCTGGCATCACTGCGGAGAAGCTCATGTACGACCGAGCTCTCGAAATGAGTCGATCTGCTGCGGTCAACGAACTGGTTGGCGAGGACCTTCCTGGTTGCGAGATTGCATACATGACGGCCATCCGGATGTTGGAAGCCGTGTTGGAGAGCGACGACGAGCCCGTCATCAGGAAGGGAACCGATAAAGAGAAAGAGAAGAAAACACTCAAGCCCGATAGTGAAACCGTGAATGGCGTGGAAGCTGAGGACAGGAAGGTCGTCACGAAACGTAAGTCACGGCGTGTTCGGTCATGACATCATAAGTAGCAAAGCTGACGGCCCATCAACAGTCGTGGCAAGCATTCGCGCTCGTCTCACCGCCCTCCGCAAGAAAATGGCTCTCGTGGCAAAGCGCATCGCCACCACACAGGCGCCATCACCAACCAAGCCTACGACAGCCGTGAGCTCTACCCCCGCCATCGCCGGCACGCCTCCCAAGTAGTGCGCGCGCTGTCGCGGAAGCTCGTGGTCCGAATTCTCAATCCTCTCCCCACTCTGTTTTTTCTACCTATCGTTCTCATAAAATCAGCGACGTGCATGATCGGAGCAATTCACGGGGGGAGTCGAGATGGCGAGGATGGTCATGGCCTCGGTGTTCTTTCTTTCTTTTTCTCCCTCATGTCATCTTGGTCTCGAAAGCTGGGGCTGGTCTGTCTGGGTATGGCTGCGGGTAACGGTAAGGGTAGGGGAGGGATGACGGCGTTATTTTGATTTTTCGAGTTCTCATTCGACCTTGGCTCAGGCGAGCAGGTCGGCGTGGACGGGCTAAGTGTCCATGCAAGTGCGATACCAAGCTACGGCATCCTGCATGCGGACGGACCGACGGAGGGATCCCATTAGGTAGAGTCAAGGTCTCGGAAGAGGCGCATGTGCTTGGATGGCGGCGAAGGAGGGGTCGCGGGTTTCATATAGCTGGCGTACCTTGTGCTGGCGTGGTGAGGCGGACAGACAACGCGCGAAAGAAAGACCGGTTCGGGTCCTGTCTATGGTAGGAAGGACATGTAACGTATTCACCCTACTTGGGAGCAAAGAATACGATGGGTTTCATCTGAGGTATCAGGTCACTTTAACTCTACCACTTGTCGCTCGGAATTTAGATTGATCGATGAATCCAAAGGAGATTCTGCAATTGCAATCAGTCACGGTGCTTGTGCTCGTAGATTTGAGTACTGATGGTCATTCATTTGCATTTGCATTTACATTTGCATTGGCATCTCGCCAGTCTCGTATGGTACACCAACGGCCAATTCTAGAAGTTCTTCTACCTCAGCCTATTTTTCACGCTCTCTCGGTGTCACATCCCTCAAACGCATGCCCTCTATCTACTCTACAACTTGCCCCTTCCGTCCCCATCAGCCCCACCCCTTGTCTTGTTTAAACAAGTCTATCAACCAAACACACCACTCAGCACCCTCACAGTCTCCCCGCTCCCTTACCCTCGCCCTCGCCCTTGCCCTTCTCCAAATACCCCTCTCCCTTCAACCACGCCTCCACGTCGCCCCTATCGCGGCCCAACCAACTCGCCTTGGCACGAATGGAGTCCTTGCTCTGTTCCAGCGCGCGATCGAAGCCCTATCCGGCCCGTCAGCCCAGCCACGCATCGCCGCGCCGCGCATCATACACCGCGGGTGACTCGAACAAGTCGCGAAAAGAAAAGAGACGAGCATACCTTAGTACTCCTCTTCTCAAAGAACGCCTCGACATCGCTCAGCTGGCCGTCGGTAGTGAAGCTAGCGGTGCAGATCTGGACGACGGTGCTGAGCATGGTGAGGCCCGGGGGCAATTTCTTCTCGAGCACGGCCCAGTTGTCCTTCATCCAGGCCCAGAGGGCGTCGATGCCGGCGGCGTGGGTGCGGAGGGCGGCGATGGGGAGGTAGAGGTCCTGGCCCTTGACGTCGTCGCCGAGGGGGAGGGCGAGGGTGCGGTGGATGAGGGCCGGGTCCGAGGCGCGGCCGAGGGCGCGCAGCGCCGTGTTGCGCTCGTCGGCGTCGCGCGCGGTGCGGTATTCGTGCAGGATGGCGTCGTACTGTGTGGGGTGGGGTTGGTTTAGTGTGTTCGGTAGGTTCGGAGGGAGAGATAAGGGGAGATGTCTACCTCTGTTTTGCCGCCTTCCTGTAAGACGATGCCGTAGACGCTGCCGCGGATGTTGGGGTGGATGGCCTTTTTGTTGCCGTTACAAAAGTCTTTGAACATGCTGAAGGCGGCTTCGATGACTTTCTTGTCGCCGGACAGGCCAGCACTGCCGAATAGTAGTGCTTTGAACTGTTGCTGGATGTGGTCCTCACCGTTTGTGAAGGTCCAGCCTTTTGTGTGGGCTTTCTCGCTGACGAGGGCCCTTTGGAAGGCTTTTAGAGCGTCTTTGACCTGGGCTACGATTAGCCGTGGGGGCACAGTAATGACATACATCGGAGGAAGACGGTTGGGAAGAGTTGGATATAATCGGGGAGGTTGCAGAGGTATATACGCCTCAGCCGTGTGGTGGAGCCCCAAAGTATGATTGTAAAAGATTAAAATTCAACGCAGAGGAAGACTCGAACCTACCTCTTCGCTTTCGAAAACCCAAGCTCCCCTGACGGAGGATAATCTGCTGAGGATTTCATCCCAGACGACATACTCCGCCTCGCTGTCGAAACTCTTGAGCAATGATAATATACCAGAGGTCTTCTGGTACCCGGAGGCTGCCAGTGCTCCAGCATCAGCAATCATGCCCGCTCGGTCTTCAACCGTAAGGAGACCCTTCTTCGCAGCTTGTCCCAACTTCTCGAGACGACTAGGACTGTAAGACGTCCTGTAGATACCTGCGTGATCGGCATTGAGCTTGAAGAAGTCGAGACTTGGCACCTTGAAGTCATGCTCTCGTGTCGAGAGCGTCAAGTCCTCGTTGACTCCGTCCTTGGTTCGAAGGCCGAGGAAGACGGGGAACAGTGTCTTGTCTTCCTCGGGCTTGACATCAGCTGTTCGGAGGAACCGATTCTGCTTCACATGGATGCTGTTTGAGCTATCGTTCTCGGTAACTGTCACGACAGGATAGCCGATGTTCTTCGTCCAGATGTCCATGACTTTCGAGACGTCTTTGCCGCTGGCATCACCCAATGCAGCCCACAAATCGCCAGTTTGTGTGTTGCCGTATGCGTGCTTCTTCAGATACCGTCGAATACCTTCCATGAACGTGTCTTCGCCAAGATAAATGGAGATCATCCTCAAAACACAAGAGCCTTTCGAGTAGGAAATCGCGTCGAAGATCTGATTGATCTCATCCGCTCGCTTCACAGGCACCTCTATCGGGTGGCTGCTCCGAAGGGAATCAAGAGATAAAGCGCTCTGCAGGGTATCGGTAACATAACTCTGCCAGACCTTCCACTCCGGGTAGAAAGTGTTGCAAGAATACCACGACATCCAGGTTGCAAACCCTTCATTGAGCCACAAGCCGTCCCAGAAGTCCATGGTGACAAGATTGCCGAACCATTGGTGCGCCAACTCGTGCTGCACGACTTCAGCTATCCTCTGCTTTGTATTTGCCCCACTGGTCTTCTCATCAAACAGTAGGTCCACAACTCGATAGGTGATCAAGCCCCAATTCTCCATGGCTCCAGCACTGAAGTCTGGAATGGCAACCATATCCATTTTCGGTAAGGGAAATTTGCTGTCGAATGTCTTTTCGTAAAAGTCCAAGGTCCTGGCTGCAAGCTCAAGAGAGAATCGTCCGTGCTCGATATCCTTATCCGCCGTGGCAAAAACCCGGACGGGTACTCGGAAATTGTTCGTCTCGATGCATTTGAGATCACCAACTATGAAGGCCAGCAGATATGTAGACATGAGGGGTGTCTTGTTGAAAGTGACAGCCTTCTTTTTACCACCACTCATCTTCGAGTCGACTTCCTTTTCCGACGCAACGTCCATGTTACTCAAACAAGTCAAGTGTTTCTCCGCAACGAGCGTAGTGGTGTATGTTGCCTTGAGTGCGGGCTCATCGAAACATGGGAAGGCTCTTCTGGCATCCGTCGGCTCCATTTGGCTTGTTGCGATATACCTCGTCTCACCATTGTCGCCCTGGTATGATGACCTGTAGAACCCTGCCATCTTGTCGTTGAGCTGACCCGTAAATGAGAGAGTGAGCTGGGCCTTGGAACCGGTGGGTATGGTCTTGTCGAAAGATATCGTGGATGTTTGAGTGTCCTCATTGTAGCTGACTTTCGGTGACGAGGAGTTCTGCTTACCACCCGCGGCGATCTTGGTACTATGGATATCGAGTTCGAGGGTATTTAAAGATATCGAATTTGTATCCTCCTTGACTTCAAGACTATAGACAGCAGAGTATTAGCTTTAAGGGGAGGGCATCTTTGGGGAAGAGGCGCAGTCATGATATCCCTACATACATGTAGAACGCCGCAGGAAGTTACGTACTCTATAATCACCGTCCCTTCGAAGGTGAACTTCTCGAGGTTGGGTTCCAAGGTCAGGTCGTAGTGGATAGGCTTCACGTTGGTGGGGAGGATCTCTCGACTGTTGGTCATGTCCATGCTTCCACTCACGACATCGGCGTGCTGGTAACACATCCTTCTTTGATATGAACAGTGTCTCACGGGTTGTCTCTGTAAGTTGGAGCGGTAGATGTTTTTCGCTCGAGATCTGGAGTTCACCTGCGGTACAGAGGTGTGGAAGTATTTTGTGGGAGCTCCTCTTAGTGCGGCTGGAGGGGGCAACAGATGGGAAGTGGTGGGCTTGAGCTTTAGACTGCTGATCACGGGCTGGATCGACCGAGGGCTGATGTACCGCATGAGCTGAAGTTCTCCAGGTTGGAAGCGGGGGAGTAGCAGGCAGACGACAGGTACGAGTCTCGTGCACTATTTCTGTATGCACTACTGTACGAAGTACGGGATTCCCTCAAGCTCCCGACCTGGCTAATTAGGACTAGCGCTGGTTGTCCGTCTCAACTCTTCCCGAGCCTGATCAGATCTTCTCTCCACAAGCAAGTTCTATCAACCAGCATTGGCTCAAGCTTTGTCGTCGCCGTGCTGGTGGACCTTCACCAAAAGGTCTATCTTGCAAGATTGCTACTCCGCACGTTTGAGGCGTCCATTAGAGCTTGTCTAGAAGCAAAGTGAGTGGATTGCCATAGGATAGCCGGTACATTGCAACCTCGGGCAGGTGAAGAAAGATGAGATAGATCATTTAAAACGATACATTCTCCCTACATGAAATCTTCGAGGGCGTGCCCAAGGGAACAGGATCGGCCTTTCTACACATCGGACTATGCCGCATCGAAAGTTCACATCGAGAGTTCACAGATCATAAGAGTATTGTAAATGCAACCCTGCTGCGGGAGTCGAGATGCCTTTTCTATTTAGCTCCGAAGACCCAGTGCGTTGGGTGCATCACCCATGCCATGCCCGCGCATAGGGTCTCTACTGTATCCTTCTCCTCGAGAACCTTTCCTCCTTCACCGATCTAACCCCAGCATTTTAGGCTGCTGGTCTTGCCCATCCATATGATCCTGCCGCCGAGACTGGGCAGGGCCTCAAATTTGTCAGAGAGATTTAACGTGCATTGAGATATTCGCCACGAGCCAGCACCGCAGACGTAACTCCAATTTGTCGATCCCTGCACTCGGCACCGGAGTTTGTGATCGCACTGATACTAAACGGCAGCCCGGCCTAAGGCCAGAAGACCAGCGATCGTTCTTGCCTGGTCCTTTTGTTTTTGCTTTCAGGAAGCCAGGGCCTTTGCGCTTGGCTTTCGATGCTTTCATATGCGATCTGTGGATTCCGGACGACTTGGTGTGAGACCCGTTGGGGGTGGGGGTCCACTTTGGGTTGGGCGGCAAGGGGGCATCTCTATCCTGTTGCGTAGGGTTTCTTGGAAGGTAGGTGCAGGGCATTCTCCAGAGAAATTCGAACACGCGTGGTTCATTCGAGCTCGTACTGATTAAAAATCTTGGCGAAGAACCGCACGTGGCGCCGCGAAAGCGTCTCTTGATAAAGGCAAAGAACGGAGGACTTACTGGCACCGAACAAGCTCCCTCGTAGACATGACATGGATCAGGGTAGCAGTGTCTGTCTCAAGGCGTCGTAAACGAAAGCCCGCCCCAGCCCGGCCCTCAAGCCGCACTACCCCCCTCCTCGACACCCGTCGCCATACCCACCACCTCTCCTGCCCTCTCCCCACCACCAACCTTCATCCTCTTCCTCTTCCTCGCCCTCTCCCTCTCCCTCTTCCCTTCCCGCTTCACCCCCTCCCATCCATCCCCGCCCCCCTCCCCCTCCCCCACCCCCTCAACAAAAACCAAATCCCCACTCCCCCCCAACGCCCTCCCAACCTCCTCCTCCAACAACACCCCGACCGCCAACAACGCCGTCTCATCCATACTCCTCCAATCCCCCTCTC
>JAABUJ010001541.1_pt1 | contig 33212 bp, 31 predicted proteins | sample 5559131 | NCBI WGS metagenome assembly JAABUJ01 (sample SAMN10711875, study PRJNA513366) | rock metagenome | isolation source: Antarctica rocks | place: Antarctica: Victoria Land, Mt New Zealand nord | collected 2016-01-07
AGCCGGCCACCGGGCCTGCGCCCCGAGGTGCGAAGACGCCTGCCCGGCCTGGGGGGTCCCGACCCCGGCGGTCCGGAGCTCGGCGGTCCCGAGCTGGCCGGCACCGGCTGAGTTGAGACCCGCCTGTCAGACCGGAACCCGTGGCCAGTTAGCAGGAGCTCGCGGCCGAAGCCCAAGACCTCTGCCAGCGGGGTCGGCACCGGCTGGAGTCGACCGGGCTGGCCTCGGATCACCCCGGTTGAGCCCTTGATCGTCGACGGTGAGCTGGACCTTGGGATGATGTGGCAGTCCCTCAAGGCCCGGGACTCACGGCTCCGACCGTCCCCACAGGCCCAGCGTCTGCCAGCCCCGTTCGCGAAATCCAGCCGCTTCGGCGACCCGGGCCGAGGCCCGGTTGCGATGGCTGTGCAGGTAGGTGGGCACGGCGCCGTCGGCCAGGACCTGGCGAGCGGCCTGAGCCACCAGGCGCGTGGCCAGTCCCCGGCCCTGCATCCGCTCCTCGGTGGCCACCGCCAGCTCGTGGCCCCACTGGTTGTGCATCTTGCGACCCACCCCAGCGGCGTAGCGTCCATCCTCGTCCCACGCCACCAGGACCTCACCGTTGAAGGGAGCCAGCCACTCCGGCACCCGGGGGTCGTCCCGCTCCACCCACTCCCCGACGTCCTCCAGGCCGGCCGGTCGGTCCGTCCAGCGAAAGCACCCCGTCCCCCACTTGGACCCCGTCCACACCAAGTCGGCCAGGCGCTCCCCCACCGCGTCCAGCACCGCGCTCACCCCCGAGCCGGGTTCGGTCGAAGCCGCCGCGATCAGCTCCGACACCTTTGGCACTGCCGCGGGTGGCGTCGACAGCACCGCACCGTCAGGACTGGCCACCCCCACGAACGGATGTATCTGGCCGTCCCATCCGGCCCTGGCTCGCCACTGGCAGCTGACCGCCACCACCTGGCTCGGCGGAGGTGGCCACATCCCCAGCCAGTCGCTCAGGTGGGCCTGCAGCAGGCCCCCGACGTCGGTCAAGGAGGTGCGCCGGCCGCCTGGCCGACCAGCGACGGTAACCCGGCGGCGCAGCGGGCCCGGGCGTGGACCAGGGCAGGGGGCGGTCCGGTGGCCAGGCGCATGGCGCTGATCAGGCTCCAGGCGGCCGGGCGGATGATCGTGCGCTCCACCACCGCCGACTGGTGCAGACCCAGCATGGTCCGAGCCCAGACCGGCAGCAGGCCGATGCCTGCCTGGACCACCAACCCATAGGCACCCTGCGTCCAGGGATCGTCTCCCAGGGGAACTTTCACGAACTCGACGGCACTCATCGCCTGCTGGCCGGCGGCCAGCTCCGGGCGGACCTCTCGCAGGTAGGTCCGCACCTGGGCCCGGCTGCGGGGCACGTCGGTGGCCCCCAGGCGCTCGGCCACCACCGCCACCTCGTCCAGGTAGCGGTCGGCGTCGGCACCCGACAGGGGCCACGGCTCGTACCGCTGGTAGGCCCGCAGGAAGCTGGTCACCTCGGCCACGTGAATCCAGCGAAGCAAACCAGGGTCGTTGGCCGAGTAGCTCCGGCCGTCGGGAGCGGTGCCCACCACCCGGGCGTGGACCGCCTTGACCACCTCGATCATGCTCTCGGCCACCGGCGTCGAGCCATAGGTGGTGGCCACCACAAACGAGGATGTCCTGGAGAGCCGACTGAGGGGGGCCTCCCGCCAGGCCGAGTGGTCGGCCACCCCGGCCATGGCCAGGGGATGAAGTGTCTGCAACATCACCGCGCTGAGCCCGCCCAGCACCATGGCCGGATTGGCATGGACCCGCCAGGTGACGCTCCCGGGCCCAAACAACCCTGGGTCGCCAGGCGGATCGGTGTACTGCTCCTGGGGGAACCGATCGGCGCCGAACAGCCGGCCCATGCGGGCGAGCACTGCCGGTCGCAAGGGGGTAGCCGGGTTTGGGATCCGGGACAGCCACTCAATTAGCATCGGTTGTCCAATCTATTCGGGTATAGAGCGGTACCAGGTAGGAGCGGAGCTGGCGAGCAAGGAGGAGCCCGATGGCCGAGGACAGCACCAGGACCCGCCTAGTCAACTTGCGGGACAGTAGCGAGCGAGGAGCTCGGGCCACGCCCAATGGCGCGGCCGCCGGTGGGCCCAGCGGGCCCCGCTCGATGTCGACAAGGCCGCCAGCAACCGCTGCTCCCGCTGCCGCGACTGCAGACGGCTCTGAGACCAACGCCAGGTCTGCGGCTGACACTGGGGTGAGCTCCCCGGCGGATCTCTCGGGCCACAGCTGGAAAGTGGCTCTCAAGTCGGCCAAGGCCCAGATGAAGAAGGACCGGGCCAGCATGGCCGCTGGCGCCTTTGCCTACCAGTGGTTCCTGTCCCTCTTTCCCCTCATCATCGCCCTGCTCGGCATTGCCGCCCTGGTGCACATCCCCCAACACGTCACCGTGAGCCTGATCAAGGGGGTGACCAAGGCGCTGCCGGGCGGGGCGGCAGGAGTGCTCACCGGAGCCATCTCCCAGGCCCAAAAGCACGCCGGTGGGGCGTTGCCGGCCGTAATCCTGGCCGCCGCGGTTGCTCTCTGGAGCGCCAGCTCGGGGATGTCGACGGTCGAAGAGGCGCTCGACATCGCCTACCAGGTGCCAACCGACCGCTCCTTCCTCAAAAAGAGGCTGGTAGGTATCGTTCTGTTGTTGTCGTCGGTGGTCCTCGGGGGGGCGGCTTCGGCTCTGATCATCTTCGGCAGCCAGATTGGCAGCGCCATCCAGGGCAACATCCCTGTCGCCGGTGCCACCTTCGCGGCGGCCTGGACCGCCGTGCGCTGGGTGGTTGCCCTCGGTCTGATCAGCATGCTGTTCTCGGTGCTTTACTGGATCGGTCCCAATCGGGCACGGCCCCGCTGGCGTTGGGTGACCCCCGGTTCACTACTGGGAACTGTCATCTGGGCGGTCATCTCCATCGGATTCTCCTTCTACACGTCGAGCTTCGGCAGCACCTCCTACGCCAAGACCTATGGCGCCTTCGCCGGGGTGGCCCTGCTCATCTTCTGGCTGTACCTGACCGGCTACGCCATCCTGGCCGGCGGCGAGGTCAATGCCGCCTTCGAGCGCCGAGCCGCCGAGGTGAGCTGACGGCCCGCACGCTGACGGCCCGCACGCTGGCGATCAGACTGGGGCCGGGATGGCCTGGCGAGTATCCGACTCTTGGCTGCCCAGCCAGGCGCAGATGTCCGCCATGTCGCGCTCCGAGAGCCGCCAGACGTCCTCCACGCCCACATCGGGGACTGTGACCGGCACCCCGTCGGACGGGCCGACGGGAAGCAAGTCTGGCTCCCCGCCCCCGCCCCCATCTCCCCCGTCATCCCCGTAGTCGCCGCCCAGATCGGCCAGCCCGGGCAACCAGCGCCAAGCGGCCACCACCGCCGCCACCCCGCACAGCCCTACCGTCACACTCAGCGCCACCTCGACCGCCAGCATCGCTGCCCCCTTTGTATCGTCTGATATGCAGGGACTATCATGTCTTTTCATGATTCAAGATGCAAGCCCGTCTTGGCCACAGGAGCAACGCCAGCAGCACCCAGAGGGGACCCGAGTTGGGGTCGGTGGCCTGCCCGGTGAAGATGCCACCAAAGTTCTGGGCGACCACCCAGTACACCAGCGCCACCCCCATCCCGATACCCAGGGCCAGGCGACGGGTCGTCCCCCGCAGGACGCCCTGGGCGATGAAGACCTGTACCACCAGCACTCCCAGCGCCACCTCCACACCGTGGCCGGCGAGGAGATGGGCCGCTCCCCGGTCCAGGCCAGCCAGCAGGCCGGGCTGGCCGCTGGCCTGGTTGGCCAGCTGGGCGGAGACCGAATTGGCGGAGTGGTTGGCCAGCTCTAGCTCCAACAGGGCCGTCCCACCCCATACCGCGGCCCAGGCCCACCGGGATCCCTTGATCCCGAGCAGCCCAGAGTCGGCCACCGCCGGCTCAAGCTCGTGGGTCCCTGGTGGGCCCGGACCAACGCAGCGTTCCCCCGCGGTCAAATGACCGTGGCCCCATTGCCGCGGCCACAGCATCAGCGCAGCCAGGATGTACAGCAGCGCAGCACCGGGCGCTCCAAAAGGGGTCGAGGCCTGGGGGACGGTCATTTGGCCCAGTGCCTCGCCCAGCACCCACACGACCAGCCCCCAGGCCACCGACACAGCCAGAGCGGGCCGCAGCGCTCGCCGCCAACATATCCCAATTCCGATGAGAATCTGAAGGACCGCGAAGCAGGAGTTGTAAAGGACCTGGTGAGCGGCGAACAGGTTCACTGCCATTCGAATCAGATCGGTCAGCAGGTTGGGCCGGCCCATGGTGTTCTCGGCCAGCGGTCCGAGGAAGCCGTTCGACCCCGCCCTGAACATGTAGGGCTGGAGCTGGAGGGCGCCGTCGAGCAGCCAGAGGAGGCCGAGGGCTATCTGGAGGTGCCGGCGGGTGAGCCACCGGTGCCGCCCGGCGACCGGCCGCCCGGCGACCGGCCGCTCGGTGTCGGGAGGCGGTGGGTGCCCCGAGGGTATCTGCGCCTGGGCCGAGACCACTCAGACGATGCTAAGCCAGGTGTAAGGCGAAGCGGCAGGCAGGCACCGGCTCGCCGGTAGAGTGGATTCAGAGGACGGCGACCAGTCGTTCGACCCCCGTGGACGAGGACAAGCAGTCCGGTCCGGGGAACTTCCCCTTTTGGAGAGATTCTTATGCATACTCACACGCACCCTGGCGCGCCGCCGGCCAGTGTCGGCCGCGCTGCCTTCTTCGACCTGGACAAGACCCTCATACCCGGCTCCAGCCTGTTCCATTTGGCCAAGGGGCTCCACGCCAAGGACATGATCGACTTCACGCTGGTGGACATCCTCAGGTTTGGTTGGGGCCAGGCCGCCTTTCGCCTGCGGGGCGAGAAGGACAAGGACCTGGGCAGGTCACGCCGGGCCAGCCTGGACCTGGTGGCCGGTCGCAGCCAAGAGGAGCTTCGCTCCTGGTGCGCTGACATCGTCAGTGAGCGGATCGTTCCGCAGGTCTACGACGGGATGTCCGCCATCATCGCTGCCCACAAGGACCAAGGAGACGCCACTCTCCTGGTCACCGCCGCACCCGCCGAGCTGGCCGAGACCATGGCCGACCAGCTGGGGCTCAGTGGCGCCATCGGCACTGCCGCCGAGGTCGACGACGAGGGTCTCTACACCGGCAATCTGCCTGGGCCCGTCCTGCACGGGGCGAACAAGTCCCAGGCGGTGGCCGAGAGAGCTCACCAGCTGCGCCTGTCCCTGGCCGAGTGCTCGGCCTACTCCGATTCCATCAACGACCTGCCGCTGCTGGAGCTGGTCGGTCACCCTCACGCGGTGAACCCAGCCCGCCAGCTCAAGCGGCTGGCCTGCCAGCGGGGATGGCCGGTGCACGAGATGCGGCGCAGTCGAAGGGCCCCACTCCCTCACCGCCGGTCACGGCGCCTGGAGTCACGGCACTGACTGACCCTCCGCTGCTGGCGCCGCAGCGGGGTGGACGAGTGGTAGCTCAGACAGTAATTACCTCGACCAGATCGCCGAGACCTCGGAAATCATTGGGATTGCGGGTGTACAGGGGAAGCTCGCAGGCGCAGGCCGCCGCCGCCAGCAGGAGGTCCACTGCTCTGGGGCCTCGGGCCTTTCGGCCGGTATCGACGACGGCGGCGTAGATCCGCCCGTAGGCGCGGGCGGCCTCGCTGTCGAAAGGCAACGGGTAGAAGGTGGCTTCGGTCCGCTGGAGCCGATCTTGGCGACGTGCCCGCTCATCCACATCGGCGGTGGCGTGCGGGCCGGCGGCCAGCTCGGCCAGCGAGATGGCACTGACCGCTATCTCGGCTGGCAGCAGGGTGGGGTCCACCCGCTCCAGGTCGATGACGACCGACGTGTCGATGATCCCGCGGTCCCGCCGGGAAGCGTCAGCCACGGGGAGTCGGATCTTGAGAGCCCACTCGGTCCAGGTCGTCACGGAGCCGTATGTAGTCGACGCCGGGGGCTTGACGGAACAGAGCGACCGCCGTAACGGACCGTACGAACCGGTGTCGGCGTAGCGGGGACAGCTCGCCGACCGGTACGCCGTTCCTTGTCACTACGAAGCTCTCGCCTCCGTCGAGGCGGCGCATGATGTCGCCGCTTTGGTTGCGGAGCTCTCGTTGAGTGATATCTCGAGCCATGGGGCCACTGTAGCACGCAGTGCTACTTCGCTCAACGCTCAGAGGTGCCACTGAAGTCATGGTAGCCATTACCTGACTGACCAACCGGGGCCGCCGGGGCTACTTGGCTGCTTGGGCCACCTTGGGCCGCCCAGACGCTGATCGCCTCGGGGTCGATGGTGACTCGGCACCGGGCCCCGCAGTCAAGTCCATCGGCCAGGCTGGTGCGCCCGCTCAGCTCCAGGCCGCCGTCGAGACGGGCCACCACCTCGGTCCAGGCGCCCAGGTCCACCACATCCTGGACCGTTCCCTCGTGGCTGTCGGCCCTGAGGTCCGGTTCGGTCACCGATCCCTCGGATGCCTGCCTCGCCAGGGATACGATCGCCACCTGCTCGCGCCGCACGCACCAGGAGACCGGAGCTCCCGGTGCCAGTCCGGTGTCGAGAATGGCCAGCTCCACGTTGGCCGTCTTCACCCGCGATGGTGCCACAATCTGCCCCTGGTGCAGATTGGCCACCCCGACCAGGCGGGCCACCTGGGCTGAGGCCGGTTGTCGCAGGACGACCGAGCGTGGCCCCCCTTGCAGCAGCCGTCCCTGCGATATGACCAGGACCTCGTCGGCCAACAACGCAGCCTCCTCGGGATCGTGGGTCACGGTCACGGTCGTCACGCCAGCTTGTTGTTGGAGTGCCCGCAACTGGCGCCGCAGGTCGTCGCGGACAGGGGTGTCGAGCGAAGAGGACGGCTCGTCCAACAGGAGCAGGCTTGACCCTCGGGCCAGGGCCCGGGCCAGGGCAACCCGTCGGCGCTGGCCGCCCGACAGCTGATCGGGCCGACGATCCTCCAGGCCATCCAGGCCGAGGCGCTCGAGCCACCAGGCGGCCCGTTGCGGATCAGCGCCCCGTCCAAAGGTGACCTGCTCCCAGACCCGAAGGTGGGGAAACAGAGCCGCATCCTGGGGAACCCAGCCGACCCCCCGATCCTCGGCAGCCAGGCCGCCGAGGCCGACGGAGCCGAGCTGGACGTGGCCCACCCCTGGGCCGAGCAGCCCAGCCAGAGCCCGCAGGGTGAGCGACTTGCCGGCGCCTGAGGGGCCCAGCACAGCGAGACGGCGAGCCTGGCCGGGATGGGCCAGGCGAAGGTGGAACGATCCCAGTCGGGCGTCGAGGTCGAAGCTCAGGGCCGGTTCGGGGTCTGACCCAGCCCCGGCGCCGGGCAGGGGAGCGCCGAGGCCGGCTACGGGGGCGGCGCCGGGCGGAGGTAGAGGGGAGGGGCCGGGCGCAGGTAGGGGAGCACCGCCGGGCGCGGGCCGGGGGATGGAGCGGCGCCGGGCGAGGCCCATGGTCGCCAACCGCTGCCCGGGCCACCAGTGGGTGAGACCCAGGACCACCACCGCGGCGGCCAGGGCGACCGCAGTGGGCCCCACGGTGGCCGACAGCCCCGAGCCGGTGAACCGCACGTAGGTGAGAACCGGCAGCGAGTATGGGTGATAGGCGAGGACCACGGTGGCCCCGAACTCGCCGAACGCTCGCAGCCACGACAGGAGCAGGCCGGCGCGAATGCCGGGGGCAGCCAGGGGCAGGCTCACCCGGACGAAACGGGACCAGGGGCCATGCCCGAGCGTGGTGGCCACGTCCACCAGGTCGGGATCCATGGAGGCGAAGGCCGACCGAGCCGCCACGATGAGGAACGGCGAGGCTACGAAGGTCTGGGCCACCACTATCCCGGCCAGGCTGTCCGTCAACCGGCCCCCAAAGAGCCGTCCCACCAGGCTGTAGGGACCGACCAGCTCCACCAGGAGGATCCCACTCATGAGCGGCGGCAGAGCCAAGGGGAGCTGGACGGCCACTCCCAGGAGGTCCCGGAGCCGGCCACCCCCCCTGGCCAGCAGGTAGGCGAGCGGGATGCCCCCCAGCGCGATCACCACCGAGGAGATGGTGGCCGTGACGGCGGAGACGGCCAGCGCCGAGCCCAGCCCCGATGTCCCCCCCGACCTGACCTGGCCCAGCCGGGGCAGCAGGGCAACCATGGGCACCACCAGGTACAGCGCCAGCAGCCCAGCCAACCAGGGCAGAGGGGTCCGCAGCTGTTGAGCGGAATGAGTAGGTCTGTCTCGTTCGGCCACGACTGGTCACACCTTCCCGTCATGATGGAGTGCGTGAAGCTGGCCGAGGGGGCGAGGGAGAACGGCGTGAGCCGCCAGAGCGCTACCCGCTGGTTCCACGCCGGGGCCTTGCCAGTCCCGGCCCACCAGCTCGCGACGGGGACGATCCTGGTAGACGAGCCGGTCAAGGCTGCCTCGGGAGTAGCTATCTATGCCCGAGTGTCCTCGGGGGATCAGCGGGGCGACCTGGAGCGCCAGGTGGCAAGGCTCACGATGCAAGCGACAGCCGACGGATTGGCGACGACGAAGGTCGTAGCCGCGGTTGGCTCCGGGCTCAACGGTCATCGCACCAAGTTCCTTTCCCTGCTGCGGGACCCGACGGTGGGCACGATCGTGGTCGAGCACCGAGACCGTCTGGCCCGCTTCGGCGTCGAGTACCTCGAAGCCGCCTGGCCGCCCAGGATCGGCGGGTGGTAGTGATCAAAGAGGCCGAGCTCGCCGACGATCTGGTACGGGACATGGTGGAGGTGCTCACCAGCTTCTGCGCCCGGCTCTACGGGCGCCGCTCGGCCAAGCGCAGGGCGCAGGCCGCCCTGTCGGCCACTCAGAGCGTGGCGGCGTAGATGGTGGTGTATCAGGCGTTCCGCTTCGAGCTGGACCCCAACGACGTGGCCCGCTCGGCGCTGGCGTCGCATGCCGGGGCGGCCCGCTTCGCCTACAACTGGGGTCTGGCCACAGTGACCGACCGTCTGGACGCCCGCCGGGCGCTCAGGGTGTTGGCCTTGCGCCAGGGGGCTAGCACCGACGAGGCCGGGGCGTGGGCCACCGAGCTGGTCGGGCCGGTGCCGTGGAACTTGCCTGGCCTTCGCCGGGCGTGGAACCAGGCCAAGGCCGAGGTGGCGCCGTGGTGGGCCGAGAATTCCAAAGAGGCGTACAACTCCGGTCTGGACGCCCTGGCCCGAGCGCTCGATGGCTGGTCCAAGTCCCGTCGGGGTCAGCGCAAGGGACGCCGAGTCGGTTTTCCCCGTTACCACAAGCGTGGTTCTCGCCGGTCCTGGCGGGTCACCACCGGGGCCTTGAGCTTCGGGTGCCAGGTCGACCGCAAGCAGCGGCCAGCCCCGAGTGGTCCACCGGTCGGCGTGGACGCGGGAGTGAAGTCTTTGGCTGTGCTCTCCAGCGGCGAGGTGGTCCCCAACCCCAAGCACCTCTCCAAGTGGGCCCGCCGTCAGGCTCGTCTGCAACGCCAATGTGCCCGGCGAGCCGGACCGGCCAAGGGCCGGGCACCGTCGAAGCGCTGGTGGCGCTCCAAGGCCAGGCTGGCTCGCACCCATGCCAAGGTGGCCACCGCCCGTTCTGACGGGCTGCACAAGCTCACCACCAGGCTGGCCACCACCAACGCCACCGTGGTGGTCGAGGACCTGGGCCTGGCCGGGATGACCGCCACCGCCAAGGGCTCGGGCCATTGGCGCGGGAAGGCCGGGCTCAACCGGGCCATCCTCGACGCCGCCCCCGGCGAGTTGCGCCGCCAGCTCTCCTACAAGACCACCTGGTACGGAAGCCGCCTGGTCGTAGCCGACCGGTGGTACCCGTCGTCCAAGACCTGCTCTCGGTGCAAGGCAGTGAAAGCCAAGCTGGCCTTGTCCGAGCGCACCTTCTGGTGTGAGCGTTGCGGTCTGGTCATCGACCGGGACCTCAACGCAGCCACCAACCTGGCCTCGCTCGTCGAGGCGTACAGCATTACCGGTACCGCCAGTGGGGCGGGAACCAGCACACCTTTGCCCCCTGCGGGAGCAGTGTGTGCGAACGCGCAGGGAGAGGAGATGTCCATGGCCCCGGCCAGGTGCTCCTCGACGAACCGTGAAGCCGGCACCGGCGCAGGTCGGTCGGACAAGACCGTCACCGCCACCCGGCAACGGGTGGCTCCGAAGCCCGTCCTCGTCCAAAGTGACAGATGAGACAGATTTCCGAACGGTCCGCCAACCCAGAGCTGAGCCAAGCGACGACCCTGAGCGGCCATCCCCGCCGGGTTGGCGGCGGGGAGCGGGAATCATGACGAAGCTGGCACCACCTGGCGCAAGCCGGGGGGGATGGCAGAGGCGTCACCGGTGACCGCCGGCTTCTTCACGCTCAGGCCGGTGGAGCCAAGAATGGCGCCGCCCTGGCTGCTGAGTAGGAACTTCACGAAGGCCACGGCTCCGGCCTGGTCGGGTGCTCCCTGCAGGATGGTGACGGTATAGGTGGCAGCCAGGTGGACCTGGCCGAGGGACACGGTCGGGAGATGGGCCTGGGTCGCCTCGTTGGCGTAGAAGAACCCGGCATCCAGCTGTCCGGCCGACAGGCGCCCGAGCAGGTCCTGCTCGGGAAAGACGTTGGAGCTGTCCTGGAGAATGCTGGCCACCGCCGGGTAGCGGTAGACGGACGCCGCCTGTTGGAGCGCCTGCACGGTGAGCTTGCCCTTGGGGTCGAGGGCAGGGTCGGTGCGTCCCACCCGAAAGCCCGGCTCGGTGATGACCTGGTACCAGGGCTTGGTCTTGCGCTGGGCCGCGAAGCTGGACCTGGGGTTGTAGCCCAGCAGCAGGGGCGCCTTGGCGAAGGTCGTGTACCACGACACCCAGTTACCGTTGGCCACCCCCATCAGGGCCTTGTCGGCCTCGGGACTGGCACTGACGAACACATCGCCCTGTCGGACCTTGCCCTTGATGTCCTGGGCCAGCTCCGTCGAGCCACCGGGGAACCCGCTCAGGGTGTAACCGGTCGCGGAGTTGAAGGCCGGGCCAATGCGGTGCTCCATAAGATCCACCAGGGATCCGGCATAGAGCACGGCCACGTTGCCGCGCCCCCCGGCCGAGGGGGCCGTGATCCCCGAGCTGGCGGTCGAACCAGATGATCCACAGGCACCGGCCAGCACGGCCAGCGTGGCCAGGATGGCGAAGGATGCAGCGCGGGTACGCAAGGGTGGCCTGCTATGGCTCCGGGAGCTCGACCACGACGTTGGTGGCCTTGATCGCGGCCACCGCCACCATCCCCGGCGCCAGGTGCAGCTCGTCAGCCGCCTCCCGGCTCATGAGAGAGACCAACCGGTGAGGGCCGGCCTGGATCTCCACCTGGGCCATGACCTTGTCTCGCACCACCTTGGTGACGATGCCGGGGAAGTGGTTGCGGGCCGACTCACCGATCACGGGGGCCTGCTCGGTGGGTCGGGACTGGGAGGCAAGGAACCGAGCCAGATCCGCCCCGTCGATGACCCGGCGCCCGCCAGCGGTCCTGGCCGCCGTGAGGCGCCCGCTGTCGGCCCAACGCCGCACCGTGTCCGGGCTCACTCCCGCCAGCCCAGCCGCCTGGCTGATCCCGATGGCGCCCACTTGGACAGCGTACCCCGCAGATGCCAGCCCAAGCGAGGCACTTCACCGCACAATCGGGATTCCTGCCTATCTACCTCGCGTGCGCGAGCTAGGGGACGCAGTGCCGGTCAGCCTGCCGGTCAGCCTGCCGGTCGGTCCACCCGGCCGTCCATCCGGGGGTGGAGTGTCAGAATGCTGACCAGGATCGCCCAACGAGACGCCACCGGCTCAGGGGACCATCACCTCGAGAGCGTCAGGGTGGTGGGTGATGACCAGACGGTCGGCCTCGCCCAGGAACTCGCCGTCGACCTGGTACGGGACGGGGGCACCGATGGCGCGAACCTCGATCCGGTCCAGGTCGGCCCGGAAGCCAACCTTGGGGTGGCGCTGGATCCACCCACCTGATCCCAGCGCCGAGGCGACCAGGCAGATGACCGGGGCGAAGCGCATGGTGGCGAAACGGACCACGGCCAGGCCCTGCTGAGGTGCGATCTCCGGCGCCAGGTTGAGTCGCCGGCGACCGAGGAAGGTGTACGGGTTGGTCTTGAGGCATATTGCGAAATATGCCTCTTGCTCGCCATCGTCCTCCGCCCGGATCGCCATTCTGGGCCCGCTGCGGTCGTAGTGGATGACCCAGGTCAACAAGGCGCAGTAGACAAAGGCCATCTGTCCGGCATGTCGTTTGAGGGCAGCTCGCTTCTCTACCTGCTCGACCACCGCGGCATCGAACCCGAGGCCCACGTGAAAAAGGAAGTACCGGTCATTGACCCGCCCCACGCCGACCCGACGGCGTGAGTCGCTCCGGAGGACCGACAACAGCTGCGAGGTTGCCTGCCTCAGGTCCTTGGACAGTCCGAGTGTTCGGGCAAAGACGTTGGTCGACCCTCCCGGAACTGCGGCCAGGGCGGTGCTGGTCCCGATCAGGCCGTTGGCCGCCTCGTTGACGGTCCCATCGCCTCCCAGCACCACGACCACGTCCACCCCGTCGGCAGCACCCTTCCCAGCCAGATCGGTGGCGTGGTCACGGCGACGGGTGGCGACTACCTCGACATCGTGCTCCGCCCTGAGCGCCCCTTCGACGAACTTCGACATGCGGGCGTTGACCGTTGAGGCGTGCTGATTGACGATAAGGAGGAGCCTCATAGCTCGCCACCGGCCCGGTGCAGTCTTATCGGGTGAACCATAGCCCCATCCCTCCGACTGGCCGGTGCTGTCCACCGCGGCCGTCCACGATCCATGGCAGAATCAGTCTCATGTCGAGCGACACTTCCGGGGATTCAGGGCCGAGTCGAGCCGCCTTCTTCGATCTCGACAAGACGCTCATCCCTGGATCGAGTCTCTACCTCCTGGCCCGGGGCCTGCATGCGTCGGACACCATCAAGTTCAGGCTGATTGACATCATCAGGTTCGGGTGGGGGCAGGTCACCTTTCGGGTGCGGGGCGAATCGGACAAGGACCTGGGCCGTTCACGGCGCTCGGGCCTCAACCTGGTGGCCGGTCGCAGGCAGGAGGACCTTTACTCCTGGTGCATCGACATCGCCAAGGAACGGATCGTCCCCCGCGTCTATCAGGGCATGGTCAAGGTCATCGAGGAGCACAAGGCCAACGGGGACGCCACCTTCCTGGTCACCGCCGCACCCACTGAGCTGGCCGAGACGCTGGCCGACGAGCTGGGGATGAGTGGCGCCATCGGCACCACCGCCGAGGTGGATGACCAGGGCGTCTACACCGGCAACCTCCCCGGGCCGGTCCTGCATGGGGCGGAGAAGGCCAAGGCAGTGGCCCAACGGGCCGAGGAGCTCGGCTTGGACCTGGCCGCTTCGGCCGCCTACACGGACTCGGTCAACGACCTGCCAATGCTGGAACTGGTCGGTCACCCCCACGCCGTCAACCCGGCGCGCCCGCTCAAGCGCCTGGCCGACGAGCGAGGCTGGCCCATCAAGGAGATGCGGACCAGCCGCAAGGGACTGGTGATGAGGGTGGGAACGGGCGTCGCCGCCCTGGTCGGGGCCATCACTCTGGCCACATACCGGCGCCACCGCCAGTAGCGCTCCCGCCACCGCTGCGGTCGCCACCGAGGCACCAGGGCCGTCAGTCAGGCCCTGTCGGCGCAACCCACCGCGCCACGCACCGCTCCCACCAGGGCCCCGGCCGACAGCTCGGCCACCGTGAGATAACGGGCGCCCATGGCCTCAGCCAGGCCCCGAGCCAGGCCCAGGCGGATCGTCCCCTCCTCCACGTCGATCACCACGCCCGCCACCCCCCGGCGCCGGACCATCCCGGCCGCCTCGGCCGCCGCCCTCACCGGGTCCTTCCCGGACTGTGCAGCGGTGGCCCGCCCATCGGAGATCACCACCATCAACGGGCGCAGTGAACCAGCTGCGCCGGACGACCCCTCGGCCACCGCCAGGGCGGTGGCGATACCCTCGGCCAGAGGGGTGCGTCCCCCGGTGGGCAGCTCCGCCAGTCGAGCCCTGGCCACCTCCACGCTGCCAGTGGGCCGCAGGGCGACCGTGGCCCCATCGCCGCCGAAGGTCACCAGCGCCACCCGGTCCCTGCGCTGGTAAGCGTCGACCAACAGGCTGAGCACCGCTCCCTTGGCCGCCTCCATCCGCCGCCCGACCCCCATGGACCCCGAGGCGTCGACCACCAGCACCACCAAGTTGGCCGTGCGGGCGTGGCGAACCGCCTCCCGCAGGTCAGCCTCCACCACCAGCGGCCCGCCCGGGAGGCGGGGCGGAGGCAGGGGGCCGCCCGGGAGGCGGGGCGGAGGCAGGGGGCCGCCCGGGAGGCGGGGCGGAGGCAGGGGCCCGCCCGGCGGCGCACCCTCGGGATCATCCACCGCCCGTCGACCGGCGGCCGCGGCCACCGTGGCCCCGACGGCAATGGGCCCCGTCGAATCCGGGCCCGGCACACGAGTACCCACCAGCCGGCCCCGCGGCCCTTGCGCCACCGTCCGGCGCCCCCCGCCCACCGGACCGCCCCGGTTGCGTCCAGCCTCCAGGCGCACCACCGGCACCGGCTCCCCACCAGCCACCGGCGGCCGCATCCGACCGGCGTCTTCCGACCGGCCGCTGTCCCGCCGTCCCCCGCCATCCGGGTCGCCCCCACCGCTGGGGCCCCCACCATTCCGGTCGCCGGCCTCTCCTGACCGACCACCGTCCCGGCCGTCCTCGCCGGCCGCGTCCTCGCCGGCCGCGTCCTCGCCATTCCGGTCGTCGCCACCCGGGTCGTCGCCACCCGGGTCGCCGCCGTTCGGGTCGGCTCCCTCCCGGTCACCCGCGGAGCTCGGCCCGAGCGCCTGATCCAACGCCTGATCCAGCTCTGACCGGTCGATGCCGGGCTCCTCCAGCGGCGAGCGCCTACGGCGGTGGGCCAGGGCCAGGTCGGCCACCCGGCGGACCTCCTCCGGGCCAGCCACCTCCCGGTCCTCCCAGGCGGCCAGGGCAGCCGCCGCCCGGCAGATGACCAGGTCGGCCCGCAGCCCCTCGGCCCCCACCGAGGCACACAGCGCGCTCACCGCCCTGACCAGTCCCGGAGCCAGCCCCGGAGCAAGCCCGGAAACCAGCGCGGCCCGGGCGGCAGCCAGTCGGGACCGCAGTGACTCCTCGTCCCTCGCCCACTCGGCCACAAAGTCCTCCGGGGCCGCTTCGAACGCCAATCTCCGGCTCACCGCCAGCGCCCGCTCGTCGGGGTCAGTGCTGGACACAACCTCGACCGCCAGCCCGAAACGGTCCAGCAGCTGCGGGCGCAGCTCCCCCTCCTCGGGGTTCATGGACCCCACCAGCACGAAACGACTGGCGTGTACCTCCGACACCCCCTCCCTCTCCACCCGGTTGACCCCGCTGGCAGCCACGTCCAGGAGGACGTCCACCAGGTGGTCGGGCAACAGGTTGACCTCGTCGACGTACAGGACCCCCCTATCGGCAGCGGCCAGCAGTCCCGGCGAGAACCGGTGCCTGCCCTCCACCAGAGCCGCCCGCAAGTCGAGCGAACCCACCACCCGGTCCTCGGTCGAACCCACCGGCAGCTCCACGAAAGGGGCCTGACCAGGCAGCAGCCCAGCCAGGCCACGGGCCAGGGTGGTCTTGGCGCTTCCCTTTTGCCCCCGCAGCAGCACTCCGCCGATGCCAGGGTCCACCGAGTTGAGCAGCAGAGCCAGCTTGAGCCGGTCGTGGCCCACCACCGCGCTCAGGGGGAACCGCACAGGATCGCTCAACGTCCCTCCTCCCAGCCCTCGGAAGTGAGCAAGGCGGCCCGGAGGGTGGAGATGCTTTTCGCGGAGGCTTCCCACAGTCCTCGTTGGTGGGCCTCCAGGAGGCGCTCGGCGATGGAGCGCAGGGCCCAGGGATTGGACGCCTCGAAGAACTTGACCACCTCGGGGTCGCCCACGTAGGCGGCGGTGACCGCCTCGTACATCCAGTCCTGGGCCACCCCGGCGGTGGCGTCGTAGCCAAAGAGGTAGTCGACGGTGGCGGCCATCTCGAAGGCCCCCTTGTAGCCGTGTCGTCGCATGGCGGCGATCCACTTGGGGTTGACCACCCGGGTGCGCACCACCCGGGCTGCCTCCTCGGCCAGGGAGCGGACCCGGGGGTGGGCCGGGTCGGAGGTGTCGCCGAACCAGGCCCGGGGCTGGGCGCCGGTCAGGGCCCGCACGGTCGCCACCATGCCCCCGTGGTCCTGGAGGTAGTCGTCGGAGTCGAAGATGTCGTGCTCCCGGTTGTCCTGGTTCTTCACCGCCACCTGGATGGCGCCGAAGCGTCGGCGCATGGCCTCGGGGGCGGCCACTCCCATCCCCCCCCGCCCGTAGGACCAGCCTCCCCAGGCCACGTATACCGCCGCCAGATCGTGGTCGTCTCGCCAGTCCCCCGACTCGATGAGGCCGAGGATGCCCGAGCCGTAGGCGCCCGGCTTGGGGCCGAAGATGCGGGGATCACCGGACCCGTGGGCCCGGACGTAGTTGTCCTCCGGCGCCTCGTCCAGCGCCCCGACCAGGGCCACTGCGTCGTCCAACATGGTGACCACGTGGGGGAAGGCATCCCTGAAGAACCCGGATATCCGAAGGGTCACGTCCACCCTCGGCCGTCCCAGGCTGTCCAGGGGGATGACCTCCAGCCCGGTCACCCGGCCCGACTCCTCGGCCCAGGTGGGACGCACGCCCATCAGGGCCAGGGCCTCGGCCACGTCGTCGCCCGCAGTGCGCATGGCCGAGGTGCCCCACACCACCAGCCCCACCGACTCCGGACAGGCGCCGGTCTCGGCCAGGTGACGCTCGACCAGCCGGTCGGCCAGGGCCTGACCGACGGTCCAGGCCAGAGGGGAGGGGACGGCCTTGGGGTCGATGGAGTAGAAATTTCGGCCGGTCGGCAGGACGTGGGCCATGCCCCGGGAGGGCGCTCCACTCGGGCCGGAGGGCACGTGGCGACCATCCAGGGCGGCCAGGACTGAGCTGATCTCGTCGGTGGTGCACCGGAGGGCGGGCACCAGCCGCCGGCACACCCAGTCCAGGGTGGGGTCCGGGGTGGGGGTGGGGGTGGCGCCAGGGGCAGGGGCGCCGGGGACGGGGGCGGTGGCGGCGCCGGGGGCGGCGGGGGCAGGGGCGCCGTCCGGCACAACCCAACCGCCGGCCTGCAGCACCCCCAGGCGGCGCCGGCACTCGGCCTCCACCTGATCGACGTCGTGGCGGGCATCCAGGCCCACTCCCAGCTCGGCGGCCACCGTCTGGCGCAGCGAGGGGACCTTGCCCTGGGGCAGGCGGGTCAGAGCCAGCACCAGATCCAGCTCAGCCTCCCCCTCCGGTGGGCAGCCCAGGACGTGGAGCCCCCCCCTGATCTGGGCGTCCTTGAGCTCGCAAAGGTAACCGTCGATGTGCACGATCCGGTCGTCAAACGCCGGATCCTCGAAGGTCGGGCCGCCGAACGCCGGATCCTCGAACGCCGGGTCGCCGGAGCCGGCCCCGGCCTCCCACCCCAGGTCCCGGTGGATGTCGGCCGAGACCAGCAGCTCCCACACCGCCCGGCGCAGCGCCGGCAACTTGGCCGGGTCGAGGGCGGCCACCCGGGCGTGCTCATCCAGCAACGACTCCAGCCGGGCCAGGTCGTCGTAGGTCTCGGCCCGGGTGAGCGGTGGCACCAGGTGGTCGACGATCACGGCATGGGCCCGGCGCTTGGCCTGGGTCCCCTCCCCCGGGTCGTTGACCACGAACGGGTACACCAGTGGCAGCTCCCCCAGCACGGCGTCGGGATGGCAGGCGGCCGACAGCCCGACCCCCTTGCCCGGCAGCCACTCCAGCGTGCCGTGCTTGCCCACGTGGACCACCGCATCGGCCCCCCACCCGTGCTCCAACCAGCGGTAGAAGCCGAGGTACTCGTGGGTGGGGGCCAGGTCGGGCGAGTGGTAGACGGCCACCGGGTTGGCCCCGTAGCCCCGGGGAGACTGCACGGCCACCAGCACGCCGCCCAGGTCCATCCCCGAGAACACCAGCTCGTCCCCCGGCGGCGGCCCCCAGGTCTCGCACACCGCCGACCTGATTGCGTCAGGCAGCTGCGCGAAATATGCCTCGTACTCCCCCGCCCCCCACCGCCCACCCACGGTCGTCCCCGCCCCGGCCGGCACCCCTTGGGTGTCGTAGGTCAGCCCGTCGGCCAGCTCGGCCATGAGGGCGTCGCCATCGGCCGGGATCCGGTCCACCCGGTAACCATCGGCGGCCAGGGCGCCCAGCAGGCCGATCACCGACACCGGGGTGTCGAGGCCCACCGCGTTGCCCAGTCGGGAGCGCTTGGTGGGGTAGGCCGACAGGACCAGGACCACCCGGCGCTGGGCCACCGGGGTGCGGCCCAGGCTGGCCAGGCGGACCACCAACCCGGCCACCCGGCTCACCCGGTCACCGACGGTGCGGTAGGCGGTGACCGGCGAGCCCAGCTCCTCACCGTCGTCGACCGTCTCCTTGAACGAGAAGGGCACGCTCACGATCCGCCCGTCGAACTCCGGTATGGCCACCGCCATGGCCACGTCCAGCGGTCCCAAGCCGGCCGAGCTGTCCTCCCAGGCTTCCCGGGAGGAGGTGGAGGCCACCGCCTGCACCACCGGTACCCCCAGCGAGGCCAGGGCCGAGGCATCCCAACCGTCGCCGTCGTCGGCCGCCGACCCGGCAGCCAGGACGGTGGTCACGACCGCGTCGACCTCGTGAGAGGCCAGTAGGTCGATGGCACCGACGCCGGTGCCCAGCGCCGGGTCCCCGGTGACGCCCCCCTCCCGGCGCAGCGAATAGCAGTAGACGGGTACGGCGTTGGCCCCTCTCTCCTCGATGGCCCCACACAGGTCCTCGACGAAGCCGGTATTGCCGGCCAGCAGGTGGGCCCGGTAGAAGACCACCCCCACGGTGGGCCGGCCAGGCTGCACGCAGGGCGCCCCCAGCACCCCGAAGGCGGGCACCGCCACCGGCAGTTCGAAGCCCCAGCCGGCGCCCAGCAGCGTGTCGGCCACGAAGCGGAGCAGATGCTCGACGTTGGCCAGACCGCCCTGAGCCAGGTAGGCAAAGGCCTGGGACCAGACGGCGCCGGGCACGGTCGAGGCGGCAGCCAGATCGGCGTCCGGCTCGGCCTCGCCCCCAAAGGCCAGCAACGGGATGCCGGCAGCCGTGCACTGACGGGCCAACTGGTCGAAGCCCTCCTCCCACGAGCGCCGCCCTCCCAGGAGTCGCACCAGCACCACCTCGACCCCGTCCAGGAAAGGGAGGCCGGCCAGGTTGGCCGGGTTGGCCGCTCTTACCGCCGGGAATCCCTCGGGCAGCCCCTCGGCCACCGTGCGCAAGGCCAGGATCTCGCTGTCGGCGTTGGTGAGCATGAGGATCATTCGACGCCTCCGGCGGGGATCACGGCGCGCCGGCCTCGATGAGCGCCTCCAGACGGGGCCAGTCCAGGTGGGCCTCCATCAGGTCGGCCAGGCGATCGAGCTGGTCCTCCCGAGCGGCCGCAAAGGACACTCCCGCGGGTACGAACTTGCGGCCTCGTCGCCGGCTCACCTCCACCAGCAGGGCGGCCCGGATCCCGTCCTCGTCCAACAGACCGTGCAGGCTGGTGCCGAGCACGTTGGCGCTGGCTGCGCCCTCGGCCTCGTACCCGTAGGCATCGTCCAGGTCCAGCCACGGGGTCGCTCCCGCCCCCACCCGCGGACGACCGTGGCGTATCTCGTAGCCGCTGACCCGTTGCCCATCCAAGCCCCATTGCCCTCTCCCGTGGCCCCGGCGCTGACGAGTGACCTTGGTGGGCTCGAAAGTGGTCTCCACGTCCAACAGGCCCAGACCTTCGACCTCGCCCCGACCCGACTCCACCTGGTCACAGATCCGCCACCCCAGCATCTGATAGCCACCGCAGAGCCCGAGGACCACCGAGCCCCGCCGGAGGGCGTCGCCCAGGGCCCGGTCCAGGCCCCGGCCCCGCAGCCAGTCGAGGTCAGCCACCGTGGCCTTGGTGCCGGGAAGCACTATGAGGTCGGGGTCACCGATACCGCTGGCCCGGTCGACCAGGCGCAGGTCCACTCCCGGCTCCAGACCCAGGGCGTCCAGGTCGGTGAAATTGGCCATGCGGGGCAGTTGAACGGCGACCACGTCGAGGGTGTCGGCCACCGCCGCGGCACCCGGTCGAGGTCGTACCCCCGACAAAGCCAGGGAGTCCTCGGCGTCCAGGGCCACGTCGTGCACGAAGGGCAATACCCCAAGGACAGGGATCCCACAGCGCCGTTCGAGCTCTTGTGGGCCTCCGACCAGCAGGGCCGGATCTCCCCGGAGCTTGTTGATCACGAAGCCACCCACCAATCGGGCATAGCGCTCGGGCAGGAGGGCCACCGTGCCGTAGAGGGCTGCGAACACGCCTCCCCGGTCGATGTCACCCACCACAATGGCCGACAGCCCGGCCGCCTCGGCCACCGCCAGGTTGACGATGTCGTGGTCGATCAGGTTGATCTCCGCCGGGTTCCCCGCGCCTTCGCAGATCACCACGTCGTGGCGGGACCGCAGGTCGGCCAGGGCGTCGGTGACCACTCCGAGCAGGTGCGGCTTGCGGGCGTGGTAGGCGACAGCATCCAGGTGGCCCACCGGGTGGCCCATGACCACCACCTGGCTGGTCCGCTCGCTGGTCGGCTTGAGCAGGATGGGGTTCATGGCCGCCTCCGGCTCGACCCCGGCGGCCACCGCCTGGATGCCCTGCGCCCGCCCGATCTCGGCCCCGTCGGCCGTTACCCAGGAGTTGAGCGCCATGTTCTGGGCCTTGAAGGGAGCTACCCGTACCCCCCGGCGGGCCAGAGCCCGGCACAGCCCGCTGACCACATGGCTCTTGCCGGCGTCGCTGGCCGTGCCGCAGACCATCAGGCCGCCCCTCATGGCCGGCCGCCCTGTCCGGCCCCAGCCGCCTCCAGGGCGCCCGCCCCAGCCGCCTCCAGGGTTCCGGCCCGTCCGGCCGCCTCCAGGGCCCTGGCCAGGCGGCCCAGGCCATCACCGTTCGGCACCGCCACCCGGACCGCGCCGGGCAGGCCAAAGCTGGTGCAGTCCCGCACCACCACCCCGTGTGGGGCGAGCCGCTCTCGCAACCCGCCGGCCCCGTCCACCAGGACGAAGTTGGCATCCGAGGGCCTGGGGCGCAGGCCGTGACTGACCAACAGGTCGGTCAATTCCGAGCGTAGGCGGGCCACTGCGGCCGCCCAGGCCGCCAGGTCCACCATCTCCAGCAGCTCCGGCAGGGCGGCCACCGCCGGGCCGTTGACCGACCACTGGGGCTGTCGGCCGGCCAACCGGCTCACCAGGGCAGGGTCGGGGGCCAGCACATAGCCCAGGCGCAGACCGGGACAGCCAAGCAGCTTGGTGAGGGAGCCGACCACGATGGAGCCCCGGTCGGCGTCGCCCCGGGTCCAAGAGCCGGTGGCTAGCGGGTAGAAGGCCTCATCCCATACTCCGACCGCCCGGTCGGCCGCGGCCAACCGGCCGGTCGGGTTGTGAGGATTGGAGCGCCACTGTGGCCCGCCAGGATCGAGAGTGCTCAGGTGGCGGCGGTAGAGGCCGAAGTCGGGCTCTTCGACCCATCCCCGCCCCAACTCCGCCGCCACCAGGGCGATGGCCTCGGCCCCCCCGTTGGTCAGCAGGACCCTGCCGGGATCGGCGCCCAGATAGCCGGCGAGGCAGGCGGCGGCCGGCCCGGGGTCCGGATAGGTGCCGATGGCCCCCAGGTGGCGGGCCACGATCGGCACCGGGTCGGGCGCCACCGGGTTCAGGCTGGCCGACAGGTCGAGCACCTGAGCCGGGTGCAGCCCCAGAGCAGCGGCCACCCGGGCACCGTCGCCACCGTGGTGAGCCGCCTGGGGCACCCGCGCTCCCGCGGGCACGTCTGGCGCCCCCCGCTCCCTCACACCCGCCCGCGCCCTAGCCGCCCGCCCCGGCGCGCCCGTGGTCAGGACCACTGGTCCCGCTCGACCAGGACCTCCTTGAGCAGCGACGGCCGGTCCGAGAAGATGCCGTCGACCCCCATCTCCAACAGGCGACGCATCTCCGAACGGTCGTTGATCGTCCACAGGTGCACAGCCAACCCCCGAGAGTGCGCCGCCTCCACCAACCGCCGATCGGCCAGGGGGACTCCATATCCCGGACCCACCCGCCGGGGCACCTGGGCACAGGATGCGACGAAGTCGGGGGCTGGGAGCCCCAGGCTGGCCAGGCGGAGACGAGTGATCTCAGCTCTGCCCATCCAGGTGCACACCTGGTTCCCGGTCAGCTGGCGCAGACGAGCCGCCCGCGGGCTGGAGAAGGAGCCAATGCACACTCGGTGATGGGCCCCGACCTGGCGGATGGCACTGACCAGGGGCGATACCGCGGCATCGTGCTTGGCGTCGATGTTCCACCGGATCTCCGGCCAGGCTTCCAGGAGCTCCTCCAGGCGGGGGATGGCCTCTCCCTGGACCCGGACCGAGCTGAGCTCGGCGTGGGTCAGGTCGGCGATCGCTCCCGGCCGGTCAGCCACCCGGTCGAGCTGGTGATCGTGAAAGGCCACCAGCACTCCATCCGAGGTGGCCCTCACATCGGTCTCCAGGTACCGGTAGCCCAGGTGCACAGCGGCCTCGAAGGCCACCATGGTGTTCTCCGGTCGCTCCGCGCCCCCGCCCCGGTGTGCGAAGGGGATCGGATGGGGCCAATCCAGGAAGGGCCAGCGCCGGGTACTGGTCAAAGGGACGGGGTGCCGGTCAAAGGGTGTGCCGCACCAGCTCACTGGCCTGCCCACGAACCCGCTCAACGATGGAGCGCTCCCGCCAATGCCCAAGCAGGTACTCCTCGGAGTCATCGAGGTCTTCGAGGAAGTGCTTCTCGAGCCGCACGACCATGTCCCGATCCCGGGCGCACAGGTTGATCTCGTGTTGGAGGGCAAAGGAGCGGTTGTCGAAGTTGGCCGAGCCGACGTTGACCCAGTTGTCGTCCACGATCAGGACCTTGGCGTGCAGCATGGCCCGCTGGTACTCGAAGATCCGAGCGCCGCACTCCAGCAGCGGACCGTAGGACTGCTTGCCGGCGGTGCGGACCACCTGCTTGTCGATGCTGCGCCCATTGACCAGGATGCGCAGGTCCACCGCCCGGCGGGCGGCCGCGCAGAGGGCATCCACGAAGGCCTTGCGGGGCGCAAAGTAGGCGGTCGTGATCCACAACCGCTCACGGGCCCCCAGGATGGCAGCCAGGAAGATCTCCTCGGTGGCAGTGCTCCCCGACGTGGGCGAGCTCCTGGTCACCTGGACCGCTACCCCGTCGTCGTGGCTCGGTACCGAGGGAAGGTGCCAGCCGCCGAGCATGGTGCCGGTCGATTCCACCCAGTTCTCCAGGAAGGCGCCCGTCAGGTCCCTGGCCGCCGGGCCGTCCACCCGGATGTGGGTCTCACGCCAACGGTCGGGGTCATCGGTGTTGCCCTCCCACTCCTCGGCGATGCCCACTCCCCCGGTGAAGCCGACCCGACCGTCGATCACCAGGATCCGCCGGTGCATGCGGTTGTTGAACTTCTTGAGCTCGTACCAGCGCGGCGGGCGGAACCACGCCACTTTGACGCCTGCCCGTTTCATGTCCTTAACCAGGTCCCGGTCCACCAGGGCCGAACCCCAGGCGTCGAGCAGGACGTTGACCTCGATGCCGGCCCGGGCCCGCTCGCTCAGGACCTCGGCCAGCTCCACCGTTGCCGCGCCGGTCCAGTAGATGTAGGTGGAGAAGTTTACGGTGTGAGAGGCAGACCGGATCGCCTCCACCATGCTGGGGAATATCTCGTTGCCATTGCGCATGACCTGGAGGTGGTTGCCCTCCCGGATGGGCACCTGGGCGACCGCCTCGATCAGGCGGGCAAACTCGTCGGTGCCCGGCGCTGGCGGATTGGCCAGCTCGAAGCCGCGCTTGGCCGTCTTGCGGTAGTGGATGCCCTTGAGCAGGTAGGACCCCAACGCCACCAAGGCGCCGGCACCCGCCACCTTGGGCAGGGAGAACCGGATCGGTCTCGTCTGAGCCACTCGCTTTCCAGGCACTCGCTTTCCAGGCACTCGCTTTCCAGGCACGGAGCCCACAAGCTATCCCGGACCCACCCTCATCGCCTGACTCTTGCCCCGGCCGCCGCACCCGCCAGGCCCAGGATCACGCCGAGGGCGCCACCCACGTCTGCGGACAGGCTCACTGCGGCGGCGATGTCCTGGGTCTCGGGCGGCCGGCCGTCACCCAGTCCGGCCCGCAATTCTGTCCGCTCCCCGTAGTGGTTGAGGCCACCGAGGCGCAGCCCGAGGCCGGCGGCAAAGGCGGCCTCGGCCACGCCGGCGTTGGGAGAAGGGTGGCCAGGGGCATCCTGGCGCACTGCCCGCCACACCGGTCCCGTGGCCGCCGGGCGCACCAGGCAGACCAGTAAGGCGGTGATCCGCGCCGGTACCCAACCGGCAATATCGTCCAGGCGGGCGCTGGCCCAGCCATAACGCCGGTAGCGGACGCTGCGATGTCCGACCATGGCGTCGAGAGTGTTGACCGCCCGGTACCCGAGGGCTCCGGGAGCACCGGCCACCGCGGCCCACAGGATCGGTGCCACCACCGCGTCCACCGTGTTCTCTGCCACCGACTCCACCGCCGCCCGGGCCACCTCCTTCTCGCCCATTGAACCCGGGTCTCGCCCCACCAGGCCAGGCAACAGGGAGCGGGCCCTGGCGAGGTCACCTACCTCCAGCGCGGTACTCACATCCAGCGCGGCCCGGCTGAGGGCCCGACCGGCGGTCGCCACCCAGGCCGCCGCGACGGTCGGCCCCAGCGCGCTGACGCTCGGCCCACTGATCTTCGGCTCACTGATCTTCGGCTCACTGATCTTCGGCTCACTGACGCTCGGGCTGATGGCACCCACCAGGCCAGCCGTCGCCTCGAGGGCCCAACCGGCACCCACCCCCAGGCCCAGGCCGATCGCCGCATGTACCGTCCCGGCCGCGTGGCCGTCTCGCCACAGCCGCCGCTCCACCGCCCGCATGACCCTGCCGAACCAGGCCACCGGGTGCAGGCGGGCCGGTGGCTCGCCCACCAGGCGGTCGACGACCAGTCCCATCACCGCCGCCAGCGACCGCCCTGTCCTCACCATCGGGCCGCCGCCGCCAGCAGCCCCACCGTCTCGCCCACCAGGCCGGCCGCCCCCAGGACGTCACCGGTGAATCCACCCACCCGGCGACGGGCCAGCAGGACCACCCCGAGGGCCGCCAGGCTCCCGGCCGCCAGGCAGACCAGTCCCGGCCAGAGCCGCCAGGCCACCAACAAAGCTAGGGAGGCACCCAGCCCGAGCACCCCTACCGGCACAGCGCGGCTGGGAGCATGGAGGAAACACGAGGCCAGGCCGCCAGTGTCCCGGGCGTAGGGGACGGTCCAGAGGGCGAGGGCCATCCAGGTTCGAGACGCGCACCACAGCCCAGCCAGGAGCAGGACGGAGGGGCGAAGGGTGGCCAGGGCGGCGAAGCGGGCCACCAGGACGGCGCCCCCGACCCCCACCCCGAACGCCCCGGCGCCCGGCTCGGCCATGACCTCCAGACGGCGCTGCATCGAGAGGTGCGGGAGCAACCCGTCGGCTGCGTCGACCAGTCCGTCGAAGTGGAGCAACCCGGTCACCGCCAAGTCGGCGCCGACCACCATGGCCGCCGCCACCAATCCTGGCCACACCTGGCCGGCCAGCCACCACCCACCGCCCAGCGCCGACCCGATCAGCAGGCCGATCAGGGGGAACCAGGTGACCGCCCGGCCATTGGGCAGGCTGGCACCTCCCAACGAGGTGAGGAACGACAGCGCCCGACGCACGTCATCAACCACCTAACTGACCGCAGTCACCGAGCCCAGCCAGCCCGGGCTCACCGACTCCAGCCCAACTCGTCACCGAGCCCGCCCAGCCCGGCCACGCCGGCCACGCCGCTCGGGCGGTCCAGGAGCAGCACCTGCCCGGCCACGACCAGCAGCACCCGATCGGCCACCTCGGCCACCTGGGCATTCAGCCGTCCCAGAGCGTCACGGAACCGCCGCCCGGTGTCAGTGGCCGGATGCACCCCCAGGCCCACCTCGTCGCTCACCACCACGGTGTCACCGTCACGAGAGACCAGGATGTCGCACAGCCCTCTCCCGATGGCGGTTATCACCACCGCCTCGCCACCGTGAAGGTCCCCCGCTCCCTTGGCCCAGTACCCCATGCCGGCCACCCAGGTACCCAGAGAGTCCACCAGCGCCACCCCGGACAGATCCCGGAGCACAAGCGCCAGGTTTCCACCCTGCCTCACCTCCTCAGTGGCCCACGACGGGGGCCGAAGGGCTCGGTGTGCGGCGATCCGGTCTGTCATGCCCTGATCGACCCGAGCTCCAGTAGCCACGAAAGTGACTGGAGCTCCCAGGCCACCCGCCAGGCGCTCACCGATCTCCGACTTCCCCGAGCTGGCCCCTCCCAGCACCAGGATAATCATGCCAGCAGCCTCCTCACTCCCCGCCCACTGGTCTACCGTGGCGGGCATGGTCCGCGCCCAGTCACTCGTCCTGGTCAATACCGGCCACGGCAAGGGTAAGTCCTCCTCGGCGTTCGGCGTCATGGGCCGCGGCTGGGCCCGGGGCTGGAGGGTCGGAGTCGTCCAGTTCGTGAAGAGCGGCAAGTGGAAGGTCGGGGAGCGCAAGCTGGCCGACCACCTGGGCATCGAATGGCACACCCTGGGCGACGGCTTCACCTGGGAGTCGACCGATCTGGACGAGACGGCGGCCAAGGGTCGCCACGCCTGGGAGGTGGCCCGGTCCATGCTGGCCTCGGGGGACTGGGACCTGCTCATCCTGGACGAGCTCACCTATGCCGTGAAGTACGGTTGGGTCCCGGTCACCGACGTGGTGGCCGGCATCAGCAGCCGGGCGCCCAAGACCAATGTGGTAATCACCGGCCGGGATGCTCCCGACGAGTTGGTCGAGGTGGCGGACACGGTGACCGAGATGCGCAAGGTCAAGCACGCCTACGACCAGGGCATCGTGGCCAAGAAGGGCATCGAGTACTGACCTCAGGCGCGCCAGGCGATCTTGCGAAATTGGGCCCTCGCCTGGTGATCGCCGCCCCCCACTCACGGGCGGGCAAGACCACGGTTGCCACCGGCCTCATGGCTGCCTTGGCCAACCGGGGCCTCACGGTGGGCGCTGCCAAGGTGGGACCCGACTTCATCGATCCCAGTTACCACGCCCTGGCCACCGGGCGCCCGGCCCGCAACCTCGATGCCTGGATCTGCGGTGCTGATGCCATCGTTCCCCTGGCTGCCCGGGCCGGAGCCGGAGCCGATCTGCTGGTGGTGGAGGGAGTGATGGGACTGTTCGACGGGGCGGCCGACTCGCCCGTCGACGCCATCCAGGTGGCCAGTACCGCCCAGGTGGCGGTGCTGCTGGATGCTCCGGTGGTCCTGGTGGTCGACGCCTCCGGCCTCAGCTCCTCGGTGGCCGCCATGGTCCACGGCTACGCCACCTTCGACCCGGCGGTCAGGGTGGCCGGGGTGGTGCTCAACCGGGTGGGCAGCCACGGCCACGAGGCTCTCCTTCGCCAGGCCCTGGAACCGCTCGGGCTGCCAGTGCTGGGTGCCCTGCGCCGAGACGGCGCCTACGCCTGGAGGGACCGGCACCTGGGGCTGGTGCCGGTGGTCGAGCAGCGCTCGGCGGTGGAGCGGTCATTGGGCGTGCTGGCCGCTGCCATCGAGCGTCACTGCGACGTGGAGGCGCTGGTGGCGTTGGCTCACACCGCCCCGGCCACATCAGCCGGCCGGCTGGCCGCCGCCAGTCCCTCCGGCCGGGCCCGGGTGGCGGTGGCCGCCGGAGACCCGTTCAGCTTCTACTACCCGGACAACCTGGAGCGCCTGGAGGAGACGGGCGCCGAGCTGGTCCCCTTCAACCCCGTGACCGAGTCGGCCCTGCCCCCGTCGATCGACGCCCTATACGCCGGGGGCGGCTTTCCGGAGGTCTTCGGGGAGTCGCTGGCGGCCAACACCGCTCTGCTGGCCGACGTGCGGCGCCGGGTGGGCGCCGGCTTGGTGACGTGGGCCGAGTGTGGGGGCCTGTTGTGGCTGGCCCGCTCGATGGACGGCCGACCAATGTGCGCGGCGCTGCCGGCCGAGGCCCGTATGACCGACCGGCTCAGCCTGGGCTACCGCCGAGCCAGGGTGCTGGTCAACACGCCCCTGGCCCCAGCCGGGACGCAGCTGCTCGGCCACGAGTTCCACTACTCAGCCCTCCACCCCGCCGGAGATGCACTGGCGATGGAGGGTCACCTGGGCTGCGGCATCAGCGGCTTCGCCTCCCCCACCCTGCTGGCCTCCTACCTTCACCTCCACCTGGGCGCCGACCCCGGCCCCGCCGAGCGCCTGGTGACACTGGCCAGCCAATCCGGGGCGGTGCTCAGGCAAAGAAGTGGGTCTGCGGTCGTTCAAGCGGTCGCCCGTCGATGAGGATGTCGAGCTTTTCGTTGTAGAAGGCCAGCATGCCGGCGACCGGTAGCAGCTGGCGGGTCGGGAAGTCATACGACCAGACCAGGTCTGGGTGAACCCTTCCAGCGACGTCGATCGACCAGTAACCGCTGGTGGTTCCCTTGTACGGGCACTGCGTGATCGTGTCGCTCGGTACCAGGTGGGAGAAGTCGATCTCGCTCCGGTTGAGGTAGTACCGGGTGGGTAGCCCGGTCTCGAAGACCATCACCGGCGAAGACGACTCAGCCAACAGGACACCGCCGAGCTCGACGCGCACCGTCCGGGTGGAACGCAGCGCGTCGACACGGACATACGGGCTGCGGGGATGAACGAAGATCGGTTCGTCCTCCTCGAACCAGGCGTCAACAGCACCCCACTCGAGACGGACCGTGCCTTCCAGACCCGCCAGCGCCGTCTCCCGGACCACCTTGGCGGCGTGAGCCCGGAGCACGTCCCGGACCCTCAGGGTGTGGGGCTCGACCAAGCCTTGCGGGCTGGGCTGAGATGGCCCCTCCGACTCGAACACCCCGGGCCGGACATCGGCCAACGGTAGGTAATACTGCGGGTAGTAGGGCCATTCCCAGACGTAGCGGGCTCTGGTGGTGTCGACCACATTGACACCGGCCAGTACCGCCCGGATGCGGCGGGGCGACGGCTCGACATGGTTCACCGCGGTAATCGCTTCGGGATAGTGACTCACTCGTCCGATCTCCCGTCTTGTGCCCTGCGCCGAACACCGCTCAGTCGGCGATCTCGAAGGTGACCGCATCTTGAGCGGTCCGCGCAGGATGGGAGACTAGCTGCCATGTCCGCACCCTCCGCTCTGGTCACTGGCGCAACCGGTTTCCTTGGCGCCCGGCTCGTCCCTGCACTGGTGGCCACTGGCTGGGCGGTGCGGGCTACCGCCCGGCGTCCTCGGCCGGCGTGGATGCCAGGCGTGGTCGACTACCGCGCCGTGGATCTGACCGGTGGGGAGGACCTGCGACCTCTCAGCCAGGAGATCACCCACGTGTTCCACCTGGCCGGCGCATCGAGCTCGCTGTCCTCGACCGAGGAGATGCACCGGTCCAACGTGGTTGCCACCCAACGGCTCGTGGCCTCCCTGGTCGGCGGAGATGTGCAGCGATTTGTGCATCTCAGCTCGACGTCGGTTTACGGGGAGGAGGAACAATTGGACCTGCCGGTACGCGAGGATGTGAGGCCCTGTCCCAGCCGGGGCTACGGCAAGGCCAAGTGGCAGGCCGAGCAAGCCGTCTGGTCGGCGGCTGCATCAGGGCTTTCGGTCACGGTCCTGCGGCCGGTATCAGTCTTCGGACCCGCCAATATCAAACTCCTCGGCAGCGCCATCCTCGATGTGGCCATCGAGCACTTCGCCGGCCGGCCGATCCTGCCGGTCCCCGCCGAGGTTGTCGAGCAGCGCCTCGTGCACATCGACGACCTGGTCCGGGCCTGCCTTCACTTGGCTCCCCGCGGGGATGCCGCCGGCCGGGCGTTCAATATTGTCTTCCCGGAATACCCGACCAGCCATCAAATCGTCGAGCTGCTGGCCGACATCTTCGCCATGACCCCCGAGATGAGTGATGACCCGCAGTGTGGGTTGAGCTACGAAGAGCGCCAACAACAGCGGGCGGCGATGCTCTCCCGAGGGATGCATCCCGACATCTTGTTGACCAAGGAGCGGTTCCGCTTGCTGGGCAAGGCCAACCGCAATAATCGCTTGAGCGTGGAGGCTTTGCTGTCCACCGGCTTTCGCTTCAACGACGAACGTTTGGATGACTCGATCAGGACGGCCGTCGCCTGGTATGCCGAGAACCGCTGGATCCTGTTGTGACGGTGTCGGACCTTCCGGCCTGCTGGAGGTGCTCCGGATACGACGTGGTCGAACGGGGATTGGCGCTTGGATTCGAGCGCGGTCGCTCGGCTGGTGGTCGGTGAGCTAGGAAGGTCACTTCGGGTCGGCTGCTCGGCGACGGTTGTAGAGGCGGATGGACCAGAGGTAGCTGGTGAAGGCGATGCCGATGCTCCAGGCCATGGCGGAGAATGCGTGCGTCCCGATTGCGCTGCCGGTGAGCAGGCTGCGCACGGTCTGGGTAACCGGCGTGAAGGGTTGGTACTCGGCGAACTGGCGCAGCCCGGTGGGCATGGTGGAGGTGGGGACGAAGCCGCTGCTGAGGAAGGGCAGTAGGGTGAGGAATAGAGGGGTGTTGCTGGCGGTCTCGACGCTCTTTGCGGCTAGGCCGAGGGCGGTGGACAGCCAGACGAGGGCGACGGTGAACACGCCAAGCACCCCGGCGGCCGCGAGCCATTCAAGGGCGTTGGCGCTGAATCGGAAGCCGATCGCCAGGGCGACCGCCACTACGAGAACCAGGACGCCAAGGGCTTGCAGCAGGCTGCCGATGACGTGGCCGGTGAGCACGGCCGCTCGGGCGATGGCCATGGTGCGGAAGCGGTCGATGATGCCCTCGGTCATGTCGGTGGCGACCGAGACGGCGGTGCCGAGGGCAGCGGAGGCGACCGCCATGACCAGGATGCCGGGCAGGACGTAGGTCAGGTAGGCGCTGCGGTCGCCGTGCGGGACGCCTTGCCCGCCGAGACCGGTGCCGAGTTGGCCGCCGAAGACGTAGACGAATAGCAGGAGGAACACGATTGGGAAGCCGGCCAGCATCAGCGTCAGCGACGGGTAGCGCAGCTGGTGTTTGAGGTTTCGGCGCAGCATCGTCGCCGAATCGGTGAAGGTGTAGGCGAGGGAACTCATCGCTGGAGCGCTTCCTCTTGCTGGCGGGTGGTCGGTTCCGTGGTGGCGTGGCCGGTGACGGCGAAGAACACGTCGTCCAGGTCGGGGGTATGGATCGACAGGTGCTCGACGTCGATGCGGGCGCCGTCCAAGGTCTCGAGCACCTGACGCAGCCAGGCGACGCTGCCGTCGCCGGGCACCTGCAGAATCAGTTGATCGGGGTTTGGCGCGGCGTTCGGGAGCATGCCGGCTGCCGAGTGCAGAGCTTGCGGTTCGGCGAACTGGAGTTGGATGTGTCCGCCGGGGATGCGGCGCTTGAGCTCGGCGGGGGTGCCTTCGGCGACGATCTGGCCGTGGTCGAGGACTGCGACTCGGTCAGCGAGTTGGTCCGCCTCCTCGAGATATTGGGTGGTGAGGAAGATCGTCACGCCGTCGGTGACCAGCTCGCGGATGATCTGCCACATGGTGCGGCGGCTGCGCGGGTCCAGCCCGGTGGTGGGCTCGTCGAGAAAGATCACTGTCGGGTCACCGACCAGGGTCATCGCCAGATCGAGCCGCCGCCGCATTCCGCCGGAGTAGGTCGACAGCGGTTTGTCCGCGGCGTCGGCCAGGTCGAACCGCTCCAGCAGCTCAACGATCCGGCGGCGTCCCACGTCGCGGCCGAGGTGGCGAAGGTCGGCCATGAGCCGCAGGTTCTCTTCCCCGGTGAGCAGATTGTCCACCGCGGAGAACTGGCCCGTGACCCCGATCACGGCGCGCACCGCGTCCGGGTCGGTGGTCACGTCGTGCCCGTCGACCCGGCACTCACCGGCGTCGGCGCGGATCAAGGTGGACAGGATGCGCACCATCGTCGTCTTCCCGGCTCCGTTGGGCCCGAGCAGGGCGAAGATCGTGCCCTCGGTGACCGTGAGGTCAACCTCGTCCAGCACGATGTGCTCGCCGAAGGATTTGCGGACTGCGCTGGCGCTGATCGCGGGCGCTGTCGGGTTGATGGTCATGGGTCCTCGCCTTCAGCGATTCTGTGTGTCGTCGGGGAGTTCACCGGCGGCGCGCAGCGCCTCACGGTGGGCTTTCCAGTCCTGTTCCAGCTCCGGCAGCCGCGCCACCAGGAAATCCGCAAACGCCGCCAGTTCCAACAGCACGGCCCGCCGCCCGGGGGGCGCATCGGCCAGCACCATTAGGCCTTCGCGCGCCAGGTCACCCTGCTCGTGGTACTCGGACACGTCGAAGCCCATCGATCGGGGCCCGGAGAGGTCGATGCGGATGCGGTCCATCCGCTCGCCCGCAGCTCGCGAGCGACCAATCATGCCGAGGTTGTCCAAGACGTTGACCGCTCCGGCGATCGCGCTCCGGCTGGCCAGCAACACCTCGGCCAACTCCGCGATGCTCTGCTCCCGCCGCTCGCAAATCGCCAGATAGCCCAGCAGCCGGCCCACCATCGGCGCCATGCCGTAGCGGCGGGCGTAGAGACGGCCAGCGTGGTCGGCGAAAGTGATCTCGGCATCCGGCGGCATAACCAAGAGAGTACAGCCAAAACAGTGATACCACAAATCTCTGTCGTCTTAGTTAGAACGAGACTGAGTGGCGGGCTGTACGGGTCGGTCGCCGCCCATAGCCGCCTCGGGCTCTTCGGCCAGCTCCACTCCGGACACGGTGCGCTGATAGAGATTGGCCGCGAGGGCGACGAACTCGCCGGTGGCCAGCCGATCACAGACCTCCCGGACGTGGGCGCTCAGCCCGAACAGCTCCATTGCTACCACTGAGTGGGAATGATGCTCCGACTTGGCCCCACTTGAGGCCGTTTTGATGGCTTGATTTGGCCCCACCCCCAACACACCAACCCTACGTTCGGTAGTTGCCAAGACCGCCGAACGAAGGAGAAGGAGATGT
>JAABUJ010001542.1_pt1 | contig 33144 bp, 24 predicted proteins | sample 5559131 | NCBI WGS metagenome assembly JAABUJ01 (sample SAMN10711875, study PRJNA513366) | rock metagenome | isolation source: Antarctica rocks | place: Antarctica: Victoria Land, Mt New Zealand nord | collected 2016-01-07
TCAACCGCTTCTCAACAGTAGAGCGGCGCTTCCGTACTTGCCGAACCAACACTCCAGGATCATCCATCACACCATCGTCGGGCCAACATCGCCGCACGCGCCAGATGGGAAGATCACACGCTTACGAATGTTCAATGCTGTACACCATTACGGAATCAGCTATAAAGAACCGGGAACTGCAAGAACAAACGCAGATTCCCTGCGGGAATGACAGCCAGATCATTCGAGTCGTCATTCTGAACGCAGTGAAGAGCCTGCACTGTAAGGGATCCCTGTATTCGCCGAACGCCGCAACACCCTACGCCATTGCGAAATCATTATGTTTGTCAATTTTGCATTCGTTTCTCGTGGACGTCAGTGCGACAGCAAATTTGCCGGGATGGGTGCGAGCGGCTGCCCGCCTTGCCAGAGAACGCGAAAGTCGTCCTCTCCGGCTGTATGGGTCTGGGTGATCTTGATGTGGTGGCGTCCGCGCGCGAGTGCTGCGCTCACCGAGATCGGACGGGCGGCGCTGCCTGCGAGACCGCAGAGTTGCGGGAACGGTGCGGGTGCGGACGCTGCTTCCCTGCCGTCGAGTTCCATGCTGGCAGCCTCGTTCGCGATGACCAGGAAAGCGTAGGCTCCGTCATCCGGGACAGTCAGATCGCCTTCGAGCGTCAGCGTGTAGTGGGATGGAAGCTGCTTGATCTGATCGAGCGCAAAGCTGGAGACAGTGCCGCCGGTGGGACCTGCTCCAATTTGGTAGCTGATGCCGGGTTGGCCGCGGCGCGGAGTCAGAGCAGGTTGGAGTGCGTCGGCGACTACGATGGGCTGCTCGATCCAGGTGTTGCGTTCGGTGCTCGGCGGGGTTCCATCGACAGTGATGTGGAGCAGAATGCGGAAGCGGCCGGAGCGATCGCGCAGGGTTCCTTCCCTGTCGGGAAACCGGTGTTTCACCTTGCGGCCCGTGGCTTGTTTGCCGTCGCCAAAGAGCCACGTGTAGTGCAGATGCCTGGTATCCGAGGCGTCCGGAACAGCTTCGAAGTGAACCTTGTTGTGAGGGCGAATCAGACCGCGACGTACCAGGATGTGAGCAGCGGGGCCGGTGTTGTGAATGATCGGGCTCGGCGTGTTCGCTTCTACCGTTACAGGTACGGCGGCAGCGGAGGTGGCGAGGGTGCCCGCTGTAACAAGATTATCGACTGCCACATCTTCGATGTTCCCTTTGAGTGCCGATGCGACCAGCGACGGGGTTTCGAGACCGGCGATGTCGGTGAAGGTGACGTCGCGGAGATTGCCCGCTTTGGACTGGCGAAGATTGAAGAGGGAGTACCAGTCCTCCATGCGGATGTTGTCAAAGTGAAAGCCTGAGCTTTCCCCGCGCCCCGCCGGGTCGGCCCAGAGTTCCATCAAGGCAAAGGGCACACCGCATCCGCCGAATCCCGCATGCAGAACGTCGGAGTTACGCAGAAGGAAGTTGCCGCCTTCAAAGTTTTTCTGCGGCCAGCCTGCGCGAACTATATTCGAGACGCTGGTCGAGAGAACGCTGTCTTCTACTGTGATGTTGGTGACGGGCTTGCCCTGAACGGCGAACGCGACGGGGCCGTAGCCCTCCCAACTGGATTGCATGGCGAAAATATCGTCGGCTGCGCGAAAGAAGCTGTTTCGCACGATAGTGTCGCCACCGCCGAGCCAGTCCATGCCGTCGGCATTGGCATTGCCGGCATTGGCTCCGATCACCTTGATGTTGTCGAAGAGGATGTTGCGCGAATCCTTCATCTGGATCTGCCAGGTACGGCTGCGCACGACGCAGGTGATGCCCTCGATCGAGATGTCGTGCGCGTTATCCATCACGATGCAGTGCCAGTTGCGCTTGTGCATCCAGCCATCGTCATCGGCCGGATTCTGCGGGCCATCGTAGACGATCACGCCGCGTCCGAAGACCTTGACGTGATCGACCTTCCAAAGATTGAGTGAGCCGAAGACCACAGCTCCGGGTGCGAGATAAATCATGTCTCCGGTGTGCGCGGCGATGTTCTCGCGGTGTACGCCCGGGCCGAAGTATTGAAGGCTGGGCGCGGGGGCCGTGGGCGGATTGCGCTCGGGCGGATTGGCGAAAAGGAAGAGCATGGTTGCGTCGGTAAGGAAGTCACCGGGACGGGAGATCGAGATCTTTGCGGGACCGTCGAGCTTGAAGGTGAGGGTGCGGCCTTCGCGCTTGGGACGGATGTTCAGGCGCCAGGGCTGAACCTCGACGCCCGCGGCCCAGAAGTCGTCCGTCGGTGCGGTCACCTGGATGGTGGCGTGTTTGCGCGCTTCAAAGTTGAGGAAATAGAGGTTCAGCGCGGCGTGATTGACAGGAGTGGAATGACAGTCAATCGTGACGACGAATTGATTGGAGGCGATCTCTGCGGGAACCTGCGGCAGGGCAGGATGGCGCGCAGAGGCATGGGCAACTCCGACTACGGCGAGCAGGAAGCAGAGACGCATACAACGTTTGAGCATGACAAAGTTCCTGATATGGACGATGATTTGGTACGGCTGATTACGTGAGGCAACGCGTTTTCCATGTGCGGCGAAGCAATGTCTCTTCAATGTGTGTCAATGGTATCGTTTCGCGCTGCATAGAGGAGAGAGTTCCATGTTCAAGAGTGTTCGGTGGGCTGCGTTGCAGCATTCGTTCTGCGTGTCTGGTGCGATGGGTCGTTCCTGTGCGGCAGCAGGTGTACTGTCCATGCTGCTGGGTGCATCGACAGCATTCGCGCAGCGCGTGCCGTCCAGTGATCCGGCGCAGTATGGACCGTACAACGGCGTGTTCCTGGCCAGTGGGCTGGGGCTGCGAACGCCCATCAAGAACACTGCGGACACGATTCTGCTGCCAACCTCGCCGTGGACGATGGCTGCGTGGGTAAAGGCCGATGAGAGCGGCAAGGGGCTCGAGCTGCTGGCCGGTGTGGGCGATATTTCGGCCGAGTATCCGCGCTTCCTCGCGCTCGACAATGGACACGTTGCGCTTTGGATGGGCAAGGACAATGAGCTGACCAGCACGTCCGTGCTCGAGCCGGAGGCATGGCATCTCCTTGCGGCCACCTTCGATGGTTCGCAGGTGCAACTCTATTTTGACGGCATGCCTGTAGCCAAAGGAGCCTTGACCTTTGGAACGGCGGCTCCCGTCTTGCAGATGGCTCCTCCGGTTTTACGAATCGACGCAAGTGCGGCCTATCACCCGCCTGTGCGGGAGGAGAAGGGCAAGCATCCTGTGCCTGTCGCGGATGTCGGCAATGTGAGTGCGGGTGATACGCATTTTGGTGGAAAGATTGCGGCGTTTGTCGTGTTGCGGCATGCACTTTCGCCCGCAGAGATTCAGGCTGCCGTGAAATCGAAGCCCGAGTTCAACACGATTCTCTTCGACCAGGGATCGAGTCCGTGGCCGATTCAGTCGCGTGGCTGGGGCGGCTATACAGCGCCGCAAAATCCAGATGAAATGCCCACCAGCCGCGCGCCTTATTCGAAGCCGGAGGTGAAGAAGCGTGCGCCGGTTGGGCCTTCGCTTATGCCGAGCGGCACTGGCGAGTGGACGTTTGCGGATGGCTGGACGATGCGCGAGGCTCCGAAGGTGCAGGGCGATGCCGCAGAGATCGCGTCCGCGAAGTATCGAGGCGGCGACTGGATGCGGGCTACGGTGCCGGGCACCGCACTATCTACGATGATCGACGACGGCATCTACCCCGACCCGGACTATGGACTGAACAACCTGGCGATTCCGGAGAGCCTGAACCGGCAGGATTACTGGTATCGCAACGTATTTGCGCTGCCCACTGACTGGAAGAGTGTTGTCGGACAGCATGTCGAGCTGACGTTCGAGGGCATCAACTACAAGGCCGATATCTGGCTGAACGGAAAGCAACTCGGCACGATGAAAGGCGCATTCCGGCGCGGGAAGTTCGATATCACTTCCCTGCTGAACCCGGGTGCGAAGAACGTGCTGGCGGTTCGCATCTCTCCTCCGCCGCATTCGGGAATTCCTCAGGAACAGTCTGTGCTGGGCGGACCGGGCGAGAACGGCGGCATGATGGAGTTGGACGGGCCTACCTTTCTCGCGACCGAAGGCTGGGACTGGGTGCCCGCGATTCGCGACCGTGACAGCGGTATCTGGCAGCCAGTCAAGCTGGCGGTCAGCGGTGCGCTGCGGCTTGGAGACGCGCAGGTGGTGACGACCTTTGCTCATCATGATTTTTCCAAGGCTTTGATTGCAATCAACGTGCCTGTAACGAACCTTTCGGCGAACCCGGCTGAAGCGAAGATCGACGCCTCGTTTGAAGGCCTCGAAGTCCACAAAACCATAACCGTGCCGCCGGGCAAGAGCGAGGTGAAGCTGCTACCGTCTGAGTTCCCGCAGCTCGCGGTGACCAATCCCCGCCTGTGGTGGCCCAATGGTTACGGCAAGCCTGAGCTCTACCACCTGAAGTTGAAGGTGAGTGCGGGCGATGGCATCCCCGACACGCGTGCGGTGCAGTTCGGCATGCGTGAGATTGGGTATGAGCTGAGCCTGCTGGATGCGTCAGGGCATCTGCGGCGCGTGCAGTTCACTCCGGGAAACCAGCAGGACGCGAAGACGCCGATTGTGGATGTGAGTCACAACGGAATGCGTGCAATCCCCGGTGCGGATGCGATTGCGTTGAACGTGAGCGAAGAAGATCGCCAGAGCTACCAGTTCAACTCGGTCGTGTCGTCGCTGCCAGCGGACGCGGAGAAGTCGCCGGCTATCGAGCCAAGCGAGGATTTGAAAACCGCTCCCTACCTAGTGATTGTGGTGAATGGAGTTCGCATCGCGGCGCGCGGCGGCAACTGGGGGATGGACGATTCGCGCAAGCGGGTTTCGCGCGCGCACCTTGAGCCGTTCTTCCGGCTGAACCGGGATGCGAACCTGAACATCATTCGCAACTGGGTTGGGCAGAATACCGAGGAGACCTTCTACGACCTGGCGGATGAGTACGGGATGCTGGTCTGGAACGACTTCTGGGAGTCGACCCAGAATTACAATCTTGAGGCGGAAGACCCGCAACTGTTTCTTGCCAACGTGAAAGATACGATCGAACACTTCCGCAACCATCCTTCGATTGCGGTCTGGTGCGGACGCAATGAGGGCGTTCCGCAACCCATCATCAACCACGGCATTGAGAAGCTGGTGCGGACGCTGGACGGAACGCGGTTTTACTCCCCCAGCTCGAACCAGGTGAATCTTCAGGAGAGCGGACCGTACAGCTACCAGAATCCATCGCTCTACTACACGGCACTGAATCGTGGATTTTCGGTCGAGACGGGCACGCCGTCCATGTCTACGCTCGAGTCGTTCGAGAGCACGATCCCGAAGCCCGACCAGTGGCCGATGGATGACGTGTGGGCGTACCACGACTGGCATGCAAGTGGGAATGGCGATACCAAGCCCTTCATGGATGAGATCGAAGCGGAGTTTGGCGCAGCCACCAGTCTGCCGGATTTCGAACGCAAAGCGCAGATGCTGAACTATGTCGATCATAGGGCGATCTTCGAAGGCATGAATGCGAACCTGTGGGCACCGAACAGTGGGCGCCTGCTGTGGATGACACAGCCCGCCTGGCCGAGCACGATGTGGCAGATTCTGAGCGCGGACTATGACACGCAGGCTTCTTTTTATGGAACCAAGAAAGCGTGTGAGCCGCTGCATGTTCAACTGAATCTGGCGTCTGGCCAGGTGGACGTGGTGAACACCACTGCGGCAGCAGCGCCCGGCGGATTGTCTGTGCAGGCACGTGTTTATTCGCTTACCAATTCCCTGCTGTTTGAGAAGAACGAGCCGGTGCAGGTTGGAGCCGATGCGGTGACGCATGGCTTCGAGCTACAGCTTGGGAGCTATATGAACCAAGGCATGGTGCTGGTCGACCTGCGCCTGATGGATGCGTCCCATGCCGTGGTATCAAAGAACCTTTACTGGCTGGGAAGCCATTCGAGCGACTACCGCGCCCTGACGAAGCTCGCGCCTGCGGCGATGCAGATGACGGCCTCGGGCGCGCAGCACGGCGGGGAGACGACTTATACGGTGCAGCTGACCAACAACGGGAAGGCGGCAAGCCTGGAGAACAAGTTGACCTTGCTGAACAAGAATGGCCAGCGCATTCTGCCTGCGTACTACAGCGACAACTATGTTTCGCTGCTGCCGGGCGAGGCCCAGACCATTACGGTCACGGTTCCGAGCACGTTGGTGGCTGGCGACAGCTCGTTCGCTCTGCGTGGGTGGAACGCGGTTCCGCAGAGTGTGAAGGTGACGCACTGAGGCAGAAAGTTGCGGGACCTGCACCACATAGACAAAACGCAGAGGGGCTTCGGGAATGACAGCCACAAGGCTGAAGAGCCTATCTTCTTCCGCAGATTTCCTTCGGGAAATGACAGGCAAGATGCTTGTCGAAAGTGCGGGACGGCGAGTGTGGAGCAAGCGGCTCGCGGGCTGGTCTTCAGGCGTCGGGTGTAAAGTGAAGGCAAGCAGGCGTGCCCTTTGGGGCGGTCTGCCGTCTAAAACTCATTCCACCGATTGCTGGTTGGCAATCTGCTGAAGTCTTTTAGTTGGATCGGGAGAGATTTGCTGCTTATGCCCAGGATTTCGAAGATTTTGCTGATTGCTCTTTCCGTTGTGCTGGTACTGGCCGTCTTCCTGGGTGCGCGAGCCAAGGGCGTCAGTGCGGCGACGGAGGCCCAGGACAGCGGCGCCTATCCGCAGATCAATGTGTATAGCGAGGTACTGCGGCACATCCAGGCCGACTACGTCGTGGCTCCAAACATCCCTGAGGTGACGGACGGCGCATTGCGCGGTCTGTTGGAATCGCTTGATGCCGATTCTAGCTACCTGTCGCCGGCCGACTTTGCAGCCTACAAGGCGCAAGAAACGGCTGATGGATCCAGCAAAGCGCAGATCGGGATTGTGCTCTCGAAGCGTTACGGATACGCGACGGTGGTGTCGGTGGTTCCGAACAGCCCGGCCGATCACGCAAACCTGAACGACGGCGACATTTTGGAAGCCGTTAGCGGCAAGGATACGCGCAATATCTCGCTGGCGATGCTGAACACGATGCTTCTGGGGCCGTCGGGCAGCCAGGTGTCGTTGGGCGTGGTGCGGCCTTCCAAGGATGAGCCGCAGATCCTGAACCTGACGCGCGCTGTCGTCGCCCAGCCGCCTGTCTCGGACACACTGTACGAGAATTCGTCGATTCTTTATCTGAAGCCGGTGACGCTGGATCGCGAGCATGTGGATGCGGTGGAAGCGAAGCTGAAGAGCGCAGAGAAGGGTGGGCACAAAAAAGTGTTGCTCGATCTGCGGGATGTTGCCTCCGGCGATATGAATCAGGCTGTCCGCCTGGCTAATTTCTTCCTGAACAAGGGGACCATCGCTACCCTTGAGGGTCAGACGGTTGCGAAGGTCACGTACATGGCCGATGCCACCAAGGCGATCGACGCAACGACGCCGGTGGTGGTGCTGGTGAACCATGGCACGTCCGGTGCGGGCGAGCTGGTAGCGGGAGCTCTGCTCGACGATAAACGCGCGGAGCTCGTGGGCGATAAGACATTCGGCGAAGGTGGAGAGCAGAAGACCTTCGACCTGCCGGACGGCGCGGCTGTGATTCTGACGGTGGCTAAGTATGCGTCGCCTGCGGGTAAGAAGTTTCAGGATGACGCGGTAACTCCGGGCGTTCTGGTAGCTGGTGTTCCGCCCGATGAGGGTGATAGCAATGACACGCCGGACCTGACCAAGGCCGCCTCCGGGGTGAAGGCTCCGGTGGTGCCGAAACCGGCGGTTACCGTGGATGAGCAGCTCACCAAAGGGCTGGAAATTCTAAAGGCGAAAGCCGCGTAAAGCTCGCTGTGGAGCGTGTGCGGGCGGTAAGTTCCTGCCTGCCTGCCATGCTATGGTGGGAGGGCCGTGATCTCCCCTCCTAGTGACGAAACAACGCGTGAAGATTCACGTTTGCGCGCGCTGCATCGCAGGAATTTGTCAGGCCGGGAGCGCTGGCTGCGCGTATTGCAACGCGCGACGCTGACGGGTGCCGATTACCCTACCCGCCGCATGGCTGAGCAGCAGACATTGTGGGTGCTGCTGGGTTTTTCGGCTGTCTTCGGCGCGCTTTGCGGGCTGGCCGTGCTGTACTCCATCGATCTGCCCCAGATGGAGGACCTGGCGCGCTACCGGCCGAATACGACGACGGAACTGCTCGACATTCATGGACGGCAGATAGGGTCCTTTGCTCTGGAGCGACGAGTGGTGATGCCCTATTCAGAGATTCCGCCGGTTCTGCGCAGCGCAATTATTTCCATCGAAGACAAGAGCTTCGAAAGCAACTGGGGCATCAATGTTTTGCGTGTGGGCGAAGCGGCGCTGACGGACCTGCATGAGCATGGACGCGCACAGGGTGCGTCGACGTTGACGATGCAGTTGGCCCGCAATTTGTTTCTGTCCTCGCGCAAGACGTACAGCCGCAAGTTGCAGGAAATTTTCCTCACCATTCAGATTGAGCGGCGGTTTACCAAAGACCAGATCTTTACGCTGTATGCGAATCAAATCTACCTGGGACATGGGCGCTACGGGTTTGAGGCTGGGAGCGAATTTTATTTCTCGAAGCATGTGCGCGATCTGACACTGCCGGAGGCTGCATTGCTGGCCGCATTGCCGAAAGGGCCCGAGGCCTACTCGCCTGTGCGCCATCCGGCACGTGCGCTGGCGCGGCGCAACCTAGTGCTGAGCGAGATGCGGCAGGACCACAAAATTACAGCGGCACAGATGGCGGCTGCGCAGGCCGAACCCCTGGGTCTCAAGATTGAAGAAGCGCCGAACAGCGTCGCTCCCTATTTTGTCGAGGAGGTACGCCAGCAGCTTGAAAGGGAGTATGGCGTGGACGAGGTGCATGGCGCGGGGCTCCGGGTGTACACGACGCTCGATCTGGATTTGCAGAAGACTGCGAATAGAGCTGTACTGGATGGAGTGGCGCGTTATGAGCGGCGGCATGGCTGGCGCACACATCTGCAAAATGTAAACGACGCGGGGCTCGATCCGGAGACTTACAGGCATCCGGACTGGACGGCTGGACCTGGGGTTGAAGGCGATTACGTCCACGCCATTGTGATGTCAGTGACGGCGCATAGCGTGTCTGTGAAGGTGGATGGACAGCGGATGACGTTGTCCCCGGAGGACTGGGCGTGGACTCACATCCCGGCAGCCAATAAGTTCCTGCGGGTCGGCGATCTGGTGTACGTTCATGTGTCCGCGATGAGCCCGGACGGCCTAGGCAGAGCGCATCTTGAAGAAGATACCGGCACACAGGGCTCGCTGATGGCGATCGACAATGCCAACGGCGAGGTGCTGGCTATGGTGGGCGGACGCGACTTCGCCTTGAGCCAGTTCAACCGCGCGACCCAGTCGGAGCGGCAGGTGGGCAGCTCCTTCAAACCGTATGTGTATACCGCCGCGATGGAAGCAGGCATGACGCCGGATTCCATCGTGCTCGATGAGCCGGCAAGCTTTCCGACACCGAACGGACCCTACACACCGCATAACTACGAAGAAGATTGGAAGGGACCGATCACCCTGACGGCAGCATTTGCGCAGTCGCGCAACATTCCGGCCCTGCGCATTGCGGACAAGGTCGGGATAAAAGCTGTGATCGCTGTGGCGCGGCGCTTTGGGATTACGAGCCCGCTGCCGCCGTTCCTGCCAGTTGCAATCGGTGCGGCGGGCATCACCCTGGCAGAGCAGGTGAGTGCTTACAGCACGTTCCCGAACGACGGAATCCGCATGGAGCCGCACTATATCCGGCGCGTGACTCAGGCCAATGGAGTGCCTCTGGACTCACCGAATGCGGGCGTCAGCGAGGTCATTTCGGTCGACACAGCGCGCACCATGATGGTTCTGCTGAAGGCGGTCGTCGAGCATGGCACAGGCTTTGCGGCCTCGGCGTTGCATCATCCGCTCGGGGGCAAAACCGGTACGACCAACAACTTTACCGATGCATGGTTTGTAGGCTTTTCTCCTTCGGTGACGTGCGGGACGTGGGTTGGGTTCGACGACAGAACGTCGCTGGGCAAGAAAGAGACGGGCGCACAGGCCGCGCTGCCGATCTGGATGGACTTTATGAAAGTGGCCATTGCGGGCAAGCCGGATGAAAAGTTCCCCGAGGCGGATGCACCCAGGAAGGTGCTGGAAGTTCCTGCGGTTCCGGCGATCGCTGCGCCTGCGGGAAAGGATGCTGAACCGGAGGCTGACAATGAAGCTCCAGATGAAGGAGAGCCCGAGCACCAGCAGCCTGAGGCGATTCCGGCAGCGGTGCCGGTTGCACCTGATGCCGTGCCGGTCGCGCCTGATACGGCACCGGGCGAACGTGCCGTTGCGCCTGCGGAGCAGCAGACCGCGCCTCCGGCTAAAACAGGCAAGCCTGCGCTGCAAAAATTGCTGCAGAGATTCAAACGAAAGCATCCGCCCAGACAGGCAGATCCTGGGTCTACCCCGCCTGAGGTGCCGCCAGGTGCTGAGAGCTCCCCGCCAGGCTCTGTGAACTCCCCGCCAGTAAGGTAGACAAGGCGAAGAAACGCTGCGCGCGCGCTACATCGCGGCCGATTTGTTCGCGCAGGGCTTCTGGTGTAGGCCACTGCCGCTCTTCGCGCAGGCGTTGTAGAAAGGCAAGTTCGAGCGGAGTCGCCTCGTCGAGCGGCAGCGGATGGAAGTTGAGCAGGTGCGACTCGACCGTAAAGGAGTCCGCGCCAAAGGTAGGCCGATTGCCCACGTTGGTTACAGCTTCGAAACACTCGGCTGTCGCGCCTGTGCCAACGGTGAGCGTGGTGATGTAGACCCCGTTTGCGGGAAGTACTTCATCGTAGGGCGCCAGGTTGATGGTCGGCACCGTATAGCGTGTGCCATAGCCTCGTCCACTCGCCGGGGTTGAGTGGATGGAGAATGGCCGGCCCAGCAGCGCGCGCGCGGCGGAGACCTGTCCTGCGGCGATCAGCATGCGAATGCGTGAAGACGAGACCTGTGCTCCGCGCAACGCCCAGGGCGCGTAGCAGACAACGTCGAAGCCGAGTTCGGTGCCGAGTGCCTTCAGGCCCTGCATGTCGGTCGAAGCACCGTAGCCGAAGCGGAAGTTCTCCCCCTCGTGCACTTCGCGGACATGGATACGGTCGCGCAGGATCTCGCGCGCAAACTGCTCCGCCGTAAGCTGTGAGAGCTCAGGCGTGAACGGCAGCACCAGCGTGGCGTCGAAGCCGGAGCGGGCGAGCCGATCAAGCTTCTGCTCAAGCGGTGTAATCAGGTTGTGCGGGGCGTCAGGATGCAGAACACGCACGGGATGTGGATCGAAGGTCACGGCGAGGGCGGGCAGGCCAAGTGCCCGCGCGCGACGGAGCACCTGCTCGAAGACCCAGGTGTGGCCGCGATGAACTCCGTCAAAATTGCCGATCGTCGCGACGACCTCGCCGAAATTCTCCGGTAGCTCGGCGAGCGAGCGGAAGACCTTCATGGAGCTTCGAGGTGTTACCCGCTTCGGCTGCTTCTTTGGCGCGATGTCGAAGTCAAGCTGCAGACCGTCGTACGCGAGACACACGTTAGGCGGCAGCACGGCGTTGGTTGCGGCGTGGTCCAGCTCGTGCGACATGTGGGTGAAGAATGCCCGGCGCGGCTTGAGCTTTTCGACGATACTGAGTGAATTTGCCAGATGCGAATGACTGGGATGGGGGTCGTGGCGCAGCGCGTCGAGGATGAGGATGTCCAAATCCTCAAGTAGCGCGAAGGATTCGGGAGGCAGGTCGGATAAGTCGGTGAGATAGGCCGCCGAGCCAAAACGATAGCCCGTGATGCGCTCGCGGCCGTGGATGACGGGAATGCGTTGAAACTCTGCGCCGAAGAGCGAGACGGAAGCACCAGGTTCGGACGGCAGCACGTTGAGCGCGACGCGCGCACTGGTCGGATATCGGTTCTCTGTGCGAAAGGTGTAACCGAAGATCCGGCGCAGGGAGTCGGCCGTCTGCTGGTCGGCGTAGAGCGGAAGATCGTGGGCGTTACGAAAACTGAGCGGGCGAAGGTCGTCCATCCCGAGCACGTGATCGGCATGGTGGTGCGTGTAGAAAACGGCGTCGACGCGCGTGATGCCTTCCCGCAACGCCTGCGCGTGGAAGTCGGGTCCGGTGTCGATCAGGACGGTGTGCGGAATCTGTTGGTCGGCGGCGCTCTTCCACTCCAGCCGCAGCGAAGGACGCGTGCGCCGGTTGCGCGGGTCGCCTTCGGGCGCGGGTGTCATGGCGGAGCGACAGACCGCGCACGTACAACCGAGCGTGGGCACCCCCATCGAGGTGCCCGTGCCGAGGAAGGTGAGGGTGGCGGAGAGCACGCGTTCTCTACCGCACAATGCTGGGGCCGGACCGGCCGGGCATCGCCTGAGGTCCGCCTGCGCCGGGAGCCTGGGCCGCGCGCTGCTGGGCAGACCGGGCGAGAGCCTGGGTAATTTCTAGAAACGCCAGACGCAGCTCGAACAGCGCACTGGCGAGCAGGGTCTGTTCCGATTCGGAGAGATTGTTGGCGGTCTTTTCGTTCAGGATGCCGAGCATGTCAATGGACTGCTTGGCACCGAGAATGTCCACCTGGGGCTGTTGACCCTGCTGCGTGCCGCCGCCCATCTGCAGGATGGCCTGCATGTAAACCGACTGCACGAGCTGGTCGAAGCTCATTGCAGGCGGATGGTCCATACCCGGATTGGCGGCGCGAATGGCAGTGTCAAGACGGTCGGCCGTGGACTCGAAGGCGAGGCGCGATTGCTCCATCTGCTCGGCAGTGGGCGGAGGCGGAAGGTCCTGATCCTTTTCTGCTTGCGATTCGCCCGTGGCCGGGCCCCCTGTTGCCTGCGAGTCGGAAAAGGGCTGCGGTGCAGCCATGGTGGCGGGGTTTAAGCCAGCAGCAGCTTCCGTAGGTGGCGTGGTGCTGGTGGTGCGTGGTTCGCGCTCGGGATCGGGGTCGGCGTCCGGGCGGGGTTCGCCGTCGGCGTTAAACTTGCGGCGGTCGGTAACGACAAAGGGCTGCGGCTTTTCGCTCATAGTTTTAGCTCAGAAGAAATTTAGATCCACAAAGGTCTAGGTGACTGCTGCAACTTCGGATGCAGGTTCCTTGAGATCGGGTTCACCGGCCAGGGCCGAAGTGAAAGGCAGCGATGTGGGCAGCGCGGTGCCTCCCGGATAGACAAGTGCGGACTTGCGTTCGAGGAACTCCCGGCGAATATACCCGAGCGCGACGGTCACAGGGCCGCCAGGAAGCTCGATTTGTGCGGCACTGGTGAGTTCGCCGACCAGCTTTCCGGGTTCCTCGGCGGTAGTCAACGGGGCTCCGGCTGCGGGAACTGCGCCGGTCAGCAGGAAGCCCGAGAAGGTGCGGTGGACAGCACCGCGCGAGTGAATGCGTTCTACGATCTCCTGGCCGAGATAGCACCCTTTGTTGAAGTGCAGCGCGCGTGTCTGGGCGGTCTCCTGCGGGAGCTCTTTGTCGCGAATGTCGGTTCCGAAGCGCGGCGTTCCTTCGAGCAGGCGCAGCGCATTCAGATCGCTTTCCTCAGCCTGCGGCACACCTTGAGCAAGCAGCGCAGATTCGATCTGTTCAAGGATATTTGCCTTCTGCGACCAAATCTGAAAACGCGCTACCAGTGGGCTGGGAAGGTGGAAGATTTCGATAGACGCCGATTGCCACGTTTGCTGCATGAAATGCAGAGGCGCGAGCAGTTCAGCGAAGCCCAGAACATTGGCCAACATGGATGCCGCGCGTGGCCCGGCCAGCAGCAACCCCCGCCGCGAGAGCGACATGGCTCCCGAAGCAGCCGCTTGCTGGGGTTCGAGCACGGCAAGTTCAACGTCGTCCATGATGATGTACCGTTCCAGCCACGCCGCCAGTTCGGCAGGGCGGCCGGTTTCGAGCAGAACGCATTCTTCGCGCATCCACGCTATGAGATCGCCCTGGATGCGTCCCTGCGCGTTCAGGACGAAGCTGTAGCAGCCCTCGCCCAATGCAAGCGACTGGATCGAGTTCGTAACCATGCCGTTGAGCCACCGGACCCGGTCTTCGCCGGTAACGCGCACCCAGCCTGTCGAGTCCAACGGGGCGAAAGCTGCCGTGTGGAGCAAGGCGTGCAGCCCCGGTGACGAAGAGTGGGTCGGTCCGGACGTGGAAGAAGAGGACATCTGCGTACACTCGATTATAGAGGCGGCATATCAGCAGCCTGGGTCCAGGAGGACGGATGGTAAAGCGAGGGAGCCTTGCGGCCCTGAGTTTCACGTGGGCGGCTTGCTGTGCCTTGGCTGTGGCGCAAACTGCCGCAAAGCCGAACCCTGACACGGTGATGACGAAGGAGCAGGGTCAAAAGCTGCTCAGCTCTGTCGATGCGGTGATGGCTTTCGACAGCGAGGATACCGGGTTAGCTGCGGTGCCGAACGTGAAGCGCCGGCTGGTGACGCGCGACGAGGTGACCGCTTATCTGATCAAAAACTTCAAGGAAGATGAGAGCGCGAAGCGGCTTCAGCGATCCGAGATTGTGCTGAAGAAGTTCGGGCTTTTGAGCCAGGACTTCCAACTGCAGCCGTTTCTGCTGAAGCTGCTCACTGAGCAGGTCGCGGGTTATTACGATGAGAAGACGAAGACGGTGAATCTGCTGAACTGGGTTCCGGCTTCAGCCCAGGAGCCGGTGCTGGCGCACGAGCTGACCCACGCGCTACAGGACAAACGTGTCGATCTGCAGACCTGGTCCAACGATGGATTCAAAGGCGAGTCGAAGTCTGCCCCAGAAGACAATCAGCGAATCCATGGCGATGAAGTGGAAACAGCACGCCAGGCAGTTGCAGAAGGCCAGGCGATGCTGGTGTACGTGGATTACGCGGCGAAGCATCCGGATCAGCAGAAGGCAGCCGACGCCAGCGCAGAGGATTCAAGCGTTATGTCGCGTGCGCCGTTGATGCTGCAGAAGTCGCTCGAATTTCCCTACGCGTCCGGCATGGCCTTCGAGCAGGCGTTGCGTGCTGCGGGCGGCAAGGATGCTGCGTTTGCTCACGCACTCGATGCGCCACCAACGTCAAGCTTTGAAATCCTCAACCCACAGGACTACCTCGCACACACTCCCGTTCCCGTGCTGCGCATCCCCGATGTTCATAGTCTGCTGGACGCCCGTTGGCAGCCGTACGATGTGGGTGGGATGGGCGAGCTCGATGTCGACATGATGGCGAGCGCGTTTTCGGGGGCGGCTGCGGCGGCGTCCTTGGCTCCGGCGTGGGATGGCGGCCTCTACTACGCGGCGCAGCGCCGGTCGGCAACGACTGCGGAAAAGCAGACATCGTCTTCGATCGGTGTGCTGTACTACTCGCAGTGGAAGTCTGCCGAGGCGGCGCAGGCGTTTGAACAGATTTACGCGGCCGAGTTGCCCCGCAAGGACTCCGGCGTTGCGGAGCGCCCTAAAGATGAGGCGGTCGGAGAACAGGTCTACAGCACGCGCGACGGCGATGTTCTGCTCGCGTTGAGCGGCAGGAGACTGTTCATCGCGGAAGGATTTTCTGTGGTGACTGCGCGCAAACTGCGCGACGCACTGGCTGCGGTGCAGACCTCGGGCCCAGTGCGGATAGCTTCAGATTCGCGCGCTCCACGCCTGCCCGAATTGACTCTTGGTCTGGCGAACGCGATGGGAGCTCGCGGCTTGCTGCGCTTTGCGCTCGAACCGAGACGATATACTGCAACACGGAATTCAGCTTCAACGACGAGGTAGACGACGCAGTGGATAAGGTCGAAGTAGGCATCATCGGCGGCAGCGGACTGTACGCCATGCCGGGCATTGCGGGATTGCAAGAAGTGGAGTTGCAGACTCCGTTCGGCGCGCCCTCCGACGCCCTGATGGTGGGCGAACTGGATGGCCGCAGAGTTGCCTTTCTTGCGCGCCACGGACGCGGTCACCGCATCCTGCCCAGTGAGCTGAACTTCCGCGCCAATATATACGCGCTAAAGATGCTGGGTGTCGAGTACATTCTCTCTGTTTCCGCAGTGGGGTCGTTGAAGGAAGAGCATAAGCCGACTGATTTCGTAATCCCGGACCAGTTCATCGACCGTACCTTTGCACGTGTGGGAACCTTCTTCGGCGAAGGCATTGTCGCCCACGTAGGCTTCGGCGATCCTGTCTGCTCGGTGGTCGCGAAGGCGTTTGCACAGGGCTGCGAAGAGGTTGGCGTCGTCGGCAAGCTAGGCGGGACGTACGTCTGCATGGAAGGTCCGCAGTTTTCCACGCGCGCGGAATCGAACCTTTATCGCAGCTGGGGTGCGGACGTGATCGGCATGACCAACCTGCAGGAGGCCAAGCTGGCGCGCGAAGCGGAGATGAGCTACGCGACGCTGGCGATGGTGACCGACTACGATTGCTGGCGCGAAGGCCACGACGATGTGACCGTGGAGCAGGTAGTCGCGGTGATCCACCAGAACTCAGCCAACGCCGGCAAGGTGGTGCGTGCGGCGGTCGCGGCATTGCCGAAAGGCGTTAAGAGTCCGTACAGCAATGCCCTGGAGTACGCGATCATGACGGACAAGAAGATGATCCCGCAGGAGACGCGCCAGAAACTCTCCTTGCTGCTTGACAAGTATATGTAACCAGCACGGTGGCTAATTCCATTCTTTACGTAACTACAGTGCTTACGTATTCTAGCGCGATCTAAGGATAAACATGTCGATACTCGTAGTTGGTTCCGTCGCTTTTGATTCCATTGAAACCCCCAAGGGGAAAGCCGTTAAATGCCTCGGCGGCGCGGCGACGCACTTCGCCCTGGCTGCAAGCTACTTTACGCAGGTCCGGGTCATTGCCGTAGTCGGTGAGGACTTTGGCCGTGAGCAGGAAGCTGTGTTTCTGAACCGTGGAATCGATATTGCAGGCATCGAGCATGCGCCGGGCAAGAGTTTCCACTGGACCGGATCGTACAGCGGAGCCATGAATGAGGCGACCACGCTGGGCACGGACTTGAACGTCTTTGCGGAGTTTGCACCCAAGATTCCGGACGCGTACCGGGACAGCGAATATCTTTTCCTGGCGAATATCGATCCTGTGCTGCAGGCTCGCGTGCGCGCCGAGATGCCCAAGGTGAAGCTGGTCTGCGGCGACACCATGAACTACTGGATTGCGGACCACCGCAAGCCGTTAAACGCTGTTCTGCGCGAGCTCGATGTGCTGCTGATCAATGACGGCGAAGCCAGGATGCTGGCCAACGGCGAGCCCAACATGGTGCTTGCGGCAGTCAAAGTGCTGGCGCAGGGCCCGAAGGCAGTGGTGATCAAGCACGGTGAATATGGTGCGACTGCGTTCTTCAGCGATGCCATGTTTGGCGGAGAGCCGGTTGCTCCCTTCCGCGCGCCCGCTCTTCCAATTCTCGAAGTTGTCGACCCCACCGGCGCAGGCGATTCGTTTGCGGGAGGCTTCTACGGCTATATCGCTTCACAGCCGAAGTTAACGCCTGCCGTGTTTCGGCGTGCGCTGTTCTATGGCGGCGTAATGGGGTCGTTTGCGGTAGAGCGCTTCGGCACCGCACGGCTTGAGAATGTAACGCGTGAGCAGATTGAAGCGCGGCTGAAGATGTTCATCGAGTTGTCGCATTTGGACGGAGCTGAAGTTTTGCCGGGCGAGGAACAGGCCTGAACATGGCCACACGCAAACGCACGTTATCACGGGTCGTCGACAGCCGGACGCTGGACCCTGATGCAGTGCGTGCGGCAACACGCGAAGAGACGCTGCCGGTGGGCCTGGCGGCTGTGGTTGCGGGCTCGATTGCGTTGGCGGTCTCGGCCCTGCACGGCACCATGCTGCTCTATGGCGATGCGGTGGCGCACCTCGGGATTGCGCGTGGCATTCTGGATTCGCGCCATACCGGGCTGGCAAGTCTGGGCGGCGTGTGGCTGCCGCTCCCGCATCTGCTGATGCTGCCGTTCGTCGGCCGCATGGACTGGTGGCAGAATGGCATGGCCGGAGCGTGGCCTTCGCTGATCTGCTACGTGCTCAGCGTGATGGGAATGTTCTGTCTGGCCCGGCGTGTGCTGGCCCCGCGCTGGGCGTTGGTTGCGACCGCCTTCTTCGGTCTCAATGCCAATCTTTTGTACCTTTCAACGACAGCGATGACGGAACCGCTGTTCCTGGCTCTGCTTGTGTGGATGATAGTCGTGCTGCTTGAGGTGCGCGAAGCCATCGCTCTTGAGAATGCGTCTGCCGCGACGCGCCGCATGGTGCTGCTGGGTCTGTTGATCTTCGCGGCCACGATGACGCGCTATGACGGCTGGATTCTGGGTGCGCTGGTCTGGTGCTGCGTTGCGTATACCCTCTGGAAACACGTGCCGATGCGTTCGCGCGTCGTTACTGGACTGATTGTCTTGACAGTGCTCGCCGTGGCTGGGCCGCTGCTGTGGTTCTGGTACAACCATGTATTTGGCCACGACTGGCTCGACTTTATGCGGGGGCCATATTCGCCGGCGGCGATCGATCGAAAAACGTCTCCACCGGGATCGCACAAATACTGGGGCTGGCACAATCCGGCGTGGTCGCTGATGTTGTATGCGCGAACCGCGCAGGTGGATGCAGCGTGGTGGGAGACTGGCTGGCTGTTGGCTGCGGCAGCACTCTGGGGTGGCTGGAAAGCGTGGCAGAGCAGAGTCGACCGCGCGACGCTGCTGCTATGGTTTCCGCTGCCGTTTTACGTCTACGCAACCGCGTATTCGTCGGTGCCCATCTTTATTCCCCAACTGTATCCGCATTCCTTCTACAACTCGCGTTACGGCATGGAGATGCTGCCCGCGTTGGCACTGTATGGCGTGTATGCACTCGCATGGTTGACCAAACGATTGGGCGCTGGGCGGGAGCTTGCGGCGCGGGTGATTGCACCAGTCGCTGGTCTGCTTTGCGTGGTGAACCTGTTTTTGATGCTGCATTCCACGCCGCTGGTATTGAAAGAGGCAATGGTGAACTCGCGCGGGCGCCTGGCGTTTCAAGAGCCGCTCGCGAAGCAACTGGAAAGCCTGCCTCCGGGCTCGACCGTGTTGATGGAAAACTCGGATTATGTGGGTGCGCTGCAGGCTGCGGCATTTCCTTTGAAGCAGACGATCGGCCCCAACGATTACTACGGCTGGAAGCATGGACTTACTGATCCGGCCGACACCGCGAACTATATTTTTGCTACAGCTGGAAGCGATCTGGCTAAGGCAGCGAAAAACCATCCCGATGGTCTGACGGAGCTTTCGATCCTGTGTACTTCGGGTCAGCCATGCCTTCGCGTCTATCAGTCGGACCGCTACAAACAGCCGTAAGGACGCGGAGGAAATGTGATTCCGTTGGTGAAGGCGCATGCGTGCGGCAATCATTTTTTGATCATCGAAGAGCAGCATGCGCAGCGGCGGCACGCCGAACTGGCGCGACGTTTATGTTCGCGCACTACCAGCGCGGGTGCGGATGGAATTGAATTTCTGGACCGGCGCGCAGATGGCAGCTTATTTCTGCGTTTGTTCAATGCGGACGGCACCGAAGCCGAACTCTCGGGCAATGGCACACGCTGCGTGGCCGCGTGGCTGGCTGAGAGCGAAGGCCGGAACGAAGTCGTGCTGGGAACGCACGGCGGTGTGCGGACCTGCCGCGTCATCGAAGCGCACTCCCCTCTCTTTCAGATTGAGAGCGGCATGGGCATTCCACGCCTGATGGAGCGTCAGCTTGTGCTGCCGGAGGTAGGTGAGATCGCAGGAGCGATGGTCAACGTGGGTAACCCGCATTTTGTCCTGTTCGTCGAGAGCGAGGACTTCGGCGCGCATGGACTCAGTTGGCAGCAACTTGGCGCAATCATCAGCGCAAGCCCGATTTTTCGGCACGGAACCAATGTCGAGTTCGTGCGCATCAAGGCGCCGAACGAGATTGAATTCCGCATCTACGAGCGGGGCTGTGGACCGACGACGAGCTCAGGCACGGGCACCTGTGCGGCTGCGACGGCCGCAATCACATTGCGCGGAGCGGGCAGAAGCCTGACTGCGCTCGCGGAAGGTGGCGAGCAACGCGTTCAATGGGCCGCCAGCGATCAGGAGATGATGCTGACCGGGCCCGCAGAGTTGATTTTTCAGGGTGAAGCGTGGTGAAGCTGGTGCGTCCGAGGGCGCTGCGGTCGGGTGCAACGCTAGGCATCGTCTCTCCCGCAGGCGCGGCCAGTGCGGAGAAAGTCGCGGCCGGGGTCGCTCACCTGCACGCGCTTGGCTACAAGTCCAAGCTGTTCCCGCACACGCTCGATCGCGGCCCCCTGAACTATGCCGGGTCGGTTGAGAATCGCCTTGGTGACCTGCATGCTGCCTTCGCGGACGATTCGGTAGATGGGATCCTCTGCACGCGCGGCGGTTGGGGTTCGGCGGAGTTGCTGCCGCACCTCGATGCTGCATTGATCACCGCGCACCCGAAAGTATTTTGCGGATACAGCGACATCACTTCCCTGCATGTCTGGCTGCGCGATGTAGTTGGGCTGGTAACGTTTTATGGGCCGATGGTCGCGGCTGATTGGAGCAAGCCGGATGGAATTGACCTGCCGAGTTGGAGTGCGGCTGTGCGCGGAGAGCAAACGCTCCACTTTGATTCGTCCGACGGGTTACGGGCGTTGCGTACGGGCATCGCCGAGGGCGAGGTAAGTGGCGGCTGCCTTTCAATTCTTTCCGAGTCCGCCGGCACCCCCTACGCACCCACGCAGCGCGGCGGCATTCTGTTCCTTGAAGATATCGGCACGCGAGCCTATCAGTGGGACCGCATGCTGCTGCACCTCCGGTACGCTGGCTGGCTGGATGATGTTGAGGGAATTGTATTCGGCGATATGGCGCAGTGTGGGGAGTCTGCCGGCATTGAGGCGGCGATTCTGCACGCGCTTCGCGACTTTGATGGGCCGATTGGTATCGGGCTTCGCAGCGGGCATGTGGATTCGTGCAACAGAACCGTCCCGTTCGGCGTGCGGGCGCGACTGGACTTGGACGACGCGGGGAATCCCCGCATGCACTTTCTTGACGCTGCGGTCGAGGTCTAGTCTGAGGACATGAGCAGTCAGGTCGGCAGCGGAAAGCACATTCATCTAATCGGAATTTGCGGGACGGCGATGGCGTCGCTGGCAGGAATGTTGCAGTCTCTAGGACATCGCGTCACGGGATCGGATGCAGCCGCCTATCCGCCGATGAGCACGCAACTTGCCGGGTGGGGCATCGACGTGGCGCAGCCGTATCGCGAGTCCAACCTTGAGCCGCGTCCGGATCTGGTGATCGTCGGCAACGCAATCTCGCGCGGCAACGTCGAGCTGGAACGCGTTCTGGACGAGCGCATTCCATTCCAGTCAATGGCCGCGCTGCTGCACGATGAATTCCTGGTGGGACGCGAGCCGCTGGTGGTCGCAGGAACGCATGGTAAGACGACTACTACGAGTATGCTGGCGTGGATCTACCAGGTTGCGGCGCGAGACGATGCGCGGTGGGATCCATCGTTCTTGATCGGCGGCGTGGCGGAAAACTTTGGCACCAGCTTCCAAGTTCGGCCTTCCTCTCCCTTCATTCTCGAAGGCGATGAGTATGACACGGCCTTTTTCGACAAGGGACCGAAGTTCCTGCATTATTTCCCCCAGGCAGCGGTTCTGACGCATGTGGAGTTCGACCACGCAGATATTTATGCGGATTTGGAAGCTGTCAAGACCGCGTTCAAGCGCTTCGTCAACTTGATTCCACGCAGCGGAAGACTGGTCGCATTCGACGGCAGCGAATATGTCACGGAATGCGTTACAAATGCGTTTTGCCCCGTGGAACGCTATGGCAAGGCGCAGGATTCGCACTGGCGAGTGTCTGCAATTGAGCACCGCGATGGTGGTGTGGAGTGGCGTCTCGATCGCGCGGGCGAGCTATTTGCGCATCTCATCCTGCCGATGCCGGGCGAACACAATGCGATGAATGCCACGGCGGCAGCGGCGCTGGCTGCTGGCCAGGGTGTTCCCGCAGGAGCAATTGTTGAGGCGCTTCGGACCTTTCGCAGCGTGAAACGCCGACTGGAAGTTCGGGCGCAGGTGGGTGGAGTTACGGTGATCGACGACTTCGCGCACCATCCGACGGCGATTCGCGAAACTCTGCGCGCACTGCGACAGGCGTATCCGGCAGCACGTCTCTGGGCCGTGCTGGAACCGAGGTCAAATACGTTACGCCGCAATGTATTCGCGGAGGCCCTGGTTGACGCTCTGGCGCTTGCAGACCAGGTGGTGCTGGCCTCCGTCTTCAAGAGCGAGAATCTCCCTGCTGCTGAGCGCCTTGATCCAGCGGCCGTGGCAGAAAGTCTGCGCGCACAGGGGAAGGCTGCGGTTGCGTGTGCTGACGCAGAGGCGATCGTGGCGGAAGTTGCTCCGCATCTGCGTGAGGGAGACGTGGTCGCAATCCTGTCGAACGGCGGCTTCGGCAACATCTACGAGCTGCTCCCGAACGCGTTGCGCGAGCGCCTGGCGCAGAGCAGTGCAGGCGTGCTGGGATAGTCTAACCAAGGTATGTTTTCAACTTTCAAGCTGCTGCTGATCTGGGTTCCGCTGGGTTTGGTCGCGGGAATTCTGGGGATTCCGTACACCCTGATGGTGGGTGATATTTCGCTGCTCTACCGTGTCGCGATGTGGATCATCCGCACCGGGTTGAGCGCTGGTGGAATTCGGGTCGAGGTCGTTGGGCGCCAACGAGTGCCGGCCGGACAGAGCGTCATCTTCCTCTGCAACCATGTTTCAAATCTCGATCCGCCTGTGGTGCTGCCCGTCTTGCCGGGGCGTTGCTCGGTGCTGCTGAAGAAGGAGCTAATGCGCATCCCGATTCTTGGCCGCGCGATGCGCATGGCGCACTTCGTACCGGTCGAGCGCGGTTCGCGCCGCGAATCTGCGCAGGCCAGCGTAGTCGCTGCTGCGGAAGCGCTCAACGCCGGATTGAACATGCTGGTGTTTCCGGAAGGGACACGCTCGCGAGACGGAAGGCTTTCTCCATTCAAGAAGGGTCCGTTCTTTCTCGCCCAGCAAACGGGCGCACTGATGATCCCGGTAGCGATCTCCGGGACCGAACGCATGATGCGCAAAGGGAGTTTTTTGGTGAAGCCTGGTGTGGCGCGCGTCGAGATGCTGGAGCCGATCAACCCTGCGGAGTACACCACACGCGAGCAGTTGATGCAGGCCGTGCACGCGGCACTGGCGGCGGCTCTGCCGGAGAGCATGCGCCCGGCGCAATGAGCGCTACGGCGTGGGATCTTTGACGATGGCGTTGAATCCATCGGCAATCAGGCGCTGACGCATCGCCTGGGCCTCAGGCCGCGTCGCAAATGGGCCAACCTGCACGTGCAGCAGTTTGTCATGTGGGTCGGCATGAATGGTGACGTTGTAACCACGGCCCTTGAGGGTGGAGACGAGCAGGTTGGCGTCCTGCTGGTGCGAGACGGCGGCAATCTGCACAACAGGTTGTTGCGCCGCAGGCAGCGCAGGAGCGGTAGGTAAAGCCGCAACGGGAGCGGGTTGCGCATGCGATGGGCTGGCCACTATGCGCTGGAGCGCTGAGCTTTTTGCTTCAGCAGCCGCGGAGCTCGCCGGCCCCGGTTCATCGTCGTTGTGCACTGCGGCTGGCGCTGAGCCGCTGGAAACGTTCCCTGCAGCCGGCTTTCCCGTGCTGGTGCTCGTTGGCATAGCCACCGCCGCATCGCCGGCGACTGTCGCGTTTGCCGCCGCGCGCTTGCTGCCCATGGAGTAGCCAAACCCGAAGAAGATAGCCGCGAACACGGCGAGCGCGAAGAAGATAGCCAGAATCACCGTCGTGCCGAGCGTGATCTCGCGATCGCCGTGCGGCGCTTCGTGTTCCTCATTGTCGCTATCGCGGTGGAGCAAGCTGTTCACGTGCGCATCCTGGTTATAGGTCATCGGTCATGGAAGCTAGAAGTGGTAATAGAAGCCGACGGTGGGTTCGCTGCTGATGACCCGTTTGTGGGTCGTCAGATAATTGGTTTCGTAGTCAGGTGCCAGATGAATTACCTGGCGGAACTGTACGCGCACGCCAAAGTGAGGGTTGAAGATGCTCTGTTCTGCGCCCACTTCGTAGTAGTACGCTGCCCGCGCCTGTGGCCTGTAACCCTGGCCACCGTACTTGGTGGGCCGGAACGCGATGACGCCGGCGCCGACTCCTGCAAACGGCTGTACCCCGAAGTAGGGACTGCGCGTGTGAGCCACATAACCAAAAGTGTATTCGGTAGCGTTTGTTTGAACTCCCAAAACGACGGCGGAGGGACCACCTGCACTCAGCGCGTTGAACGTAAAGTTCTCGGTGTAGCGGGCATAGTGGTAATTGAACTCCGCTCCTACAAATGGCGACTTGATGTAGCGGATGGTTGCAAGCGCGCCGACGGTCGTCGACGGGCTGTTGACTACGCTTTGCCCAAGATAGTTGTTGCCGGTGGTGGAGGGCGTAATCTCGCCGACTGCGCTGACGCCGACATCGACGTGCGCGAATTGTGCGGCGAGCACTGGATGCCCATCCTGTGCGTTTGCTATGGCGCCCATTGCCAACGTGAGCAGCAGGAGTGCGCCGCACGGGGCGAGCGTGCGAAGCCGGTTGCGTCCAGTGATGCCTAGATTCATGAGAAACAGACTCCCTTGGGGCAGAACCCCTTGTCTTTGAGTTTACCTTGTCGAGCGCAGCAGCCCGCACCGGAGAGGTATGCGACTGGGTTCTGCGCCATGACTCGCAGGACCGGGAAGCCGCTTGTTCTGCGCGGCCACCAGAGCGATGCGTCCAAGCGTATAAGTGACGACGCAAAAGATTGCTCCGGTTGTACTCGCAACCATCCAGTGCACGCCCGTGGTCTGCGCGACCACGAAGCGCAGCGCCACAATCAACGTGAGGGTAGCCAACGTCACGCTGACCTTATGCAGACCGCGCCACGAAAAGTGAATTTCGATCAGCAGCAGGCAGACCGCTGCTAACGCAGCCACAGCGGCAATCGGTGAAAAGGTGAGAGGCAGCAGCCTGGCAATGCCGAGCATCAGCACAAGCGCGCCGCACGCACCCAACAGGATGGTTCCAGGACGGTTGAACTCGGCATAGAGCAAAAGAATCCCGGCGAGCACCATCAGCAAGGCCAGGTCTGCCGGTGTCAAGGCGAAGACGTGGAGTGCAGGGGTCACGGACGCTTTGCTCCCTGGCTGACGATCCTTTGCTTAAGCGCCAGCGCAGCTGCATTCTTGGGTTCAAGCTGGAGCGCGTTCTTTACTTCGAGTGCGGCTGCGGACGGATCTGGCTTGGCCAGATGGAGCCGGGCCAGCACCAGGTACGCATCTGCGCTGGGCTTGAATTGCAGGCTGATCTCCGCTTGCGCGCGCGCTTCGTTGGGGCTGCCGCTTTGCTCTCGGACCATGGCCAGCCCGGTGTGGGCCGCAGCCGAGTGCGGATCGGCAGTGATCGCGGACTGGAACTCCTGCTCGGCTTCCGGCAGCAAACCCTGGGCCAGATAATCGCGTCCGGTCTGGATATATTTGGCGGCACGCTGCTCGGGCGGCAGGGTTGCAAAATGCATGGCGCGGACCTGATCGAGCTGGAAAGCAGCTTGCCGGAAGCTGGCTTCGGAGTAGGTGCGGCGCAGGCGTTCGGTGGCGTCAAAGCCCGCCGCAGCCTCCGTTGTGTAGCTGCGGCCGGAGTCGAGCGCTGACTTCAACGCAGCAGTCTCCGCATCTTTCGGCAGCAGCTTGCGGGCTTCGTCAACCTCTCGTTTGGCGGCGGCAAGGTCGCCGTGTCGGTAGTGCGAAAGCGCAAGGTTGAAGCGGTAATCCCCGTCATTCGGGTCGGCGTTGGAGGCGCGCTGGAAAAACACAGTTCCGCTCTTGTCTTGCCGCGCGAGGGCCACTCCTTCGTCGTTCACTACCTCGGGCAAAGGCAGGCGGCTGGCGACGAACGTGAAGGCGGACTCGGCTTCGGCGTATTTGGCCGAGTTGAAGCGCGCCAAACCCAGGTAGAAGTTGGCTTCCAGAGCAAGCCGGTTGCTGTGGGCCACTTTAGCCAGCACCGCAGCGGCGCGATCATATTTGCGGTCCGCGTAGAGCTCTTTGCCCAGGGCGACCTGGGCGGCCGCGTAGCCGGGAGCCTCTCCAACTGCGAGTTCAAGGCGCTTGGTGCGCTCCTCGGGTGTTGTGGCGTCGGTGCCGCGAATGTAGTTTTCAAAGGCGCTGAGTCCAATGGCTCCAGACGCAGCGCGAAATGTTTGTTCGGCGACTGAGAATTTGGGATCGATCTGCCGCGCCACTTTCCATGCCGTCGCGTTCTCAACGTGGAATAAATCCGACAGCGCAGTGCTGTCGCTGAGCACTGGAGACAACTTGAGCGCATTCACGTCCAGCACCTGGGCCTGCACCGAGATGTGCGCCGTTGGCTTGCCCGCATCGGCTACGTTGTAGCTGCCGACGACGACGTAATTGGCATCCAGGGTCTGCGCGATCCGTAGCGTGGTCGCGCGGGTAGGACGAAAGTCTGCTGGAAGCCCGAGATGGTCAAACGCGAAGGCTCGATCGTCGCGCGATATTGAAAGGAAGCCGACCGAGCTGAGGCGCTGATTCAAGGTGTCCGGGAAGGAATCGCCAATCCAGTTCAGGTTGACGTTGCCTGACCGATTGTCAAACGGAAGCACCAGCACCACGCGGCCTGGTGGGAGCTCTGGGTCCGCAGGGCCAGGCTTTGTTTGTGCCCAAGCCGGAACCAACACGAAAGTAAGCGAGAGAGCTCCGCAGAGACTTCGAAGAAGAGGCTTCGGCACAGGCTCGATTATAGAGGGTCAGGCATGCATCGGCCTTTGGCGCTGGCTACTGCAGGATCGAGGCGGGCTACGTTGGAACGCGGAAAACGCAGCACCGCAGCCCACTCGCCGCGGCTGCTTCCCTGCCAGACAACTTCGCCGTGCAGCAGGAAGGCGATCTCTGCGGGACTCAGATCGCGGTGGTAGTCAAAGAAGCGCCGGTCGCTCGATTCAGTTGCACGGGTCAGGCTGAAGCCGCGCGGCGGCGTCCATTTCGTGGAGAAGACGAGCGCGGTATCGAACGCACCCGGATCGTGGGCGGCCTGTTCAATCTGATCCTGAGCGAAGTTGTTGAGCGCAACCGTGGCTACCGGTTTGAGCACGTAGCCAAGCTCCGGATGCTGAAGCTCCGTGGTCGCCGGCCATGCAGTCAAAACGGTTGCTCCGGGAAAGCGGTGAGCGATCACGCTGGCGGCCTGCTGATGCAGACGCACCATCGAGGCATAGGTGAGATTGTCCTCGGGGGCAAAGCTGTACGGTGGGTTGACGAACAGGCCGGTGATAAAGGCCGCTGCACAGAGGGAGGCAAGCATCCACCACGCACGCAGACGCTGACGCCACACCGCGACCATGACCAACAGCAGCAGGGGGTAAAGCGGAAGCAGATAACGCGTCAGCAGAGCGCCTCCGAGGATCGAAAAAGCCAGTGCATTCGATACAACAACTACTGCAATCGCGAGCAGAGCCGGGCGGCGCAGCGCGGGATCGAGTACACGTGCCGCGCGCTTCGGCAGGAAGAGTGCGGCTCCTGTCGCCATCACCGCGACGTACATATTCATATGGATGGTCAGATGGTTGACACGGTGCCACAGGCTGAGCAGAACCCGATGCGCGCTGAAGTTGTTCGTCGCGTTGTAACGAAGAAACTCGGGATTGCCGAATATGAATCCCGTGTGATGCCAGTGGTAGAGATACCACCCGGCCAAAGGCAGCACAGGAAAGAGCAGCGCGCCCATCCACGCGTAACTTGCAGTCGGATTGCGTTGCGCGCGCTCGGTAATCAGCAGAACGGCCTCCCAGATTGCCAGCGCAATGGGTGTGATGATGGCGGTCTCTTTCGCAAGCGCCGCGCATGCAAACAAAATTGCGACCAGTGAAAAGGTGATCAGCCGTGTGGGTCGCTGCGGTATCCGGTGGCGTTCAAAGTACAAGCAGAGCGCCCATAACGTGAATGCTGCGGCAAAAATATCTGCATGCGCCAACGTGCTCTGCGCAAACCACACGGGGTACAGCGCCGTCAGCAGGGTTGCCGCAATGGCCGCAGAGGTGCCGGAAAGTTCGCGTGCCAGGCGAAAGACCGCGAGCAGCGCAGCAGCCGCAACCATCACGATAAAGGTGCGGGTGCCGCTGATCACGTACCCAGTGAGGTGCCACCAGGCGGCAAGCAGAATGGACGGCAAAGGAGGATGCGCGTTGGTTAGGGTCGACGTGGGGATCAAGGTGCCGGTGCGGAAAAAATCGAGCGCGGCCGGGATGTAATAACCGGCTTCATCCCAGAACCAGGGCAGGCACAGCAGCTTATAGTGGGCGAGATAAATCCCCACGAAGAATAACGGGTACAGAATCCAGAGTGGGAAGGGCTTCTCAAGCGGGGCAGCGGCTATCGAAAATCTGGGTCGCCGTGCGGCCATCTGGGTCTCCGGCGGGCAAAGTGTCAGAGGGATGCGAGCCGCCACCGTGCTAAAGCTGACTGCGTAATAGTGTCAGCGTTGCGGGGTTCGGCGAATACAGGGATCCCTTAGAACCTGTTTAAATACTATCCTGCTGGAGGTGCGCCCTAACGCCGGGCGTGCGCCACTTCGTGGGGTATTGGGCTTCGCGTGGTGCTCCCGGTGGTCGCTAACCCAATTTTGCGCCAACCAACGGGAGGATGTACTACGTTTTTCCCGCCACGACTAGGGATACGCGTCACGAAGTGACCGCACCACGCGTAGTGGGCCCGTCCGGCAGGACATCCTCGGAGTTTTTAAACAGGTTCTAAGGCACCATAGCCGTTGCCCTGTCCTCTTAAGTTGTCGTTCCGCAGCGCAGCGGAGGATCTGTTTTGCCCTTGCCTTTGCCTCTGCCTCTTAGCTGTTATTCCCGCAGGGAATCTGCGTCTGCGTCTGCCTTTGCCAGCCACCCAACATCCTTCTGTGAACAGTCAGTAAACTTCGCGCCCTCGTACCTCTTTTCCGTCCTCGCGCGCACCACAATAAAGTGGAGCAACGCAACCTGACTTTTCTGGAGACCTCAATGTCGCCCCGTTCACAACGCCTCACCCGCACCTCGCTTGTTCTCGCCTCGGCCACTCTCGCCGCAGCCTTTGCCGGATGCAAATCCAGCAGTTCCAACGGAGCTAACTCCGCCAGCGAGAACGTCACCCTCAACGGTGCCGGGAGCACCTTCGTTACGCCGGTAATGTCGCACTGGACTCACGATTTCAGCGGCAAGAACCAGAACGTACAGATCAACTACCAGTCCATCGGTTCAGGCGGCGGCGTCCAGCAGGTCAAGGCCGGCACCGTCGACTTCGGCGCCTCCGACTTCTCGCTCACCGACGCGCAGCTCGCCGGCATGGCACCCACGCTCCAGATTCCCGAGTCCGCCGGACCCGTCTGCATCACCTACAATCTGCCGGGCCTCGACAAGCCCCTCAACCTGACCGCCGACGCCATCGCAGGCATCTACCTCGGCAAAGTCACCTCCTGGTCTGACCCGGTCATCGCCAAGGACAATCCGGGCGTCAAGCTGCCGAGCGAAAAGATTGTCGTCGCGCACCGTTCCGACGGCTCCGGCACCACGGCCGCCTTCACCACCTACCTCAGCGCCGTCTCGCCCGAGTGGAAGTCCAAAGTCGGCACCGGTGGCTCCGTCTCCTGGCCGGTTGGGCTCGGCGGCAAAGGCTCTGAAGGTGTCACCGAGCAGGTCCGTCAGGCCCCCGGCGGCATCGGCTTTGTCGAGCTTATTTACGCCCAGCAGAACAAGCTCCCCGTAGCCAGCGTCAAGAACCAGGCCGGCACCTACGTCGTGCCCTCGACCGCCTCAACCACCGCCGCAATCACTGCCTTCACCGACGAGCTCGCGAAAGACCCGCGCACACCCATCGCCAACCCGCCCGCCTCGGCCCACGATGCGTACCCCATCTCCACCCTCACCTTTCTCATCATCCCCAAGGATGGTTCGGACGTGAACAAGCGCACCGCCCTCAAGCACTTCATCCAGTACGTCATCACCGACGGCCAGGCAGCGGCAGGCCAACTGAACTATGCTCCGCTACCCGACGGTGTCAAGCAGTACGACAACACGACGCTCGCGCAAATGACCGCCAACGGCCAGCCCATCCAGTAACTCTCGTTGCCAGCACTAACACAGCACCCCAGCAACCACCTCCTGGTTGTCATTCCCAAAGGGAATCTGCGTTTGCTTTTGCACCAGCCCTGCCACCCAACCACTCACTCAAACGCCCAAAGGCGGAGGAGCCGTAAGCCCCTCCGCCTTCCTGCAATGCTCCGAAATTACTACTGCGGCGTAATGCCCGTATGCGCACCCACCTGCGGATGCTGCGCAGTGCCTTCTTGCCCAGCACCGGAATGCATCGTCTTCGCGCCGCGATGCTGCGGTGCATCGGTGGTGGCATTCAGCACGGCCTTGTCCACGATTGCGTAGAGCAGCTCATCGGTATCCTGCCGCGCCCGCATCTTGATGTACTCGCCCATCTTCTTGCCCGCCTCAGCCGAATCGGGCAACTTGACGCCGCGGTTATGTGCGGAGATGTCGGCGATCTGCTCGACCATTTCGACAAAGTTGGCCTCGTTCTTCCCGCTGATCAGCCACGCCTGATGCACGGTCGAGGTCACCAACTGCTGCTCGGTGTACTGCGTCTTCGTCGGCTCCTTGCCTGCTGAGGTACCTGTCTGAATATTGTCGTGATCCTGCCCTTGGTACGGCTGCTGCCCAGCGTTGTTCTGGTTCTGCCCCGAGCTGTTCTGCTGCCCGGAGCTGTTCTGCTGCCCGGAGCTGTTCTGCTGCCCGGAGTTCATCCCGTTCTGATTCTGCCCGGCGCTGTTCTGGTTCCCCCCGGGACTCATCTGCGAAGCGCCGTTCTGCTGGGCTGGATCCGTCTGGGTCGTTGCCGGAGAGTTCTGCGCCATGGCGGGCACAGCCAGCCCCGCCGGAACCAGCAATAAACCCGCGCTTATAAGGTTGGTAGCAGCGAACGTACGAAATAATTTCATAAATGGATTTCCTCTCAAGTTCGAATTCTTAGTAGGAAACAGCAATGATGGTTCACGCGTGTGCGCTCGAACCCTTCAACTGAGCGCGACTCAGGATGACGCACCGTCGAACCTCCAGGCCGCGCATTCCGGGACGCGCGAGCTACTGCGGATAGTAGTTGCCGTACTGATCGCGCTGATGATTCTGGTGCACTTTACCGGCGATCGCGCCGATGCCCGCGCCAGCTGCGCCGCCGAGCAACGCACCACCCAGGCCATGACTCAGCAAACCGCCCAGAATTGCGCCGCCCGCGCCACCAATCAGAGCGCCTTTGCCCGGCCCAACGCCGCCCTGATGCTGGTGATAGCCGTTTCTGTAGTCGCCATGCTTATACTCGCGGTTGTTATACGCCCCGTTGTTGTACGCGCCATTGTTATAGGCACCATTGTTATAGGCCCCGTTGTTATACGGCCCGTTACTGTCACCATTGTTGTAGTAGCCATTGTTGTATTGCGTCTGGTACTGGCGGCGGTACAGCGGACGATGTTCTCCGTTGTAGTATCCACCGTCGCCTCCGTCGCGCACCCCGTTGTCAAAATTGCCGTGGTCGCGACGGCCTTGATTATCATTCCGGTCCTGCGCTCCAGCAGACGCCAGGGCACCGGCCAGCAGCGTCGGGACAATCAGCATTGCAATTCGTGCTTTGAACATTGAACTCTCCATTCCGGCAGACCGACGGCTCAACCTCGATCCGCCTCTACCACTCACACGAGTAAGATGCACAATGTGCGAACACATGCGCGATAAGACGTTTCTTCTGCGCAATCAGATCTGCCGACTCCCACGCACCTTTCTTTTCAACTCCATCATCCAAGCATTTGCAAAGGAGATTCACGATGGAATATATCCGGCTCGGCACGTCCGGCATGAAGGTTTCGCGCCTCGCCCTGGGCATGATGACCTACGGCTCAAAGCACTGGCGCGAATGGGTGCTCGAGTGGGACGAATCCAAACCTCTCATCCGCCGCGCCGTCGAAGCCGGCATCAACTTCTTCGATACCGCGGATATGTATTCGGTGGGTGCGAGTGAAGAGATCACCGGGCGCGCCATGAAAGAGTTCGGCGGACGCCGCCAGGACCTCGTACTCGCGACCAAGGTCTTCCAGCCCATGAGCTCTGCGCCCAATGACAGCGGTCTTTCGCGCAAGCATATCCTGTCCTCGATCGATGCCTCGCTCAAGCGTCTTGGCACAGATTATGTTGACCTCTACCAGATCCACCGTTTCGACCCCAACACTCCCATTGAGGAGACCTGCGAAGCCCTGGATCGCGTCGTACGTTCCGGCAAGGCACTCTACATTGGAGCCTCCAGCATGTACGCCTGGCAATTCCTTAAGATGCTGAACTTTCAACGCGCCAATCATCTCGCGCGCTTCGTGTCGATGCAGAACCATTACAACCTCGTCTACCGCGAAGAAGAACGCGAGATGAATCCGCTGTGCCTCGACGAGGGGGTCGGACTCATCCCATGGAGTCCGCTCGCGCGCGGCTTTCTGGCCGGCAATCGCAAATCGAACGAGGACAAGCAGCAGTCGGAGACGACCCGCGCCCGTACCGACGAGTATGCCCACAAGCTCTACTACCGGCCATCCGATTTCACGGTCGTCGATCGCCTCGCTGAAGTCGCCCAGCAGCGCGGCGTCAAGAACGCTCAGATTGCCCTGGCCTGGATTCTCGCGCGTCCGGGCGTCTCCGCACCCATCATCGGCGCGAGCAAACCCTACCAGCTCGAGGACGCACTCGCCTCTCTCGAAATCCACCTCACCCCCGAAGAGATGCGCTGCCTGGAAGAACCGTACGAACCGCACCCGATCCTGGGCCACAGCTAACATCCGCGCACGGAAACTGCATATGCTTTCTGGTTGTCATTTCCCGTAGGAATCTGCGTGGGGCTTAGGAAGCAAAGGGCTCAGAGTGGGTCCTTTCTGAGAAATTGTAACAAGACTTTATTGAGGTCTTTGTTTCTGTGGTTGAAGCGGAACTCCGTCTCTTTGAGGTGAAGGTAGAAGGTGTG
>JAABUJ010001544.1_pt1 | contig 33087 bp, 30 predicted proteins | sample 5559131 | NCBI WGS metagenome assembly JAABUJ01 (sample SAMN10711875, study PRJNA513366) | rock metagenome | isolation source: Antarctica rocks | place: Antarctica: Victoria Land, Mt New Zealand nord | collected 2016-01-07
AAACTGGAAAACTTTTCAGGAGGTTGGCACCAAGCCTAATCGGGTAATGCCTCGGCACAACCTCGAGTCCTCGCACTAAGCCATAATAGGCATGAGTACCAACAAATATTACCTGATCATCTCTCAAGTACAAAGTAAGGTAAGTTAACTTTCAATCTCTTTCATGCATTCACTCAGAGTTGACAGCTGGCCAAGTGATACCTTCAACATAGCAAATAAGAGAATTAAAACTTGATTAAAGATTTTAAGCATACAGTGTTGAAGCGTTGAAGCATTGAAGCGTTGAAGCGTGGCGTTACAAGCGTCTGTTGTCGTGTGGCGCTGTTGGTGGACTCTCTATACCTAGGTAGAACCAAATAACAGTAGGGTAAAGGACTCCGATGGTCCATGCGACTGCATAAAGACTTCAGTAATCAACCTCGGCAGCGGCGGATCTTTCGCCGTCTTCTTCGAACCACTCCGACGGAAGGCAGCGGAAGGCGTAGACGGAAGCATGACCGAACATTCGCAAAGGGAACCCTGGTGGGGCCAGTTGCCCCTTGGTGACGTCGGGCTTTGAAATCCACGCAAATGTTCGTCATTACAATGTCTAGGTAATCCCCTCTTCTTTAATTGAAGACATCCTAACTCCTTGCGACAACCATACATCATCAAAACCTCAGTCACATCCAATCCACCCAATTGACCTACCAACCACCTCTACAAACCAACCATGACCCAACCAAAAGTCCTCGTCGTCCTCTCCTCCCACAACAAACTAGGCAACACCGGCAAGCCCACCGGCTGGTACCTGGTAAGCGCCCCTTTCCCCCTTCCCCCTGAACCCTCTCCCCCATCTAACACCACCCCAGCCCGAATTCGCCCACCCCTACAAAGAACTCGCCCCGCACGCCCACATCACCGTCGCCTCACCCGCCGGCGGCGAAGCCCCGCTGGACCCCAGCTCCATCGACAAAAACGACCAAGTCTCCATGGACTTCCTCGCCCAACACGAAGCCCTCTACAAGCAGACCGCCAAACTCGAGCAATTCGTCGGCCACGCCAAGGACTTTGACGCCCTTTTCTTCGTCGGTGGACATGGTCGTACGTCCCTCATTCCCCTTCCTACTTTCCCTGCGTTTGAACACCAAGGTAACCTTCCGCAGCAATGTTCGACCTCGCCACCTCCCCCACCTCGCACGCCCTCATCCAGGACTTCTGGGCCTCCCACATCCCCATCGCCGCCGTCTGCCACGGCCCCGCAGCCCTAGCCCGCGCCCGCCTCGCCGACGGCTCGTATCTGCTGGCGGGCAAGCCCGTGACTGGCTTTTCGGACGTCGAGGAGGAGGCGGTGGGGTTGACGGGGGCGATGCCGTTTTCGCTTGAGAAGGAGCTGAATGAGAAGAGTGGCGGGAAGTTCGAGAAGGCGGGGGAGCCGTGGGGGGTTAAGGTCGTGGTTGCTGAGGGCGGGAAGTTGATTACGGGGCAGAATCCGGCGAGTGCGAAGGGGGTTGGGGAGGCGTTGGTGAAGGCGTTGGGGTGGGTTTAGGTGGGTGGGCGGAGGTGTTTCGTTGCGTCGAGTCGTGTTCGGGTTGGAGAGCAGACCTTGAACTGCGTGCGTCTCGAATGTCTTATGTCTCGCCTGGCTGGCTGGATGGTGCGATCGATATTGAAATAGCTCGCGAGGCATGTCACGCGTCTATGCCTGCAGAGAAGCTTTGGCTGGGGGTTCCTGATATTGATTCATCAGGAGTGGTAGTGGATTTGATCCAGCACTATCCTGAGTGCCTATGCCTGACCACAATGACAAGCGCCCTTTACAAGCACCCACCACGGTACGACTCCCCTTAACATTACTACCCACAATTCTGAGTGAAGTTTCAAACATAAAATCCCACAAGGCACCCTCCCATCGCCATCGCCCGCTTAACAGACGTCCATTCCTCCTCTGTCTCATCTACATTCTCGACCTCTGCCTCTGCCTCTTCCTCTACCTCTCCTCCATCCTCTGCCTCGTCCACTGGCCATTCATCACCCCAACTATCATCCTCTTCCTCCGGCCAGAACGCTCCCCATTCATCTCCCACTCCCTTCGCCTCTCCCTCGCACTCACATTCACATTCATCTACACACTCATCCTCCCCTCCATCTCTCATCTCCGCCTCCTCGCCCACAATCTCATCCACAGCCCCGAACTCAAAGACCGGCACTCCCCCCCTCGAGAACAGCACCGAGAATGAAGCAATCTCCGTCGGGTCTATATCCAGTAGGTCAGAAGATACGATGCCAGGATTGGCCCAATGTTTGTTGTGAAAGGGAGCCCAAAAAGAAAAGGCAAAGAAAAAGTACAACGAACCACCCATCTCGACCTCATCTCGTCTGTCATTTCCCACACCCTCCAATCTCTCAACCCCCCGTTCCGGAAGCGCAAAACACATTCTCCTCCCACTCCTCCTCCGCTTCCCGCTTCCCTCTTCGTCACCCTCGCATACGCCTGGACCCCATCGCATGGTGACGAAAACCCACTTCCCTCCCTCCCCCTCTCCCTCCCCTTCTCCATCATCCAGCGACGGAACGAAAACAGTACCGAACCCCATCTCCCTCACCCCCCCAACCCCAACCACCAACCTCTTCAGCAGCTCGTTGCGCCGAACGTCCGGATCAGTCATGCTAGGCGTGGTGTCGACGAACGTCAGGATGCGTACGGAGGTGGTGGTGTGTGCTGCTACTGTGGCGTGGGTGTGCAGACGGGCGTAGAGATCGAGCTGCGGTGCGTTGGGTAGAGAGGGAGGGAGGGGTGGGAGGGCGTAGGGGGTGGGGTTGTTGAGACCCAGGTGTGATTGGAGGGCGGTGCTGCTGGTTATAACGTTGTGGAGGTTCCAGGTGGAGATTCGTGGGGTGGAGTCGGGGTCGTGGTCCGGGGGCGTGTCGAGGTAGGCGTATGCCATTTTGGATGGGCGCGTTGATGGGGTGGTGTTGAGTTCGGTACGGTACTGAGGACGAGCTGAGGATATGTGGGATGCGTTGACTCTGGTGGATGGTAGTGGGTGTTTGAGCGGAGGCGAATGTATAAAGGTGAGGTGTGGAGACGTGTCGTGAGGTGTGGTGAAATCCCTTGTGGCTTGTGAGCGCGTTCGAAGATAACTGAACGGTGGTCTTGACGGGTGCTTATTGTGCCTGTGTTAGAGAGCCCGCTGTTTTCGCGTCGAGCATGCAAAGTGAAGTGAGAGAATTGTCTGCGTCAAATCAGAGGAACAGAAGGACTTGGCAGGATTTGAGGTTTTAGCAAAACAACTGGACTTGACGAGGATTGACTATTTGGACTGTCATGAGATTAGCAGAAGAGTATCTTCAGAAGAATCAGCATTTTTCCTGCTCTTTGCACGTGTGATTGATAGTTGTTGGTAGGAATTTCATCAATTCACCATACACGGACGCGTCTTGTAATAAGTTCCTCTTATTTACATCTCCTTCACCTGCTTTTGTAAAATGGTAGATAACATAAACATTTGTGCCCCTGCCACTTTGATTACGGCATGATGCTAAAGTCATACTGAGCAAACACCACCGCAGGCTCCGAATCGACAGTGTAGATCTGATATTGATCTTGACCCCACTCCGGATGGTTGATACCGTCGATCCATTGCTGCGTCTCAATGACAAGACATCCGTACTTTGGCACATACGTTGTGCTATTTCCGTGTTGCTGACTCTGCTTGACTGGAATGGTTCCGTTCTGCCCGTTGCAGCTGTATATCTGCAGGTTCTGCTGGTTCGTCTGGACATCGAGTCGGATGCCGGTCAAGTTCGAATACATTGTCAAGACAGTCAAATCCGTGGCCTCGGGGGATGAGTAGCGTGGACGGTCCAGGATGAAGGAGGTATCGTAACCTGTGCAGCCAAGACCGCAGATGTTCACTGCCGCTTGTATATCCTGCCCGATTTGCTTCGGCTTAGTGAAGTCGAGAACCGTGCCCTCAGTGACGCCAATGGTACCATTTGGAACCAGAATGTTGTCACCCTCTATGTAACGAGACGAGTAAGGCATCCAAAGTGTGTTGTTTAGGACGGTGGGATTCGATGGATCCAGAAAAGCATCGAGGTTCCAGTAGACGTGGTTGGCGAGCATGATTGGTGTTGGCTCATCGAGCGGTATCGAGACCATCCGTGCAGTCCATCGTGGTCCGGCGGAGACAGTGTAAGTCGCATAAGTGATGACATTTCCCGGGAACCCCTCAAATCCCTGATCCAACAGCATGAAAGTAATGGTGGATGCGTTGGCTGAAGAGACGGTCCAGTTGCGTTGGTCGTATCCTACGTTGCCGCCGTGGAGGGTATCGAGACCCTTGTTCTCGTTCTCCGGGATATGCGACGTAACGCCATTGACGGTGAAGGTGCCGTTCTTGATGCGATTCGCATACCGGCCAACTATCGGTCCGAAGTAGGTGTGAGGGCCTTCTGTATCTTTGAGGTAGTCTGTGGCATTATCATATCCAAGCACCACGTCTTGCGGTTTTCCATTCTTATCATTGACAAGTAAGCTGGTAAGGCGTGCGCCATATGAGATGAACGTCGCATTGATTCCTGGCGCCGAGATGGTGTACGTTTTGAATGGATCTGGTGCTGGAGATGAGTATGAGGAGTTCTGAGCGGATACGGCGAGGAGAGCGGCGGAAGCAGCGAGAAATGTGGGGAACAACATCCTGAGCTACCCTAGTAAGGTTGTTGCAACCACGAAAGGATTGCAATTGAGGCTGTGAGATGGCTTCCAAGGGAGAGAAAAGTACTTGATAGGAATGAAGGAAGGTCTCCGGGGTTGGAACAAGCTTTATAGACAGCTTTTGGCTTGGTCTATTGCCAGGTACGAGGAACACGAGGCGGGCATGAACTGATCGCAAGAAAAGGATTGGACCTGTTTACGATGGGGTAAGATCGTGCACACGCATGCAGCAGCAGCATCAGCACCACCACCGCCGACACCACCACATCCACTATGACTCCGCCTTTGCGGAGAAAGCTGTGTGAGCGGTTACGTTGGTATGGAGTATGAAATACTTCCTACAGCGGGATGCAACGTCAAGGAAGGAAGCTTCTAGTGGACGACAGAAGAAAGCGAGATAAGTTCGTGGTAAGGTACACGAAGAAGTACCGTACAGAAAGTCGAATGTAGCTCCATGCAGGTGACTCGAGCGAAGAGGTGATCTATGCTGCTGCAAGAGAGGCACATGACGTGAAAGAAGTCTCGTGACTGATGGATGCGGTATCAATTGCACCGAAAGCTTCCAGGTGGATGTGGGGAACCCCCCCAGTCCTTCCCGTCCTTACCAATCATGTCGCCGGCCGTGATCCACCGCCCGAGAGTTCAGGCAGATCAACCCGTGTGGCTTGGGGGCCTTACGGCGATGCGGCAACTTGTCCGAGCCGTTACAAACTCTCCTTTCTACGTACAATAAGGTAAGGTAGCTACCTTAGGTTTCATCCTTCAGATCGCAGCAGAACATGGGCTTCTTCTCGACGAGGAGGACCGTCGTGACGACGAAGACACTCTAGTGATTTGTTCTGCACTTTCTTGTACCTCTGGAAGCTGTGTCGAGGCAAGTCAAGAAGAAAATATGCTGGTGTTGCAAGACTCTTATATGAGATGGTGTTAGATTCAGAGAGCAAAGCATTCAAAGCTGGTCCCTAACTCAGCTATTTCCTCCACGGTTACAGGTTGCGAGATCTAAGAACGTCTTGACAGAATCCGCCCACCCAAAGCGTAAAAGCACCAACTCCACTCTTCCATAGATCAAAGTTCCCAAATAAGCCCGCTGAAAGCAAATTATCAAGCCAGATCAGGAAATGCGAACAGACGATAAGTCACTGTAAGATGTCGTTCTCGTCCGGCTCGCCTTCAATCAATTTGCCGAAGGAATTGTAAACCTTCTTGACCCCATCCTCCTGACCCCAAACTCCTTTGCCGTCGCCAAACACCTCTTCCTCGTATCCTCTACATGTTTCGCCCCAACCCAGCCATTGCGCTGTATCCGTCCACACGCCACCCTTGCCTCCTCGACTGTTCCATGAGCCGTCAGTCCCAGCCGCAGCGGCATGTGCGGCAGAGGTTCCTCGGGTGGACTGCATGTAGTGGCGGAGGAGGGCACGAGAGTCGGGCTGGTACCACATCTTGGTCCACCAGGATGAGAGATAGGTCTTGTCGCCGTTGAAGTGGAGCATGGTGGGAATTGACGGCACATGAGGGTTTGTTGCGAGTGCGATGGTCGACCATGACATGTTCATAGAGACCCGATCCAGGTCGTATGCATTTGACTCACTGCCCGTTCCTTCAGTTTGTGCCGGTGGTTGTGCTATTAATGGCAGTGCAGAGCGTTGAACGTCAAGCGGAAGAGACAGAGAGTGCGCGGATGGGATGTGGTGTTGCTCCTGCACGTGAGTGAGAGTCTCGGTGTCATTGTAATAGAGAAATTCAATGTCGCCATGAGAATGCGTCATGGTCTGGAACAATTGAGATTCGTAGTCGAGGCCAAGTGCAAATTCATACCTCTGGCCCGGAACAAAAGTCGTGTTCTTCACGGTGACGTTGCTGGACGCTTCAGAAGTACCCAGACTATTCGACAACCAAGAAAGCCATTTGCCACCGGCACTCTGACGTGCACGGCGTATAGCTTCCCGGACATACTCTTGCTCCCCAAATATCTCACTGAAGACGAACTGATCTCCCAGATCACCACGCCCGTCCTTCTCGACCTTAGTTGTAGCGCGTTCCAGGATCGCTCTCAGATCTGACGCAGGGCCCATCACCGTCCCAGAATTGAGATATCTAGGTCGATTCAAGAAGCCATGAGGATCCTTGTCCGTATCCGTACCGTAAGTGTTTTTGGGTAATGTCGAGAATGGTACGGCTGTGCACGCAGGGTCCTCCTCTGCGTTTGGCCAGCATAGCTTGTCCGCTGCATATATGACCCTCTGGGAATACATTGACATCTGCTCTTTCTGTCCATCTTCCGCCGGCTCCTTGGAGGTGCTTACGCCGTACTGTTTCCTCAACCGCTGGTTCGCTCTCCGTGTAATGCTATTGTAGCGCTCAATCAACACTTCTGGTGGCAGTTGGAACCAGACGTCATAGCCATCGATAATAAGGACCAGGTCTTGATCGGCAATGTGCTTCGCATTCTCAAGGAAGTCATATATGCCACGAATCTTGCCTGTGTGCGTACCCTTATCCCAACTGTCGCCTGTGAAGTTCTTGCCATAATTGATGAGTGTCGGAGCAGGGTAATTGAGGATGGAGGCCGAAAGAATTGTCTTGCAAAGGTTTGCGTTGGCCTCCGAAGCAGGAATGACCAGGTGAAAGGAAGGGCTTGTTTTCTGCAGGCCGCTCGCTGCGCTGGCTGTTATAATGTTTGAAGTGGCATTGGATGCTACGTTCAAGGCTGGTCCATTCTTATTGGCCAGCCCAGAGCCAAAGGGACGAGGGAAGGTGGAAGGGGATCGATAGCCAGATAAGGCGGGCTTCGATACAGTGTCCTTAAGGAAGTTTCAGCCGTGTGAATTGCTTTGAATTCACGCTCAACTTGCACGTACATCGCCTGCGCCCCTCAAGACCAATCCGACCAGGATCACGGATGCTACCAGTACAAAAAGTGCTGTTCTGCTGCGCCGTGCTCTGCCGAGATGGCCCAGCGCATGGCTGAAGGTATAATTCAGCGTCTGTGTCCGTTCAATAATGCCGTCAAAAAGAGTGGAAGAAGCCATCAAGAGGAGCCCAACGGGCAGGATGGGGAGATGAAGCAGAGTTTGGACAGCTAAATGAAGATGGTGGCTACAAGATCCAGATCTATTTAAAATATTGGTTCCACGAGTCCCTTACTCAGCATGACCTGCATTCCAGAGAGGAAAGCTTTAGCCACTTGCAAACTCTCAGAAGAACTGAATCAATAGGAGGTGCGGCCTGAAGAATATCCTAGTAATTTCTCTTACTCCACCATATTTATAGTAGCATCGTGGGTCCTCAACGAAGCAGCGTGAAGTATGCCTACCTAACAGTTGTGGGAGCGCCCAAAGCATACTATTACTAGTTTTCAACTGATTGACTCAACGGTTGAATAAGGAGCTGTTGTAAATGATTGGAGACGAAGGGTAGGGCACTTGGGCTGAACACGTCGTGGATATGTGCTTCATTCAGAGCGGATACCTGATGTCCACTGAAGTGTGATCTACGGTCGAAGCCTCCTGATTGTCTACTCACGATTCTAATAGATCGTTTCATTCGAGGTAGATCTCATCGCGTAAGCGTTGCAAGTTCCTGAAGAAGCCTGGGCCTCCTTCTCCACCCGATTTGCCATTGCGGTCGTACTCCCCTGATGGCCTTTCGGACTTTGAAGGGCTTATGGTTCGAGGTCTTGATGAAGTGCTCCGGTCACGCCCGTTTCTGTGCCTCTTCTCCCACGTCTCCCTCTCAATGGCTTTAGCACGCTCATCAACCATTTTCGTCAGGCTGTCGACAAACTTGCTCCGAGCTTTTTCTTCAGCTGTGCCTTTCCAGACGGTAGTAAGATCCCGAAGTTGCTCAACCCTTTGCCTTGCAGCTCTGACGCCCGAGGATCCATTGCTATCGCTGGCCAGTGCATCGGAAATCTCATCTCGTAGCTTCTTCGCGACCTCCTGGCCTTTCTGCTCCCGACCTTGGATATCCGAACTTGACTCGGGGGAAGACACGGAGATGAAAGACGTCGCAGCCGAGGCTTCGGACGGGGGAATGGTCCATTGCAATGCTTCGCCAAAGATATTGATGACACTTTCTAATCGACTCCGGACGAGTGTGAGTGTACGGAGCTGGGTGATGTAGGGTGGGTCAATCGTTATATCTGACTCGTCCGTTCGATGGGTTGGGTTCTTAGGACCTGTCGCTGCTCTCAATGACGAGCTGCGTGGCCGCTTAGATGGTCCATCGCCCTGTTCCTCATCTGGTAGCGCAGACGCAGCACTGCGAGCGCTTGGTACGAAGTTGCTGATATCATCTTGCAGCCAATTTGTCAAAGCTTCTGTAAGGCCTGAGGTGTCGCCGCGCAGGACTTCAACTTCGTAAGTGAGTCGAGTGCCACTTCGCAAGATCTCATCGGTAAGCTGGGTCAAAAGTTCAGAGAGGCGCGAGGTCTGCGCGTTGAGCTGTGCGAGTATCGATTGGGTTTTTGTGGATACTTCGGACAATGAGGATGACTGTGGTTGTCTCGTCGCAGGCGCGATGCTTGGCGAAGAAGTCAGAGATGGCAAGGTTGCATTGAGGTGATCTATTGGGTCAAATTTGGCGGCTAGAAAGGGTTGTAGCGCTGGATCTGCCCCGATGCTCGATGCTGGTCTCGATGATTCTGAATCAGCTACTCTGGACGGTGCCATTACATAGGGAGAAGAGGAATTGGATGGTACTAAGGTATATTTAACTTAATGTCAAAGGCACATGTCAGGTACCTTACGGGACAGGCGATGTGATAGCTTCCGCGGCTTGGTCCGTCCCCTTGCTCAGGCTAATGCAGCGTTCCGTGGGACAGGACAGGGTAATACCTTAACGTTACCTACCGTACCTTGCCTGGCACCTTACTGGACCTACGGTACCAGGTAAGGTACCAAAGACCAAAGGTAGGTAGACCTCAAGGCAGCCAGTGGATGCTTCTTGGGCTGTCCACAGACTTCATGTCGCTGCCTGGAATGATCTCGTCGTCACAATGGACGGTGAATGTACTTACTTCTACTCAGGATGAGGCCAGCACCAGTCCATACGAGGAGAAAGTGTCAAGGCTTATGCTTCAATGAATGTATGCTAGAACCTTGAAGGACCAACACGTACAAGGGTTCATTCAGGTCGCCCTAATCGCCAACACACTGTAGCTTCCATTCACATCTCACAAGCGTTCAGAACACCAAACAAACTCTACAGCAATGAAAGCAAGAAGGGACACTGCACTCAGCTGACCCTACTCTGATTTAGCTGTTCATAGGCTCAGTCGTTCGTCCAACGCAGAATAACTGACACTTACTTCTGTGGCATGAGAGACATATAGTCCACCCAATAGTATCGAAGAGATACCCAAAAATGCCTAGAAAGGCTTTCGTGGCAGACCTGCAAGAGGCCATCGGAAGTACTGTCTCTTCAAGAATATCGGAGCTTCAGACTGGAGACGAGGATGGATCGTTTATGTTCACTTACACCATGTTAGGAGTTGGTGCTCAACAGGTGACAATTCAGGTTCTGGTCCCCGGTAAGTGGTCGTTGCTACGGGAACTTTCGAGACTTGCTGCCGTGCTGGTGTTCAGGCGACGGTGACAATCAGGCTAATGGCAAGCAGACGTCTCTGAATACCCCTCCAATCACCAATGTCTGATTTACTCCACTTCGGACAATGTTCCTGCTTTTATCAACGAAGTACTGGAGAAGCTTAGCTATTCCCTGGCTGCGAACAAGCTCGCTACGATGCTGGCTAAAATTTCCAAGGCGTTGGACCATGCGGAAACCGGAGACAGCGCCGACGGTACTATGGAAATTGATGCCGAGGAAGAAGTTGACTTTTCAGACGGGGAAGATGAAGACATTGACTCTACGGGAGCCTGGTCACCTCGATCTCCGAGACAGAGCTTTACAAGCCGTAACGCTACTATGAATATCAATAGGCCCGCCCTTGGCACTTCCGCTGCGAAGGCCTTCAAGTCTAGGGTACGTAATGATCTTCGTGTAGCCAAAGAAGCTGGTTTCAAGGTCGGCCATCTCGGCCTCTTATTGGAGCAAGGCGAAGACTCTTTCGTCTCCATCTCCTGTCGCATATCTAAGCTTGGAATCTCTGACGAGGCTATGCAAGCATGGCATTTGGACCGGCGGCAATACCTGATCTTTCTCATACATTACACCGCAGGATACAAACCATTGGAGCACCTTGTCGCCAAAGAAGCTTTCCATGATGTTGGCATCGAAATGCGTGTTGGCCTCAGTTACCGTTACAAACCATCGCTCGCGCAAGCCATTGCCGCTTTCAGTCAGGTATCAGAAGATGTGAACAAACGGCGGTTCGCGCACTCCGCGGATGCATCTGACCATGGTGACAAGCTCAACAAAGATGAAGGCTTCCTGGGCCTTTTCATCGGTAGGCCCTTGAATGAGCTCATCAACAAGCGTTTGATCATTATCCTGAGATCGCGGATGAGTCTCGGGATAGGATGGGGAGGTGCAGAAGCTTTTTATAACGACTGCCAAGGCAGGACATTCACCAACACGGATGCTATAGATGGCAAATACTGGCAGGAAGATGACCCGAACACTTTCAGTGCTCTACCCCAGCGCGTTCTCGCGGACCATCTCAAGGAGCATACTGCCACTGGCCTAGGGTCCTCGTTCCCACTTCTCGGCATGCAATTCGTCCTTCGTCATCTAGTACGGTGCACTGAATTCTGCCTTGTCTGCCACTGTAAGGTTGAGGCCGACTTCGAGGCTCTGAAACCTTATGTGTGTTCCAAACCTCTGTGTCTGTACCAATATATGACTCTTGGCTTCGGACCAAGCATCGAGTACGAGATCTTGACTCAACCTTACGTGGTGGATTTGCTCGTCAGTTTCTGCTATTCAAGTGCCAAAGGAGGACGCTTGAGAGATTTCCCAGTGGGCATGGGCTTGATGGTTCCACCGCCGCATTCTGACTTGTCTTCAAAGGCCCAACTTGCCGTGATGCCCAGTGTGCTCGCTCATCGGACCGTCGGGGCGCCAGTAGCTGGTAAAGTCGTCGATGGCCCGCCGTCACCGTCGTTGAAGGACTTTAGAAACCTCGGTGTAGATGCGTCACCCAAGCCTCACAAGGTTAATTTCGACCATACCAAGATGGAGATAACTTTCGCAGATACAACTCTAGGGAGCCCCCTAAAGAGAGGTGATTGGATTGTACTTGAACTATTGGGGACACTGCTGGAAGACAGGAAATTACATTGTCGAGTCATCGAAACAGCCTACTTTCCAATCGTCAATCTAGCACCTCCAGTGGTACAGGCGGGTGGAACCGTGCCATTGCTGGCACAGCAGTCTGGTGCCACGCCGAGCCAGCTCAAGCCACTGGTCCCTACACCTGCAACTACTCCACCGCCCTCGGCCCTGAGTCAAGCTTCGTTTACCATCTACAACCAGCAGTTTGACGAGCTGAGTGAGGATGAAAAGCGTAGTGCAATATGTGGCATTCTGGAAACACTACCTACCGTGATGCAAATGAGAGAATATCTCCGCGGCCGGAAACAGACTCTGGACCTCGAAGGTTGGGTCGATCGACTCTCTCCAGCTGCCCGAGGACTCCTTCGGTGGATCATTGCGTCCAATCGGTCTTGCATTGTTCAGGTGGATAAGTTAGATGATAAATTTGCAGGATCAGGTATCGCAAGCAATCCTGAACAGCGAGTCTATGGAATGAAGGAGTGGATGCAGTTTCGCTTCGCTCAAGGCGCGCCTGACAAGGAGCAAAGATTTATGAACTCGGTGCGGGACGCCACTGGGCGTCTTCAATTAAAGTACCCTACAATATTTGCCTGGCACGGCAGTCCCCTCTCGAACTGGCATGGCATAGTCAGGGAGGGCTTGCACTTCAAGGAAACCTTACATGGAAGGGCGTACGGCCATGGATGCTACCATACCTTGGATGCGTTAACGAGCATGTCCTACACAGTTCAAGGATATAGTGGTACACCCGGTAATGGTTGGCCGCAGAGTTTATTGAAGATTACGAGTGCTATCGCATTGAACGAGATTGTTAACGCCCCAGGCGAGTTTGTCAACAAAGCCCCCCATCTGGTTGTTGCTCAATTAGACTGGATCCAATCCCGCTATTTGTTCGTCAGAAACACAAGCCAAACGGTGAACGGTCAAGACACTGTACCCGCACAGATCTACGAGCAGGACCCTGCATTTACTCCACGAGGGGACACCATGCAGAACATTGTTATCCCTGCTACTGCAGTCAGCAAACTTCGGAGACCTTCGGTCAAGGTTGTCAAGCACGGAAACAAGAAGACGAAAATCCTCGACGGTGACGATGAAGAGGTCTTAGAGGAAGCAGAAGACGACGCCGCGAGTGTAGACACAGATCCTGAAGATCTTTCTCTTCTTCTCTCCGATCCAGAAGAAGAAGAATCTCCGAAGACTGACTTCCTACCTGGCACGCTTGATCATACTACCCTTCCACTCCTCGAGCCGCCGGCTTACGCGACGACGATGGCATCAAAGTCGCTCCAGAAGATGTTGGCGTCAACTCTACAAGTTCAAGAAGCTGAGCCTGCGCATGAATTAGGTTGGTACATCAATCCTGAGCTCATCAGCAACATCTACCAGTGGATTGTTGAACTTCACTCCTTCGACCCCAATCTGCCCATCGCCAAAGACATGAAGGCCAAGGGTCTCAAGAGCGTCGTGTTGGAGTTGCGTTTCGGGACTGACTATCCAATGAGCCCACCGTTTGTGCGAGTGATCCGTCCACGTTTCTTGAGCTTCATGGCCGGCGGAGGTGGACATGTCACAGCTGGTGGTGCACTCTGCATGGAATTACTCACCAGTTCAGGCTGGATCCCGGTGTCGCCGATCGAGACGGTGTTGTTGCAGATACGTTTGGCCATGACCAGCACAGATCCCAAGCCGGCACGTCTGGAGCCAGGACCTGTGAGGGATTACGGTATCGGGGAAGCAGTGGACGCGTTCGTTCGTGCTTGTGCGGCCCATGGTTGGACGGTCCCGAAGGACTTTCATGCCTTGAGCAGCTCCGCTCGTACTCTTTCGGATTGGTAATATCACTTTTCGCTCTGTTCTGGGCTCTGGTGGTGATGTCCGAAGTTCGATTGCTAGCGTTCTACAATCCTTTGTTTCGTTGCATTGGCCCTGGAGGAATGGTCGATCCCGGGGCGGAGAAACGTTAGCAGGTACAGGAATCGGTCCCGGAAAGCGGAGCGTTGAGGAGTTGGAGAATCAAATCTTCCTGTACGGTCCCTAGGGCGACGTTTCTCTGAGATGACCTGGCTTATGAGACACCGATGAATAGAAATATGCGTGCAGACAGGCGCGCAGCAACTGGTCTGCATACGAAAGACTTTGAACAATTGGCTGAGCAGTTAGTTGTCTTGCCATACATATACATGTGTGCTTCCTTGCGAACCTTGGTGAACAACGTTGCGATGTCTGCAGCGGTCCTATCGCAGACATGACTCCGGCAATTTACGGTAGCAGGGGCTCGAAGAAAACCTTGACCGATTGAAAGACACGATGTGACTGTTTATCTAGGTTGAGTAATGGGCCTTTAGTCACACATCTGACTCGTAATTCCGTACAGTACCTTAGATCCAACCGTCTCTTGTTTGCACCAAGCAAATTTCCGAGGCCTCCGGATCTACCGTTGACTCCAATTTCTCGTCACAGCGTAACTGACTCGTAAGTACCTAAGGCATGCATCTCCTGCTGTGGTGCCGTCGTTCCGGTGCCCTCGCTAAGGTAAAGTGCCTTCTACAGTATCTCTTAAGGTAGTGCGCCGGTAGGGTACGGGTACAGCAATTAGGTTTGACTCACAGACCTGTCAATGACGTGAAGTCAACAATCTTTTCTCTGATTACCAATTACACGCATTGTCAACATCTCCCTCTCCATACACGTAGGTACCATACAATGGATGTTGTTTCTCACGTCTTCAAATTGATTCTTTCATAAACCTACTTCAATTCCCTGTCTTTCCTTTGATTTCTCAGCTTCTTCCCTCCTAGTCATATCTAGAAGAAGCCACTTGTCTCACGAACGGTGTAACTCGTGATACCATCGAAATTCAAGCACTCTCGTTGCAGAACTTGTCTAAAATGTGGGGGACTCAACCAGATGAGATGTACCGGCGGGGCGTTGAGCGTGATGGTAATCTCCACATATATGCTGTCCGGCAGCTTCCACTCACTGTTTACAGGTCCTAACATCGCTTTGCACAACTCTAATCTGGCGGCTGGAGGCCTGCCCGAAAGCGAGTATACTGGCGCAATGACCTCTCCCGTGTCCAGCCCACACGGGAGCTCCAATGCAGCCCTTGACGGGACGTGGGGTGAACGCGATGCTGGGGTTCCTGTCAGTCATAGTATGGCGATGGAGGGCTACGAACAGATGCGGCGGGAGCTCACGCAGCTGTCCCAGACGCGGTCTAGATCTACCACCCGAACGCGAAGGACTGGCATCCTCCGGACCATTACCGGAAGGAGTACGAAAAGTAGGCGAACCGCCGGGAGCAAAGTCCACAGGAGAAGAGGATCTACATACGACGATGTGAGCGAGGCCGAAGAAGATGACCTTGAAGCTGGGGATGCGGAGAAAGAGGATGCCTTTGAACTAGGCGAGTTCATAAGAGACGGGCACTTCGAGAAAAGAACGAAAGAGGGCGCAAGTGCAAAGAAAGTTGGAGTTGTGTTCAAAAATCTCACTGTCAAAGGCGTCGGGGCTTCAGCGAGCTTTGTCAGAACCGTGCCAGATGCGGTTCTAGGTAAGGATCATCAACGCAAATCATTATCCCGGCTTGACCTCCAACTGATCAAGGGTCTTAGGTACATTTGGCCCCGATTTATACCGTATAATCTCCAGCTTCGTGCCTGCGATGCGGTTGGGAGGTCGAGGACAGACACGAGATATCATACACGACTTCACCGGCATAGTCCGAGATGGTGAAATGATGCTTGTTCTAGGACGACCCGGTAGTGGCTGCTCTACTTTCCTAAAAGCCATTGCCAACGACCGCGAAAGCTATGCTGAGGTCATCGGGGAGATCGCTTACGGTGGTATTTCGGCAGCGGAGCAAAGCAAAAACTACCGCGGAGAGGTCAATTATAACCCGGAAGACGACCAGCACTTTCCCACTCTCAATGTCTGGCAAACGCTCAAGTTCTCTCTCCTGAACAAGACTACGAAGCACGAGAAGGGGAACATCCCTGTAATCATTGAGGCCTTGTTGAAGATGTTTGGGATCAGTCACACAAAATACACGCTTGTTGGTAATGAATACGTTCAGGGCATCTCTGGTGGTGAACGAAAGCGGGTCTCGATTGCGGAGACCCTGGCGACAAAGTCTACGGTGGTCTGCTGGGATAATTCGACGAGAGGGCTTGACGCCAGCACAGCGCTGGATTACGCCAACTCGCTTCGGGTTATGACCGACGTCAGCAACAGAACTACATTGGTCACGTTATATCAGGCAGGAGAGGGCATATACGAGCTGATGGACAAAGTACTTCTGATAGACGAAGGGAAGATGCTCTATCAAGGGCCTGCAAGCGACGCCAAAAGCTACTTTGTCGACCTCGGGTTCTATTGCCCGGATAGACAGACTACAGCCGACTTCCTGACTTCAATCACCGATCCTGTCGAGCGGCAATTCCGTGAGGGATATGAAGCCTCAGTACCCAAATCGGCAGATGAGCTGGAAAGAGCCTTCGAAAACAGCCACCACTACAAGAAGGTCATTCAGGACATCGAGGACTACGAGGCTCAGTTGAGAGGCACTGAACACGCGGACGCTAAAGCCTTCAAGCAGTCGGTGAAGGAGTCGAAGTCGAAGACTGTCTCGAAGAGATCAAGCTACACTGTTTCCTTTCCAAGACAAGTTTTAGGTACGTTATCGCAGACAGGGAGTTCTTAAGTACCTCAGCTGATTGGGCAACAGCCTGCACGAAGCGCGAATTCTGGCTCATTTGGGGTGATAAGACAACCCTTTACACCAAGTTTTTCATTATCATTTCGAATGGCCTCATCGTTGGGTCTTTGTTCTATGACCAACCCGATAGCACTGAGGGTGCCTTCTCCCGAGGAGGGACTGCTTTCTTCTCAATTCTATTCCTTGGTGAGATCTATTTTCGATTTCTCTACTTACGCCCAAAGACAACTTCTACTGATACTGACTTGATCACGATAGGCTGGCTTCAGCTCACTGAGCTGATGAAAGCTGTGTCCGGACGCGTAGTCGTCGCTCGCCATAAGGAGTATGCCTTCTACCGCCCTTCAGCCGTCAGCATCGCCCGAGTCGTCACCGATTTCCCATTGCTCTTTGTCCAGGTCATCATCTTCTCAATCATCATGTACTTCATGACGAATCTTGCCGTCGATGTGTCTAAGTTCTTCATCTACGCACTTTTCGTCTACACAACCACCATCTGCATCACCGCGCTGTACCGGATGTTCGCAGCCTTATCACCGACCATCGACGATGCAGTAAGATTCTCCGGTATCGCTTTGAATCTCTTAGTCCTTTACACTGGATATGTCATACCCAAACCACAGCTTTTGCAGCAGAAGATCTGGTTCGGCTGGTTCTACTATACCAACCCGATAGCTTACTCCTTTGAAGCTGTTTTGACCAATGAGTTCAGCGGCAGAGTGATGCCTTGCGCCCCAGGTCAGCTTGTACCTCAAGGTCCAGGCGTGGATCCGCGATATCAAGGATGTGCATTGCCCGGAGCACAACTGGGTAGAACAAGCGTGACAGGAGAAGAATACTTGCTGACGACCTATCAATAGTGAGTAGGAAATGGAGCCAGAATTAGAGTCACGCCAGCTAAATCTCTTGTAGTACACGGTCTCACCTTTGGCAAAACTTCGGCGTTGTCATCGCTTTTATGGTTGCTTATATTCTTGTCACTGCAGTCGCTTCAGAACTTTTCTCATTCGTTGGTGGGGCAGTCGGAGCAACTACCTTCAAAAGGTCCAATAAGGCAAAACAGCAGGTCGCTGCGGCTTCGCCCGTTGCTGATGAGGAGAAAGGTGCCGATGCAGCCGGTACGAGCAGAACATCGAGTGGCCAAACTGAGACTGGTGGCGACGAACAGGAAACACTTCAGGGGCTTTCGAAAAGCGAAAGTATCTTCACATTTAGCAACGTCGAGTACAGCGTGCCGTATCAAGGTGGACAGCGCAGACTTTTGAACAAAGTCAGTGGCTATGCTAAGCCTGGGGTCATGATAGCCCTTGTCGGCGCATCAGGGGCCGGAAAATCAACTTTACTCAACACGCTTTCGCAACGACAGAAGATGGGGTTTGTGTCCGGAGAGATGCTTGTAGATGGGCGGCCCCTAGGCCCTGAGTTCCAACGAGGTACCGGGTTTTGTGAACAGATGGACCTGCATGACGGCACGGCGACAATTCGGGAAGCATTAGAATTCTCCGCAATTCTCCGGCAGGAGCGCCATATTCCTCGCGAGGAGAAGATAGCTTACGTCGATAAGATAATTGATCTTCTTGAGCTCAATGACATTCAGGATGCTATTGTGATGTCATTGGGCGTGGAGCAAAAGAAGAGACTTACCATTGGCGTCGAACTCGCCGCGAAACCCTCACTTCTTCTCTTCCTCGATGAGCCTACCAGGTAAGTCTCCATGTTGTGCTTGCTCTAACGTCCGGATCTCGCTGAAATATGTTATAGTGGGCTTGACAGCCAGTCAGCGTTCTCTATTGTACGATTCTTGAAGAAGCTCTGCCACGCCGGCCAAGCTATTATTTGCACGATTCATCAGCCATCTTCCATTCTGATACAAGAATTCGACATGATCCTTGCGCTCAACCCTGGAGGCAATACGTTCTATTTCGGCCCCGTAGGCGAGAACGGTAGCGCAGTCATCAAGTACTTTGCAGATCGCGGAGTAGATTGTCCACCGTCCAAGAATGTTGCGGAGTTCATCCTGGAGACCGCAGCAAAGGGAGGCAAGCGCGCCGACGGAAAACGGCTAAATTGGAACAACGAGTGGAGAAGTTCCGCCGAAAACAAAGAGCTACTCGCTGAGATTGATAAGATCAACTCTGAGCGCAGCAGCAAACCCGGAGCACAGGCGGACACCCAACACGAATTTGCTTCACCGATTTGGCTGCAAATCACCACACTGACAAAGAGGATGTTTCGACAATATTGGCGGGACCCGTCATACCTATACGGCAAGCTCTTCGTTTCGGTCGTCATAGGCATCTTCAACGGCTTCACTTTCTGGAAACTGGGCAACAGCGTCCAGGACATGCAAAACAGGATGTTCACATCCTTCATGATCATTGTGATTCCCCCAACCATCGTCAACGGCGTGGTCCCGAAGTTCTACCTGAACAGGGCCCTGTGGGAGGCACGAGAGCTCCCGTCTCGAATTTACGGCTGGGTGGCTTTCTGCACCGCCAACGTGGTGACCGAGATCCCGTTCTCCATCATCGGAGGCCTGGTCTACTGGCTGCTCTGGTATTACCCCACCGGCCTCCCGCGCGACTCCGCCACAGCAGGCTACACCTTCCTGATGACGATTCTCTTCTTCCTCTTCCAGACGTCCTGGGGCCAATGGATCTGCGCCTTCGCTCCCTCCTTCACCGTCATCTCAAACGTAAGTCTCAACCCCCCCCCCTCCCCCCGTCTCCCTCAAAGCCTAACTCCACCTCCAAAACCTCTAACACCAAAACACCAGGTCCTCCCCTTCTTCTTCGTCATCTTCTCCCTCTTCAACGGCGTCATCCGCCCATACTCCCAACTCTCCCCCGTCTGGCGCTACTGGCTCTACTACCTGAACCCGTCGACCTACTGGATCGGCGGCGTCCTGGCCGCCACCTTGCCCGCCATCCCCGTCGACTGCCTCCCCGCCGAAGCCGCCCGCTTCGACCCGCCCCCCGGCCAGACCTGCGCCCAGTACGCCGGCGCTTTCGTCGCCGCCGTCGCCCGCCAGGGCTATCTCCTCAACCCGCAGGCCACGAGCGATTGCGGCTACTGTCCGTATCGCGACGGGGCCGAGTATCTGCGCACGCTGAACGTGAAGCCGGGCGATAAGTGGAGGGATTTGGGCGTTTTTGCGGGGTTTTGCGTCAGTAATTGGGCGTTGGTTTATTTTTTCATCTATACGGTTCGGGTGAGGGGTTGGAGTTTTGGGTTGGGGTGGATGTTTGGGGGGTTGGGGAAGTTGGTCGGGGTCGTGAAGGGGTGGGTTGGGCGTGTGGGGAGGAGGAGGTAGGTTGTATTTCCAGGGAGGGAAGGGGCTTGCGAAGGAGCGGAGAACCGGTGACGTGCGTTGTTGAGGATCGAAGCGAGCTTTGCATTGCTGGTGTTCTAGCGCTTAGATCGGTCACGGATGGGCCCTTGCTTTGAAGATAGACATTAACCCTAGCCTAATGAATATGACGTGTGATATATCTAATGACATTTCCATGCATCGCCTGTACGGATGAACAGTATCTACCGCTCCTCTGTGTATATTCATACCCTCGGACCTACCCATGGGGAGCTTTCCCTTCACCCTCACGGTTCAGACGCAAGTGTTATGTGCAGTCTTCCTCTTCCTTTTAGGAATCACGCACCAAGTCACAATACCACAAGAACCTCAGACCTATCACTACGATGATACAATCCAGGAGACCGAGGTATCTGAGGACGTCTCATCTGATTTCGGCACCCCTCAACCGGTCCGTAAAAGCACGGCATGCTTGGATTCAAGCAAGTCTCAGATCCCTAGCATGTGCTCCAAATCCTCACTTCTAACGTGTGCTCGTTCCGTTGGTCAATCACATCTTAGTTCGGAAACCATGCCAAGGGCTCAAGCGGGAGGTGCGTGGCTCGGGTCCTGAAATGGGCAGACTTGGTTTTGGGTGCTGAGACGTTTCCAGCCTGCTCGTGCTGTTCTCGGACTGGAGTACGTAGGCTGGTGCGGGGATGCTGGATCGCAGCGCTTTAGGCCAATGCTGTGGCGTATTGGCCGTACGGCTAGAACAGGTTGCGATAACGCACGGATGGTAGAAACACGTCCGCCCTTCATCTCCAAGCAGTGACTGTGGGTGGGATGGGTGGGGTGCGCCCGCGTCACGACTTCGGCTCATACCGACAAGCCCTGGCACCCTCCCATACCTCCTCGACGATCTTCCGCTTCGGCAGCAGTTTCTGTGTATCCATCAGCACGGATCCCATAATCACCTCTTCCCCTTGCCCATCTTTTGACTGGGAGAGAAACGGTGAGCGATGCACACTCACGGGAAACACGACGACGACCTCCCCTTCTCCTTCCACTATGACAGCCAGATAGAAGCGCACTTCGAAGCCTTTGAACGCTTCGTGGATGAAGATGTCTTGGATCTGATCGGTCGGGATGAAGCGTGTGGTGGAGGTGGACAGGTAGGTAGGTGAGGAGGTGGAGGTTTGTATGCCGAGGCCGCGGAGGACGAGGAGGGATTCTTCTGTTTGTGGAAGATTAGAGATCTTTCGCGGGCAGTATAGGGGGTGAATGTGAGAAGGATGACGCCATGTTTCGTTTTCGAGCGCGAAGAGATTGAAGACCTTACCGGTGTAGCCTCTCCGAAAGACAATATAGATAATTGCGAGAGCGCTAGGGATGAGGATGCGCCAGCTGATCCTTTCCGCTATGAACACTGTGAAGCGGGCATTTGACCCCTCCAGAGAAATTGCTCTATGCGCCCTGATGCGGTGAAAGGGTGGGCTATTCGAAGCTTTGCTGGCGGTGATTAACAGGACGGAGACTCCGAGGAGGACGCGGAGGAGAATGGTTAGGTAAAAGATCACACGCGCGGAGAGGGACGCGCGGAGAGGTGCATTTGAAGCTGTGAACGAAACGGTCGTGGGGGACGGACGACGTGTGGTAAGACGTGTGGGAGAATTGAGCATCGTGGAGGTACGGGACAGCTTTGGCAGGGAGGTGTCTGGCACGAAGCTCAAGATACATGTAGGTGGTCGGGAACCGGCGATTATTTACTCCGTATCGTAGGGCTTAGCGGGAATTGCCAACTAAGATATGGCATTACAAGGTTGCGGTTCAGGTAAGCTCTGAACATCCCGACTGCTCAATTATCATGCCGAATTCGCGATCGAGGTCTAGATCACCATCGCCGCGCCGGGAAGATCGCAGGAGGTCAAGGTCACCGAGAAGAAGGCGTGACGACGATCGGCCAAAACGTGGAGGGGGTGGATTCAAGTGGAAGGAGAAACGGCGGGACGAAGATGGACGGGGCGAGGAATGGGAGCGTAGATTAGAGCGAGGTTACCGGGACAGAGATCGAGAACGACCAAGATCTCCAATCAGGGAAAAGGCCCCGGATGATGCTACTATAGAGAAGCCGAAGAAGGACAAGAAGGACAAGAAGGAGAAGAAAGCTGGACCTTCGTCAGTACCGACTGGAGAACCGATGATTATCGTCAATATCAATGATCGACTGGGTACCAAAGCTGCGATACCATGTCTAGCGTCAGACCCTATTAGTAAGTACCCCGACAGCGCTTTTGTTCGGTATTTGGATGTGCGCTCACGTCTTTGTAGAGCTCTTCAAAGCACAGGTGGCCGCGAGGATCGGTCGCCAACCTCACGAGATTCTCTTGAAACGGCAAGGCGAAAGGCCGTTCAAGGACCAACTGACACTTGAGGACTATGGGGTCAGTAATGGTGTTCAGCTTGATTTGTGAGCGCCCCTACTATTCTGTTGTCGTAGACAAGATACTGATATTGTACGTGGTAGGGAACTTGACACTGGAGACTAGTCGGCTGGGTCTCCTTCTACTCGAGCTTCTGAGATTGATCCCTTTACTCGGTATAAGACTTTTGGGATTCATGATTTCAGTGTTTTATTATTACAGATGAGTACGCATCGCGGCATACGGGCCTAATATCACTAGCTTTGAAGGCCACACTGGACGAGTAGCAGAATTACACTGAACGTGTTTGCAAACTTTGCATATTGTCAACCGGTGATGGTTGGTCTCACTCGGTGTCCAAGCCAAGCCAGCCTTAAGCCCAGGCGTTTCTATGATCTGCAGTAACTTAACTGTGTGCGTCATAAGCTGGGGTACGGATAACTCCGTTACCAATAATACTAACCATTTGCGGTCAAGCTCACCCCCATTTCTTTACCGAGGACCGGTGTTTGGGCTCTTGAGGAACTTTTTCAAACCGCTTAAGTTGAAGAGGTCCAGTCATTTCGACTCAGAATCGATCATGTCCGTATCGTCCGAGATCCCAATGCTTCGCATGGAAAACTGTCCTGCCTGACAGTTAAGGCCGCTCGACACTATCCACCACTGACTCCAGTCAGAAGCTTCCGATAACGTCTTACCTAGGGCCGCATATCAATATTGGGAGTCGAACTACTGTACCTTGAGAGGCAGACAGTTGCCATCTTCATAGATTGCATCTATCATCATGGTCCGAAATATAGTCGTCTTGGGTGGAAGTTCGCACCCGCAATTGAACGAAACGATTTGCAATCACCTCGGCATCCCACCAGCAAACGTACTGCTCTCCAAATTCTCAGTCGGAGAGACTAGGGTCGAGATCAAGGAGTCTGTCCGCGGAAAGGATATTTACATCATACAATCAGGCGGTGGTAAAGTCAATGATCACTTCATGGAACTTCTCATCACCATCTCCGCATGCAAAACAGCGTCAGCAAAACAAGTGACAGCAGTACTTCCACTATTCCCATACTCACGTCAGAGTGACATACCGTACGACAAGACTGGCGCTCCGCTTGCGAAGTCATCGACTAGACCTAACAAGTCGGACTTCACTTTCGACAGCCGTCCAGAAACACCGTATCCGGGGCGGCCGGAAAGCACAGGCCTTACAAATGGCGTCGATAATCTACAAAAAAGCCTGGTCAAGGTACAGCTCGACGAGTCACCGTCAAGTTCAACTGGCAAACAGACTGCCCGCTACGGTCACTATACCAATGGTCAGTCAAAACGCGGCGACACGATGGACTCGACCAAGTCGGATGCGAGTGGCCGGCAACGCAACACCTCAAACTCTTCGTTAACCAACAGCATCACACAGTCTGAAAACACAACTGCCAACTCCAGCCCCTCAAAGAGTTTCTTCCAAGGGAGTCCCGGATATAAGCAATGGGTAGCTCAAGCCGGTACGCTGGTGGCGGACCTGTTGACCTGCGCCGGTGCCGACCATATCATAACCATGGATCTGCACGACCCCCAATATCAAGGTTTTTTTGACATACCTGTCGACAACCTGTACGGAAGACCGCTGCTCAAGAGATATATCCAATATAACATCCCAGACTACCAGCAAGCGGTGATCGTCAGCCCTGACGCCGGCGGAGCGAAAAGAGCTACTGCTATAGCGGATGGATTGGGGATGGACTTTGCCCTGATCCACAAGGTACAATGCACTGTTCACTAGTGGGGAGGCATGATACTCAATCAACCACAGGAACGTCGTCCGACTCGTATCACGGATCGTCAGAACGCAACCATGATGCTCGTCGGCGATGTCGCTAATCGTTTGGCTATCCTGGTAGACGATCTGGCGGATACATCGAACACCATCACGCGCGCGGCCAAACTGTTGAAGAAGGAGGGAGCCACTAAAGTTTACGCTCTGCTTACCCACGGTGTCTTGAGCGGCGATGCTATCGAACGGATCAATGCTAGCGCGCTTGACAAGGTTGTTGTGACGAATAGTGTGCCTCAAGAGGAGAATAAGAAACGATGTCCGAAACTGGAGGTTTTGGAGATCGGCAACGTATTCGCAGAGGTAAGTACACTATCATCCCCCTAGTGACGTGAAGCTCATCATTGGTCCTCGATAGGCAATTCGACGAGTCCACCATGGAGAAAGCATCAGTGTTCTCTTTCAGTACGATTGAGGAGTGATAAGAGAGTATTTGTATTTTACGCCATCTCGATGAAGTTGAGTACACCCGGCGTTCTGGAATGTCCAAAAAGTACGCGCTGCATATTGACCAATTTACGCACTGGACCCGCATTGCTCGTCGTCACACAAACCACAAAAAGGCTATACACGTTTATGCATCCTGACGTCGGCCCGAGGACCGAGGGACGCAGCCACGACAATACCAACATGCATCAGTGGGAGAGGGGTTAAGAGAGAGGGTGCTTTTCTTTCTCTATAGTCTTCGTTGATCTAGAGACGCTTGACCAAGTGCTGGTAACGGCGCGGGAGGCGCCTGAAATGCTTGTACTAGATAGATAGTCATACCAAGAATCTCCCGAAAACTAAGAACCTAGGAACCCGTGGCCCATTAGACTATGCTTATCTACATCGGCCTCCACCTCTGCCTGAAAGCGCGTCTGCGAGGCTTCCCTTTCGCCCTTAGTCATCCCTCGTAGCTCCACTGTCAGCTCGATATCCAGCCAGAAGATAGACGAGTCCGCTTGGCTGATCACATTGCTAGGAAGTCAGACTTGTTGTGCCTGATTTATTCCTTCGTCAGGCTGAGAGAGAGCTCGTTGATGGCGAAGCTCGTAGCGACCGGTGGCGATACGATCCTCATGACTATTGAATGGCTGTGAGGCTGACGCACCCGACCGAAACATGCTCCGATCCCGCATATAGATCGCCAATGCGTCGGATATGGACGACAATCTCATCGTCACTGAGGGCGATAGGTTGTTCTGCTGAGCTTCCCTTCGAGTTTTGCTCCAAGCTGGGATGACGTTGAGGGCATTCGTGTGACATCTCCGAATCCTTTTGCTCTGCAGAGAAGTCTTCTAGTTACCTTTGCGTCTCACTCGGTATGTTAGCTTTGCTCGCCGATCGAGTGCTTTTGAAGTCCCTGCGTATTCCGCTGTACCCGGCGCGAGTAGCGACGTGTGCTACGCCGTGGTCCCGAACCGTACTGAGACTCGAATTCACCGGCGTGCGCTGACGCTGGATGAGTCTGTCCGCCCAGGGACGCCTTTCGAGCCACAGGGAGTGCCACCTTTTAAATTATGGTATTTACGTATACCAGGCCCTCCTCGCAAACATAGTTGAAATTTATGTGTGCTGTCGTGGGGTTGTAGATGTGGACGTGCTGTGCGAGCTGTTGTAGACTCAAGCGTGCATTCGAGGACCTGTAAATCCAAGTGTGCTGTACTGCAGTTGCTCAGGTATAAGGAAGGTAGGCATTTGGTGTGTTGGGAGGGTTGCTGACTAATTTGCGCTGGGCGGGTTTAAATATTAAAGTAAGTTGTAGAATTAGCACCAAAGACCTGAGGTGGTCGAGTGGTCCGGCCCACTCAGATCCTCAGGCCTGACGCTACCTAAAGGGGTTGGAAGACTATGTCGCCCCCATATATGGGTGCCCACCAGTGGCCGCAAACAGCGTCAGCAGGATCGGAAGTAAACGTCCTCACAGAGCTGTTAGGGACCAGTTTCCTATAGCAAGACCCTATGGAATGGTGCGAAATCCCCATCATAGGCTCTTCTATAGCTTTTGCCATTTTTGGCCATTTTCCATGACCAAGGAGTTGAGGGTTCGATTCCCTTAACGGACAAACGTAAATGCTTTTTTCACCTCCAGGCTTTTTGCACCACCCCTTGGGGTACCTTCCCGCACAGGCCAGTAACGCTGCTCTTGCTGAATCCGAAAAGCACGATACAGAGGACGTTTGGTTCGTCTGTAACACGGGTATTGTTTTCGACCAGTACACATTCATGTCTTGGCTCTTCTTTCTGCGGCGAAGTCACAACATTTGGCTTAGAACCCAACCATAAGATCAACCTTCCGTATTTTCATATTTCGCGCGACACGCCATCACTGTTAGGCATTAACCAGCAAGGGTACCTGCAACACCGCACCACATGGTAATTTGAAAGCAACAGCGAAGAGGTACCTCAGCTAATCGTTCTCGCAGTAGTGTAGAGCGTTTCCAACGTCACTACAGACGATGCGCATCTCCACACCGGCCGTATCGCAGTACTCTCGGATCTCTTATATTTCAACTCGCAACGATGGCTCTCTGATATAATCCTGCACCGCCAACACTTTACGTTCCTCTTGACGACCCAAGGACACGCAGACAACCATTGATGCTATGGAAGGCTCGAGTTGCGTCAATCGCTCCGGTACAACCACGCCACAAATACCTGGCACTTCTGAAAGCGCCATGACCGACTCACCTTGTATATAAGTTTATCCCTCCACATATATCTGGATATGTCAACGCTGCCGAGATGACGTCCAACTAGTCTGTACAAGCCGACAGATTGTCAGGCGCTCTGGCCGAATCCACCTAAACTTCAAGACCATGTGGACAGTTGGATCCCGGAATGGTAGTAAGACCTTGATCGAAACATGGACAGGGTCAATTGGCTCTGGAAGCGCTCCGCGACGAACGCTTCTGATGCTCTGATCTGGCAGCAACGAGTGCGAGTCAGGAGGAACAGAGTCTAGGACACAGCAAACGCAGTCTTAGAAGGATAAGAGGCTTCGAGGATGCTTCCAGGACGCTTCAAGGCCTGCGAAATGGTACTTCCATGGTTGGAGATAGTCCAGCGACAATGGGTTGACGTCCAGAAAGGAGACTGCGAAAAGTGGAAACCCGGACCGAGCCGGGCCCGTTTCACATGCAACTAGCTGAGAAAAGGACAAGGAGGTTGTTCTAGGGTTGTGCATTAGCTGATGAAGCGCAAATACACTAACTTACCCATAACTGATTGCGGAATTGCACGTCACAGATCCGATACAACTCTCTCATTTTTATTTTACATAAGGTAGGTGGTAGGCACTATCACACCTGGTGCCATTTGTATCACGGTTCGGCACTTGAGAACGATACGAAGTATACCCAGGGAAACGATCATTGTTTAGCTGATCCAGCCATAATATTTGACAACACCGCAAATACACAACTCCATGACCGAAATAGCCGCTACCTGATACAGGGCAAGGAAAGAGACGGCATGAGATACAACAAGTGTAGGTGGTCAGAATACACTGATGTAATTTCCAATCCTCTCTTTCTGATTCTGCGCAATACATTCTGCTATCCAGGTGATGTTTCGAATCTCCTGAAGTACAGTTAGTATTCCATGCGAGGTTTATCCGCCAAAGACCACCTGCCTGTTCCCTTAATTTCACCCATGCGTAAATAACAGCATGTGTAAATTGTCTCGTGAATGCTAACTTCGAGATCTCCATCTCCTTCTGGTAGAACATGTCTTCCAGACTCTTGCCATCGCTGCCGCTGCCACCACTCATGTTCCCTGCTCCGGACGCACCGACGCCGGTACCTTGCCCGAGGCTGACCGTATCAAAGTACGTCTTGTAGTCGTGGATCCCACTAACTGCGAGCGCAACACCCTCGATATCATCTGCTCTTGAAAGCATCAGCGTGCCCTCAGGATAGAGTTTGCCGAACTCCGGATACAGCTTTCGTCTGTCCTGCTTTGACAGCTCTGTGCCGAAAGAGTTTAGCGTGATATTGATTGCCCTCCGGTCCGCCTCAAACTCGAGCACTTCGGCCATGACCTCCGATGTCGGTGTGTTCTTCAGGTCTGGATGTTCAGTAACGAAGCGATAGAAGTCTTCCAAATAATTCTTGTACAGGGTGTTCCGTATGATCTCTATATTAAGCTCGTCCAAATCTTGATAGCTCAACGAGCCCTTGAAGTATGGTCCCAACGGCGTTTCTATCAGTACCGAGTTGTATAGCTCCTCAATGTTTGTAGCCACGCAGAGCACTGGCATGGTCTCAAACCATCCCAAGGGATGACACCGCTCTAGCAGCTCCCGAGTGTCTCGCTCGTGAAGGGTACCGGTGATAAGCAGCGCAACGTTATCGATCATGTAGCCGTACGTAAGATATTCCATGAACTTGGCCAGTGACCCAACTGCTTGCGCCTGCAGATAGCGAAATTCCGCAACCATCTTATCGGTGGTCTTGTTGGCGAGAGCTGAGGTTGAAGGATTTGGGGGGAGGGATGCGAGGAAGTCTCCATAAGCGGGGGCGAGTTGGAGTTTGACGTCTAACAGATCATCAATCTCCATAGACACAATTAGAAGCGGACGACCGACCGTCTATCGTCTGACATTGTGTGAGATTGCTGTAGTTCTGACCAGTCAACAGGCTGTTGCGATATCCCCGAACGATGCCCTCGATATAACTGTTAGAGTCAGCGATATATCGTGAACCGCAGAGCACATAGGCAACAACTCACCCGCCGTTGACGTTGAAGAAAAGTCCCTCCATTTTGAGCTATGTTGTGTATTCCTGCTCAAAGTCCTTGAACTTGACGACCTTGTGCTCGTCCGTGTCATGAGTTCCTAGTCCGATTGAAGGCGAATCTGATGACTAATCAAGCACTAGCGCACAACTTCAACTTTCGAGAAAACTTTCGCAGCTGATTTGCGTAGGGCAAAGAACTCACTTTCCGCAGCAGCTCCGTCAAGCAGGAATTCATTCTGCTTCAGCAGCAGCTCAGGAGTAAGATGACGCTCTTCATTTTGACAGAGACGAGTGCAGGCTATGCACTACTTAAAGCGAAAGACAAGAAAATCCTTAAACGGGACGATTTGGCCTCAGAGACTGAGAGCGCAGAGGGAATATGTAGTCTGTACGTCAATATTACCCTCGTCACTTCCATTAACTCAATCATAGAGCCAGTGCTGGATGCAGAGCTTGCTGGACCTATTGCGCTTGACCAATTGAGAGACAGAGCTGACACTGCGTTTGTGCTCGCAGGTTGAAGCTGAAGGACTTCCAAAAATTCGATAGTGCAGCAACAGCATTGGAGGAAGTTTCAGCCTTGGTTGAGGGGAAGGTTACACCTCGGCTTGCATCATTGCTGGATTCTATCAAAGATGAGAAAAAGGTGTCTCTGGCGGTCGCAGATCCTAAGCTCGGTACAACTGCAGTGGTTTTGCCGGTTGAACATTTCAAGAACTAACACAGTATCAGGCAATGCAATCAACAAACTTCCCCAGCTCTCAATCACACCAATCTCTGACTCGACGACCAATGAACTATATCGCGCCATTCGAAACCACCTGCCATCACTCATTCCCGGTCTACTGCCTCAAGATATCTCCACCATGTCTTTGGGTCTCTCCCATTCGCTTTCGAGACATAAGCTCAAATTTTCGCCGGACAAAGTGGATACTATGATCGTGCAAGCAATTGCACTACTGGATGATCTAGATAAGGAGCTGAATACTTATGCCATGCGCGTCAAGGAGTGGTATGGGTGGCATTTCCCGGAGATGGGCAGAATTGTGAACGACAATCTCGCATATGCTAGGGTTATAATACAGATGGGAATGAGGGCAAACGCCGCAGACTCGGACTTGGCAGAGATATTACCCGAGGAGATCGAAACAGCCGTGAAAGCGGCTGCGGAGGTCTCCATGGGTACGGAAATCACTACGGAAGATCTAGACAACATTCAGGCGCTTGCCGAACAGGTAGTCAGCTTCACGGAATACCGACAGCAGCTCTCCAGTTATTTATCAGCTCGAATGACAGCGATCGCACCGAATCTGACAACACTGGTTGGCGAGCTTGTCGGTGCACGATTGATTGCGCATGCTGGTAGCTTGATGAACCTTGCCAAGAGCCCCGCCAGTACTATTCAGATCCTTGGTGCAGAGAAAGCTCTGTTCCGAGCACTCAAGACAAAGCACGATACGCCAAAGTACGGTCTTATCTATCACGCCTCACTGATTGGACAGGCGACAGGAAAGAACAAGGGCAAAATCGCTAGGATGCTGGCGACTAAAGCAGCCCTCGGTCTCCGTGTGGATGCATTGGCAGACTGGAGTGCGGAAGGGGAGGGTAAAGGAGACAATGTTACCGAAGAAGAGAAGTCTGCGCTCGGGGTCGAGGGAAGACTCAAGATTGAGAGAAGATTGGCGAGTCTTGAAGGTAGACCATTAAGACCTAGGGGAGTGGCCATTGGGCCAAATGGGGTGGTGGGAAGTACTCCTGGAAAGTGGGAGGTAAAGGAAGCCAGGAAGTACAATGCAGACGCCGATGGTTTAGCTGGCGACGAGCCCGCAGCTGCGGCGCCTACCACGAAGAACACTGGGAAGGACAAAATAAAAGACATCAAGATGATCGAGGAAGTTAATGAGAGTGACGAAGGCGAAAAGTCGGAGGATGATGCCTCGGGAAGTGAGGAAGAAGGGGCCGACGAAGATGAAGATGTTGAGATGGAAGACGAACCAGTATCCCAGCCTACCCCTACACCGAGAGCGGCGCCTCCGGCCGTCGCATCTTCACTTACAAATGGGACAACCTCCAACGGAGACGATAAATCAGACACACTTTCTACCGTATCAGCAGACACGCCAGATTCGCCGCCTTCTCCCACTCAACAGGAGACGAACTGGCAATCTTCCATCCTGGGCAACACCAAAGACGCCAAAAAGGCTCGCAAAAAGGAGCGTCACGAGCGTAAGTTGGCCATGTCGGAGGAGAAAAGCAAGAAGAAAGCTATCAGAAACGCCAAGCTCGCCCGGAAGCTTGACCGGAAAGAACGAAGGCTGAAGAAACAGGCACAGCTAGAGCGGAGAGAAGAGAAGGACGAGCAAATGTACGGAGAACTTGCAAAACAAGCGGGGTTGACCATCCCAAGATACAAAAGAAAACTCGAAAGGGGCGAAATCAAATTCAATGCGGATGGTACACCAGAGGCAATTAGCAAGAAGGAGATCAAGAAGGCGAAGAAGGAGGCAGAGAAGGGCACAAGTGCAGATGCCAGCGGGAAGAAACGGAAGCGAGAGGACGATGCCGTTGACACGGTGGACAAGTCGGAGAAGAAAAGTAAAAAAAAGAAGAGTAAGGAGTGATTGCTCTCGGTTGTCCAAATATGGCATGTCTGTACCGTCTTCTCTGTGGATGGTCTTGTAGCTTGGGTGCCTCCGGTTGGCAACCGGTGGTAACGCCCAAACCCTTGAGATAATCACGGGAGTAAGAGGAGTTGGGGATACGTTGCCATAGCTGTCAAATATTGCCATACAGTCGATCTACCCCTGAAACTTTGTATCTGCCCGACATGATGCATTTCGCAAGGGTTGTAGAGAGTTCACCGCTTTGATCTTCTGCCGTAGCTTTGACTTTCTGCCCAATCTCATCACATGACTTACTGCCAAACCGTACCTGGTACCTAAGGTAGTTTTAGGGAATCCGCAATTATCCCCTCATGCATTCGTCGGCATCGACAGACAGCCTTAAGGTTCCACGACCCACTTTACTGATACAAAGCCAGCGATCACTAATTCCAGGCCTTAGCCTTTCCCCAGGCCTCTCATTCCTCTCTTTGTTGCATCCAACTGATCAATTACATTTCTGATTAAACTGGGCAATCATATTCACACAAGGCACAGAATATCATCTTCATCTAATCAAAAGGAAAAAGAAGAAAAAACATGTAAATCAATCAAAATAATTGCCCTCGACCAGGATCGAACTGGTGACCTCAGGATATCCCAGCTGGGCTGGATCATACTTTCTATGAGACCTGCACACAATCAGTTCGGACTTTTGTAACAGTAGGCATTGCATGCATACCTGCGTGATAGCCAACTACACCACAAAGGCTTATTGAGAGGATTGTGAAATTATCCCTTTATATATTGCAATACAATTGGTTGCAAGCAGATGGAGAGTCAGTTAGGTATCTTTTGACCGCCTAAGACCGAGGCGGATTCCCCCCGGCAACGGTTTTAGATATCAAGTCCACCCAGTAGTTACGATCCTCTTCCCTGTCCGTGGACCCAACATGAAGGTCGGTCCTTTTCAGAAGCCCATAAACTCACTCTCTCACACTCCCTCGCACTCCAGATCCTCGAAACGCAATCGGCGACCCTAACCAACTACGAAGTCCTCAAGCACCTCGAAAGCATGCGCGCCACCTCCAACGCCACAAGGCTCCCCATCTCCAACTCCAACTCCAACTCCAACTCCACGCCCTTGCCCTCACCCTCACCCTCGCCCACCCTCACCCCCATGAAAAGTGGAAACCTAGAAACCGTCGTCAAAGAGGTGCTTTCCCACTCCTCCTCCTACCCTGACCTCCTCGTACCCTGACCTCGCGTCACACCCACACTAACCGAACCTGTAGCTAACCGACTACCTCCTCCTCACGCCCTCCACGCCCCTAACCCCACCCTCACCCTACACCAAGAGCACGATCGGCGACTTGCTCAAGGCGCTGAGGGAGTACGAGCTGACGAAGGCGGAATTAGTCATGATTCTGAATCTGAGGCCCGATAATGCGGGGGTGTTGGACTGTGTGGTGGAGGAGCTGGATCAGAGGTTTAGTGAGGGGGAGCAGGAGGCGATTCTGGGGGTCGTTAGCGGGGTGCTTGGTGCGCTGGTGGGAGAGGAG
>JAABUJ010001546.1_pt1 | contig 33081 bp, 33 predicted proteins | sample 5559131 | NCBI WGS metagenome assembly JAABUJ01 (sample SAMN10711875, study PRJNA513366) | rock metagenome | isolation source: Antarctica rocks | place: Antarctica: Victoria Land, Mt New Zealand nord | collected 2016-01-07
GGCGGTGGGGGAGGGTTTATTTGAGATGGTGGAGGGGAGGGAGGTGGTGGGAGAGCGGGGTGGCGTTCTGAGGATACGGAGTACAATAGGGTGTTGCTGGGGTTTAGGTAAGTAGACTCGTCAAGGGCTTCGGTAGATGGGTAGCCGCTTAGACGGTTGGGGCGCATGGACTCGGGCCTTGGTTGGGCGTCAGACATTTAGAGATGTAGAGCATTGATTCCATCAACTTGTTTCGGTTGGCAGATGGTAGTGGGATAATCTACGTTGCTCGGAATATCGCAGAGACGGTAGATCTACTCACCGAATGCCTAGTTACAACAACCCACATACAACAGTTCATGCCTAAGGTTTAGCTCGAATTCAAGGGCAAAGCCCTTATTATCTACAAGTTCAAACCGAAGCTCTTAGCCGTGGGTCACTATGTACTAACTTCTGCAAAACCGGACCTTTACAGTTGACCCAGAGACCGACTGGGACCAGAGTACAGAAAGCATGAGACATACATCTCTCCACCGTTCCGATGTCCGCAAGCCACAGTCCAGTCCCCTTCCTTCGAGTGGATCTCACAGGCAGGTTAAGCGCGTCTCAGACCGAAGGTGTGCGAAGCACACCCAGATTTGACCTTTCGTGGTCCGGACCAAGTGCTACTTTTGAGGCATGTTCTTCGGCGCTTCCTGGATTTCATCTGAAATAATTCTGGTGCACATATCAAATAGAACTTATAGAAATTAAAGACTTCTATGAGTGTGAGCATGAGGACATGGTCTTGGCACGAGCATCTCGTTAACTTGTGGACGTTGCATACGGAGGAGGCAGTAGCTAAGTGGTTTAGGGCATCTATTTCCTTTTTTCTCTCTGGAACTCCATTTAACTCCGTCCGCTCTCTGACCTGAATTCTCTTCTCGGCGGTTATCATTCTGGCATGATATTCGTCCCGCAATCTCGACTTCGCTCAGATCAATTGCAGATGTACCCACAGCGCTGTACAGTTTCACCTTCCGCTGTGGCGCACGAGGTCCGATATGAAGCTAGTTAAATCCTCACTAATTACCGCAAACCCTCTTATGCGACCCCCACGCCTCCTTCTGACACATTTGATCACAACACCTCGCCTTTCCACACCTAGCGCAAGTCTTCAAATCCTTTTTTCCCTTGCCACAATTGCTGCACTTCGTCGGCGTAGCCGAAGAGGGTACGTTCGAAGCAGACGGGCGATTCTGCCGCGTCTGAAGAGGTCCGCTCTTTCCCGACTTCTCTTTCAGGTCCGGCAGACTCAGTGACTCGACATAGGGCACAGCAGAGATGGGCGAGATGGCGATGCGCGTCACGTATTTGGCGAACGGCTTGCACTCCGTGCGTTTTGGGAAAGAGTCGATCGAGCGTCCTTCGCCGCATGAGCATAATGGGTTCTCACCGTGGGTGGTTGATAGTGGGATCCGTCCTTGCACTCGATATTCACAGGTATCACTGTGTGTCCAGGTATGGCGGCATCGCTCCGCGATTGCGGGAAGGAGGTGTTTCCAAAGATTGCTTTCTTCTTTGGAGACGACGATGCTGAGCGGTTTGGCCTTGACATAATTCTGGAGGGCCGGGAGAACTTTGGTGATCCGCGCGTGGGTCAGGGGCATGACATAGGCATCCATGACGAGAGAGCCCGAGTCGCGGTCGTGGCGAAGGCTCGAGGCGAAGAGCATGGTGTCGGAGTCGCCGTTCATGTCCTTGCGAGTGAGCTGAAAATTCGTGATCTTGCCGTAGTTCTGGTTCATGCCGACAAAGCTTTGGAATATTGCATTGATAGATTCCTTTAGACCCAGCAACCCGTTGGGTGGTCTACTATCGTCTTCGAGAGCGTTAAGGGCACGCTCGCGTTGGCTAAGGGTGAGACCCATATATCCTGATAGCCATGCAAAGTCTCCAGAAATGGGAATCAGAGGCTGTTGGTCTAGTCTAATACGCGGGATGGCCCATGTCAAGAGCTCAGCGCCGTCGAAGACGGTAGGAAATGGATTTAGGTTGTAGCCACCTGGGTAGAGCGCTGGAGCTAGGCGAACAAGCACCTCGACCCAGGAACTTTTACGAGCAATCCTAGTTTTCGGCAAAGCACCATTGACGGGAAACGGATATACGAGGCGGCGTGCTGTAGCATTTCCGATGCTGAGGAGAACCGTGCAAGGTGAGCTTGAGACCACTGAGACCGTTGCACCGTCGACTAGAGATCTTGACTCGGCCGACTCTTTAAGGAAATCCGTGTGGATTTGAAGATCAACAACCCGGGATTCTTTATCAAAGTTCACATACGGTACTGAAGTATTCGTATCGGCCAAGGGCTTCCGTTCTGTGTTGTGCGAGAAGTCTCCATCGCGGCTGATGGTGCCGGGAGCTTCTCTGAGGATACTGACTTGTTTCTCATCATCTAGACCACATTGGAAGACAGTCATGTGCATCCCTAATTTGGTCATGAAATGTACCGTGGATGGAGAGCTGTTAACCGTTAAGCCAACTCGAATTCCTTTTCGAGTCCCAAGAAGCAGCATGTATGCTGGGACAGGGCAAGTCGCAATCAGATCCGCCGTGCCCATCCATCCACGGTCATCTTCTTCGATGTAAGGAATTCCAATGTCGTTTGGCTGTGACTTGAGCTTGCCAAAAGCGCACTGCAGAGCGAAGAAAGAGTTGTCGAAGCCTACTTCTAGGTTACTGATCGAGATGTGCAAGCCCGGGGTCCCAAGTGGCTCGGTTGGCTTGCCTGTAAATACTTCAAGTTTCGTCCGCGGAATGACAAGAGCCACGAAGACCACCGACGGAACATTTTGCTGCCCTAAGAGACCAGGATCAACAGCTGGGGGTCTCAGCATTCCATAAGGTGTCATTCTGTGTTCCCTAGGAGGTCTGATCAACATTTCGCTATCCCATAGCCCGAAGAGATGGAGGTGAAGATATAATTCCTGTAGACTGTTCGTCCCGACCAGTAGTTGGCGGTCAGTAGTCACCTTGTCAATGAAGCATTCGATACACTTCTGCCAGTCAGTGAGGACAGCTCGCTTTGCAAGACGTAATAGAACGACTAGATTCACTCGTGTGTAGTAACGAAGATCAGCCGCCATTGGAGATGTGACTTGACGGTGGACAGAAGCCGCACCCACTCCTGACATCATCGCCGATAAGTCTTCAAAAGCGAACATCTTATGGTATACGGTGAAGAAATACTCAGCGAGTTGTTCAGCATCGGATCTGACCTGATAGCAGGGGTCGGTGCTGCCGTTCACTAAGCTTGACACGTGCATGTCTCCAAGCTGGGCCGACTTCCATGGGACTCGCATCCGGTATTGACGCTGCCTCCCAGTCATCCCTTGGGACATCATTTGTAGAAGTGTCTCTGTGCCTACAAAGTCGGTAGTATATCCAAGTAAGTGTCCGATAGGAGTAACTCCAATCATGAGCGACATGGTTGTAACGTCAGAGCAAAGCATTGAGGTGAGAGTAGAAGTTGTCTCCTCCGAGGCCTGCAGCAAACTCTCGGTGTATAATACTGAGGATGCTGTACGTCTCAGCAAAGGTACAACAGCAGGAAGTATGTTGAGTGGCCCGACATGGTCAACGAGATTGGATGTGTCGATTACATCAAAGACAGCCGGACAAGAGGATTGCTGGAGTCCATCAAGAGACAGTAGCTTCGACGTCCACGGCGCGACATACAGTCGTGTGAATCGTCCAGAATTATGACCACACGGGCCATAGGATTGCAGCTCGTGGCATAGTCTAATAGCCTCTCCAGAGTGCATGCTAATGCGGATGCAATCGTTCTTGATATACCTCGCAAGGCTTTCACACCATTCTTGGAATTGAGTCTTAGCAAGCCTCACGACTCGGTCAATCGCATTCTCTCCGTCTCCGGCTATGTCTTTATCCAAAGCTTCCGCCAAGTGGAAGCCAAGCAACGGGTCGCTCCCGTAGTGTACAGCGAAACCACCCGCAGGAGCGGACGAGATGGCAAACATTGGATTGACCCTACCCTTGCCATTGCTGCTCAGCGCAAGTACATCTTGGCGGTTGCCCCCTGCTACTCCGGTCTTCCAGTATCGCTTAAAGGTGGCAGACATTGTTGAGATGCTATTAGCCCAGTAAACGCCAGCTGAGCGTACTCCGTGGAGTGTGTTACCTGCTTGACCGATTTTCTCATCATAAAGAGCGGAAATGGCAGCCCTTGTGTCAGCTTCATACTTCTGTGTCCGCGGAAGCGTAGGATTCTTAGTCTCCGCATAGAGTGACCAGAATCTACGCAATTGATGAAGGGTATCCTGGCTGAGAAAGCAGATCAATCTGCCGTACGGCGACGATGCCCATGCCTCCAGAGACTTTGAATGTTCCAGAAGTTTCTTTACGTGACTTTGAAGCAGAAGCAGATGGCTTTCCAAAATGTAGAAATGGTAGAATATGTGCCAAATGGCTGCAACTTGCTCGGGGACCTGGCCGGAAGTACTACCTGCCTGGGCCTGGTCGGCAACAAGGGTGAAGAGTACGACATTTCGAGCTATCGAATATCAGGAGTCAGATCCAGAGATGGATAATGAGTACCCTCGTCAGGAACAACTCCGGCTCACGCACCTAGTACCGCAGGCTCGATGTCACAGCACATGAAGTCAATCGTGCACTTGGCATCTACAAGCTCTCTTGTTAGCTTCATAACAGGTAATGGAAGCGGAAGTGAACACTCGCCTTTCCCATCCTCACACCACAACGAGAAGAGCAGGTTCCGGGGATCGCCACACGCAATGGACAGTAGCTTTACAGCCTGCAGTTCCTTGCTCCGGGCCTCGCACGAGGGTTGATCGCGGAGGAAATTGACAGCCGGAGTATTGCCGATAGGGTAGAAGAAATAATTCAGGTTCACGTATGTCGGCGTAAGCATGTTTGTGGCCCCCAGAGTGGGTTGCTCTGTCTTGCTATTCGTGTGAAGGCACAACTTTCCGGAAAATAAGTGTTTCTGGCTGATTAGTAGAGGAGCAAGCCGTACAGATAACTTGAAGTGGATGTTTATCTGGAAAGGCGGAAAATCTGAGCAGTGGCTGTGAATGAAACGCTTCTATATCTCTTGAGCTCGGCTGACAGCATCATAGACAAAGCAGAATATGACCAACATGTATGAGCTGTTTGCTAGCGATAATACTTGATGTCGTTGAGCAGTCTGCGCGCTGTGATCAAAGAAGAAATCGTGTATGCCGCAAGATCCATTCGCCGCTGCTGCGTCCTGACCAAGTGTTTGCTTGGCCAGTATCAAGCCTCAGCAGACCACAAGCTTAGCAGTAGTGGACTGTCAGTGTTTGAGTTACCTATGCTTCAATCTTAGTCGTACCATTACACCAAGTTCAATCACAAGTGAACATAGGAGGTAGACAGGGTGAGGACGTGTTTCTACACAATGCTGACTAATCCAAGACTCTGAATGAGGACACTAAGGTACGAGACAAATGTGGGAGCCTTATGGTTGTGAAGAACTCGCAACTCTCAACCTTAGCATATTATATACTTGAAATGGAGCTGCATGGAACCATGTTTTGAATCCACGTTCCTCGCATATATGATAGTCCATCTTGAAAGCTAGACTCCATCCCCTTCCTCCTCATCTTCGCCCTCATCTGTATCCGAATCCATGACAAGCGGTGGAATTTCGATATCGTCGTCACTATCGTCACTTCCACCACCGAAACCAGGTGCTGTGGAAGATGCTGAAACTGGTAGATTCCTAGATGTCACATCTGGATGAGTCACTTCCTCTCCGTACGACGTTGGCGCCCGAGTAGCAGCAACTTCTACGTCGGATACCTGCACTGATGATCTACCGGTACTTTCATCTTCCAATCGCACACGCTTCTGGCTCGGAGCATCCCGACTATAATTATCCGCTGAAATGGACTGCCCGGACGTGGTAGTCGTAATGTCGGCTTCTGCAAGCTCTCGGTGTCGCTTGTGCGAACCGTTATAGAGGTCTGTATCAGAAGACTGAGCGAAAGGCACTGTTTTATTGGTCAAATTGGTGACATCCTCGCCGATTTCTGCCGCCGTACTTAATCCTCGGTCAAGAGTTGTAGGCTCTGAGCGCCTAGCCGATGGTTCCACGAGTGTCGGTAGGTCCGGAGGATAATTTTCCTTTTTGGATTCAGTCGTAGCATCTGCATGGTTATCCTCAAGACCCATGGAGTGTGATGTATATTCATCGTTGTGGCCTTCGAGCCAGTCCGTTCCCTCATCGACGTCTTTACCAACTTGTATAATGGGCATTCGAGGTCTTAGCAAACCCTCTACCTCTAAATCGGTTCCGAAGCTGCGGACAAGAAGTGGCAATATACTTTTGTTGGTCCTAGTACCTTTTCGGTTTGGAGGAGGGTTCAAAACGCTGGCTATCATCGCATGCTTGTGCCGGGTGAGGACTGCCGTACGATCAATCTGTACACGAAGCGGGTAGAGTAGATTGTGTGAAGAAATCTCTGTGAGAAATAACTGCAACAGAGTTGAAGCCGCGTGGTAGATAGATACCGAAATTGGGTCGGACTGCACTTTTGCGTCCGAAGAAGTCAAAAAGGCATCAGTGTCAATCGTAGATGCACCCTTCGTCTGTCCGTTGCCTTTTTGAGAAGTTGAAGCTGCTACTGCTGTAACGGTAGCCGCTGACGATGGGAGTAGCTCATCGCAACAAGCCTTGACAATATCCACAAGAGTGGACACTGAAGATCGAGTCAATGATGGCCCGATGAGTTTGAGGAGTCTCGCCACAAGCGCATATGTGGCTATCCGAATGTCAACATTGAACTTTTCGGCAGCGAAGACCCAAGTAATCTGGTCTAGAGCTCCTTGGGCAAGTGGTGCGAAGGCATGATTCAATCGAACGGCAAGAGCGGATATAACACTGAGAGCGGCCACATGTATGTGGGGTAATCCTGCCCACAATCCCTCTCGCTCATCTCGCTCGGTTTCTGGATTCAATCGGGGCCCCCCGAACCGGTCAGCCGAAGCTTGCTTTGAGGGGACCACGAGCGAGAAGATTCTCGCGAGCATATCCATAAGTGGTCCGAGTGGAAAACATACCGTTGAGGACGTTAGGGTAGAAATGAACGCTTTCAGCAAAGCAAGAAGACCACAGAGTCGTTCAAGTCCAGCGGATATTCCTTGCCAACTCGGCAAACCCAGGAGGTCCTCATTCATGTCACTAACCTGCTCTCCGAGGTTGCTTGATTCTGGGCCTTGGTCGATCGACCCAGCTGTGGCTTCCCAGTCCTCGATTACGGCTCGAAAGACCTTATTACCAGTGTGGTGGATGTCGGCTATGGTAGTCCGTATTGCCTTGCGCCATTCCTCGCCAGACGTATTCTTGGGTGCACAACAGTGCAAAAGGACAAAGAGACGCTGTGCCGTATCCAATAGATCTGCGGAAACAGAAGAGAGCCCCAGGGACAAGGACGAAGGCTCGTGCAGTGGCAACATGGTTGACGGGGTTGGTGCTAATAAAGGAAGCAGTAAAGCTTGGAATCGAGCTGTAAAGGGTCGAAAGAGTGTTGGATGACGAGGCAATAGATGGCAGAAAGCCTCTAGAATTGTCGCTAATAGTTCAGCTCTAGCAGACGCTGAATGTCCTCTTGAAGAGGATCTCGGCGACACAATTGTCAAACATGTAGTGATGAACGAAGACAGGTGTGGTGTTGTAATCTCTCGTACCAAGGTTTGATACTCGTGTGTCAGAAGGAAGATCTTAGTCATTGTGATGATGCAAAGCTTCTTAGTCGTTATGGGATCGGGTCTCTATAACTTTTGAGTCAACGTGTGGCCAACATAATTGGGGTTATAGGAACAAGCTAGGCTTCGGACAAGCAGAAATCTGAATACGACGACGCAGAGCAAGCAACAATACTACTGAGAGGAAAGAACATGGCTTCATGCTATTGTTGCCCCTAAGCAAGAAGAATATGTAGCTATGCCGAACAAATTGGACACTTCGACATTTTCAGACGTACCCCGAGTAACCCTAAGAGACCTCGAATCCAAGCACCGGAACCACGCAGAACCTCCCAGCCCCCAACCTCTATCGTTGCTTTGATCAAGACCACAGCCGCCCAGCGCGCTTCAACAACCCTCTCTTGCAAGAGCGCTGACAGTTGACTTTTGAACTTGTGCACTAACACTGAGGTCTCCGAAGCGTCTCGGCCGACTCCATGATTCGCCGATGTCGACAAAACCGCCTTACAGTCTATAATAGAAGCCGCCAAAGATGGAGCTACTCGGGCCATTTGATTAGTTGGAGTCGAGCTGAGCCGTTGGGTCACCACCCGCAGTGGAGAGAATCCAGAAACAAAAATCTGAGGAGCCATAGCAACGGTGGAAACACTTTTCCTTCTTTTCTTCTGCAAAACTATGCCAATTCATTCATATTATAAACAGAGTGTTACGCAGCTGGCGACAGAGCTTGAGTATTAAGTTATCGATCTGTACAACTTGCGGTCGTGGGGAGGGAATAAGAATTTTGTTCTTATAGACCGTGCATAAAATCCGCTTATTCATAAAGCTTATGCTTACCTTATGAACAACAACGCCCTTATGACGCTAAGAAATGCATCGATGGCCATCCATTCGGCGAGCTCCAGGTCTTTACTCCAATTGAACGATTCTCAGACTGGATTCTGTGATGTTGTCCTTTCTCATAGCTGAGGAGGACTCTGGAGAGCCGGACTTGATATGATGGGTAGTGTTAGTATTTCACTTGGCTGTAACAACACGCTCGATAGCAAATCCGAAGCTGTGAGACCGAAGTGCTAACTTGCCTTACAGCATCGAGATCCAGATAAAGCACGGCGCTACATAAATCAGTTGGATAGCGCACGATGTAACGGTAACTGGCAAGATGTGCCAGAGCTTGTACGGAAGGTCAGCAAACATGCGCCGCAAAGAAAATGTACGAGAGTGATGGCTCGGCGGTTCTCTCTCATCGCAGCGGGAAATCGGCGCTGTGCACGGCATCTGACTATGCTCTTCTATAGGTCTCATTCTGGTCGCCCATTCCGAGCTCGAGATAGTTTCACAATCCTCAAGACGGCCATTGACCTCGTCCTCAACCGCTTCCCACAGCTTGTCGCAGCTGATCCCACCCTTGTTGACAGCTATTGAGCATGAGAGTACACTCACCGAAGATGCCTTTCAAGCGCAAGTATGTTTAGGCTGGGTGCATTGGGCCTTGGGCGAGCCAGGGCTTGCTATATCACGGTTGCCGAAAGATCATGGACGTATTCTCCTAGCATTTTCGGAAGAAGGGAGGGAACCCTCACGGTGGACGCGCGTCTGTGCAGTCAAAGGGGCGTTCATTAGGGGTTAGTTATTCTCCCGAACCTCAGGCCACATATGCGCGATTTTGATCGCGTCCAGGTGCTTCCCAGGAGAAGATCTTCGGCGTCAAAGAAGCATTGGAGACCTTCACGGCAATCCTCCCGTTTCTCCCAAATACGGATGCATCTAGTCTGAGCGCAGAGCAGCGATTATGGACTGAACGCCTGCTCGCAAGGTTCTGCGTACTATCAAGCCAAATAGTATCCGACTTCGGAGCTTCGCAAACCATCCCCTCCAGCGACCTCCTGGCATTTCGTGCCTGGGCGACTTTCTGGGAGGGTAGGCCGAGTCAAGGCATGACCGAGATCGATGGGCCCAAAGTCGGGTCTGGAATATTGCGCCGGCACATCTGGAAGGCCTATTACGATATATTATCTATCATCTTACAGCGAGGGTTGCGATATGAACCACCGTTGGCAGCTATGGGTGAACAGTCAAATCAACCTGTTGCGACGCGAATGCTTCAAAGAGCTGAACTAAAGCGCGTGGAAACCACATATGAAGGTCTGATGTTGCAAGAAATACGCTTCCCTAAGGCAGACGAGGTAGATGAAGAGGTAGAAGAATGGGCGGAGCAGGTGATGCGGAATTGGAGGGTATTTTGCGGACCGACGTGGCACGACGAGGAGCTGGGAGAGGGCGGACAGGAAGCTGCAGGCAGAAATGTCCTAGATGTAAGCCTATGTTATCATCCGTGTATCAGTTCTCTCCAGCCGCTCAATTTGTCTCCATGGTTAATTCTGTTTCTTTTTAGATACTCTACCGAGCAGCCATGAAAACATTCCACTCCACAGCTGTATTGAGGTACCTTTTCACAGTACATACCTCTCTAGCCGAATTCGACACAGGGTTCAAAGCCTTGGATACGTACCTCGACATGGTCACGAAGGGTAGGTCTCGTGTTCAGAAGTCGGGCATTCCAGAGAGCAGTCTTGATGATGATGAGACGGCGATAAGGACTGCAGCGGAGGGTATCTCGATCCTCTGCCGCTTTGGTTCTCGAGAGCAAGTAGAGAAGGCACGAGACTTGGGTAGGAAGCTTGAGCAATGGCTCGAAGAATATAACCTGGGCAGTCCTCTTCAGAAGAAACCGAATGGACAGGACTCGGCGACGGCTGTTTACGAGGAAAAGTCGGAGAGGTCAATCGTCTCCCCGGAAGGCCTAGCAATAGCATATCGTGCGATTGGGATTAGCCAAGCACATTGGGCAGAGATGACGTACGAAGCGACCACACGCGCGGAGATCCAGGCGTCGGCCCTGCAAAACCTGCAAAAATCGCTTACACCAGGACTGGGTAACTCCGAAAACCTGGAGACACTCTTCGCTCTTGGTATGCTCTCCGCAAAAACCAGAGATCTGGGCGCAGCTATACAAGTTGTGAAGCGTGCTCTATCCTCAACTTCACGAAGTTCAAGCCGACACGACATTCTGACGGAGAAGCAAGCACTGATTGGGCCAGTCCCTGCACAGAATATTATCATACGACAGCGTAGGCTTATTCCTTTCTGGCATCTCTTGACACTACTCATGAGCGCAGAACAAGAATGGACGAATGCAGTGCAATCATGTGCTGCCGCGTTTGAGCAGTTTGGTGATCCGTCCTGCCTATTTGGGGCGGAAGATCTCTTGATATCCGAGAGGGATTACGAAGACGCCGCTACGAGCTCGAATCAGCGTGACGACTTACATCGTGCGGGCAGCGGTGTTGTGGATAACATGGACCTTTACGAGAAGTATGGCATCGTTGAGGTCAAGATGACGCAGCTGGCACTCACTGAAGTACTTGAGGGCCCTGAGGCGGCTTTGAACGCTTGCGATGAACTATTCGCCCTCTTCACGAGACTTTTCAGAGATCTCGAGGTCCTGGTACCACAGAAATTCAAAAAAGAGGCCGCCGCTCCGCCCCAGAGCTCCAGCGGTACTGTTAAAAGCTTGCGGGGGAGCCTGTTTGGTCGACCAAAGACCTCACATAAGAAGACCCATAAGGCCAACACTAGCGTGAGCTCCACAGTCGATCCCGGTACTATTGGATCCAACGTTGCCAGGCACTCTCATGATGCCGCAGCAGCTCCAATGATTCAAGTGACTGGTGACGTCGAAGAGGTATCAAAATTAGAACCTCACCACCATCACCGCCATCACCACCTATTCCACCATGACGCTGGTTCGCATGGACAGAAACTACAGAAGCGAAGCGAAAGTCTGAATAATAAGAAAAGCTTTGGAAGCTTTCGGAGGAAAGGAGGTTCGAGTTCAACGAACTCTGCTCTCATTCCTAGCCGTGCTCACTCAGACGTACCGGAAGTCGTCGAAGAGGACAAAGTCAGTGCATCTGGGCAAAGACCGATCGGTGATTATACCGTCAGAGACGAAAACCAACGAGCGACAAATCCTGCAACCACATCGACTCCACCGCGAGCTGTAGGTGCAGCCATGGCACAGAATCTTCCTCCTCCGACTCCTCCTCCAGGCGAGGGCCACAACGAATCACCAAACGCCACACAACCTCTCTCGAGTATCGCGCACAACTCCCATCCTCGACAGCAGCCATTACCGCTCGCTCACAAGCACCCAACACCGCACCAAGATGTCCGGCTCCCCACATCTCCCCACACCTCATCCACTCAACCTGCCCCTCGTCTCCCGAAAGCGCGCGAACGACGACACGCCCTCAGCCTCCTCGTAAAGATCTGGCTACTGATAGCAAGCCTCTACCGACGCGCCGGCATGCCCGACGATGCCCGAGGCGCATGTGACGAAGCCTTCACGCACGTGCAGACCATCGAAGCCGAAGTCGCGGCTCAGACGTCCAGCAGCAGTCGGGCCTTCGAAGAACGCCACTGGGGATGTTGCAGGAGCGTTGACGAGCTCTGGGGCGACGTCTACACCGAGCGTGGGAATCTCGAGCAGACGCTGGCAGCGCCACAGCAAGCCACGGAATACTACGAGCGAGCCCTGTTCCACTGCGTCGATCATCCTGCTGCTACGGTCGCGCTGGCGAATCTCTTGTTGGATGTTTATACCCAGACGGCGCCGAGCCCCGAGCACCCAGCCAGGAGCGCAACATCCAATTCGTTCTCCGCCCCGTATCCCCACGATTCTTCATTCCCTACCTCTTGTTCCCTCGACCCCGACGACAACGACAACGAGACCAACATGAACAGCCTGCCCCCTCTCCAGCACGACCCGTCTCAACCGACGATGACCAACCCCCCAACCACCCTCCACAACGAAACCAACCTCCTCGCTCGCCTCGCAGCCCGCGACCGCGCCCACGGCCTGCTCTCATCTCTGACCAAACTCGGCAGCGGTTGGGACAATTCCGAGGCGTGGTTCGCGCTCGCGAGGGCGTATGAGGAGGGAGGGCAGGTAGACAGGGCGAAGGAGGTGTTGTGGTGGTGCGTGGAGCTGGAGGATACGAGACCCGTTAGGGGGTGGGGGTGTGTTGGGTTGGGGGGGTTCGTGCTTTGATATAGTCACCGGGGTGGGTGGTAGAGCGGGAAGTGAGGAAGGTGTGGGGAAGGGCGAAGTGGGGGACCGAGAGAAGGAGGGAAAGAGGGTGTGGTAATGCGGATTGGAGCGTGTAGGTAGTGGTTCTAATGGAATATGTGGTTCGTTTTGTCACGTCATTGCTAAGTGCTTGAGTGATACTGACGTGGCGTGTGTCTGTCTGCGACTCCTCAACCCGGATGTATCTCCTCAATGTTGCTAACGAAGGGATACTCCACTTCAGCTGATCATCGCGCAGTTCAGACCTTCTCGTCGGCCCGGAGACAAGCGATTCTAGTCAGCGCCCACTGTCGCGTCCGTGCCTCCGTGAGCAGTGTCCGACACCCTTCTGACTGCTGCCGTACTTCTACTGTCCTGCCGTGTGGGCAGCGCTGCGGCAGAGCATTGGGGTCACGTAGATCACTTGGAGCGGGTCGCCCAGAGGAACAGACCACTACCCGGCACAGACGCCGCAAGACGGTTACTGGCATTCTGTACAATACAGTACGCGCCGGATAAGAACCGTGGCAACAAAACGACTGCCTGAGGTTCTCGAGAGCCCAAAAGGCGCACAGAACTGCCAACGAAAATAGGAACAATGTGTGTTCTGCTAGCCATCCGACCATATCTCTTATATGCCGACCTACGACAGCTTCAGCTCTTCACGGTCCGAGGACGCGCTCACTGCTGGAGTTTCGCTGTATTAGTCTCGAAAGCGGTGCCAGAAATCCGGGCTCACGGCATTGTTCGCGTGGTCCGAATGGAGCTGCGTCGAGTCGTCCTACGTCTTTGATTGAGGTCGAGAACCAGCAGTCACCGGCTTGTTTTTCCGTCCGAGCGTTCCTGCTATACCTTCCTGCTATCCCTTTCTGAGGGTTTCAAGGCATTGTGTCTCATGGACTAGTATCTCTTATTGCCTGCTTAGCGAGTGCTGTTCGTTAGCCGTTGCAGTCTGCTGATATGGAGCAGTCGAGGTGAAACGATCTCCGGACGTGGCCGGATAGGAGGCGCTGGGGTTTTCCTGTTTGCCTCCCAGATGTTCGAGGGAATTTGCACGAAGTGATGTCCATACGTGGATGGAGGACTCTGTGCAAATGTCACCGAAAGGGGGGCGAAATTATCCGCGTAGGAAATTTAAGAAGACGGGAACTCAGCGGCCCAGCTCAATTCGTGCAGTCCCGTCCATTCCTTACTCCAAAGCTGGTTTGGTTGTATTGGTACCGAACGTGTTCGGTCCTGGTGGAGGGAAGATGAGGTCACAGAGAGGGCAATACAGTTGACGATTGCAGCAAAGATTTGCCAATCAATCTGTCGCTGTTAGGAGTTTTCGGAAAAGTACGGTTCCTCTTCCTCCAGGCGCGAATTATATTTCCGCTCTGCCATCACGGCAAAGGTAATATTCATATCCGAGAGATCTGACGGTCAGAGAAGTGAATGTGTTTGGAATCGGGCTCTTTCCCCAGATGGCCAACGCTTTTAGTCCTGTCTTGTACCACAATCTGCAACTTCCATATCCTCGAGATCTGAGGAGGGCATCCATTTGCCCTAGGCCCGGGGCCGCTGATGCATCTATAGGCAGTACGACCGTGGAAGGAATAACGCCCAGGGCGCGCTTCATATGCTCAGGTTGGAGTTGCAGCGTGATGTGTTATGCAGAGGGACCTCGTTAGTTCAATAACGAGTGAATATTGTTGCGTTCGAGGTACGAGATCTACTACTCATCTGGATTATTGTGCACATCAGCTTTTCCTCAACACAATAACATTCAACTTCACCTCCGAAGCGTCGATAAACGCGCAATAACTTTCTGACTTCCGAAGAGATAAACGAAGGCATTCATCTGATAGGCACTCGTCGTTCGCTTCCTGATAAGCTTTGGATATCTCATACACTTTGAGACTCTTCGCTCCCCTCGTGACAGCTCTGAAAGTTTTAGACGGAGTAACTCTGAAAGTCCGCAGCGGAGTGACTCTGAAAGTTCTCGACGGAGCAACTCTGAAAGCTCTCGACGGAGCAACGATAGGCAAACCATGGCAGCGACAAACGTAACCCCAGCGCACCTGTCTACCACTGCAAACACAGGCCCAACACCGCGACCTGGTAAGTCAACCCAATTCACCACGTATTTGGACGTGGCTAACGGTGACAAGCTGCGAATCGCCTGCGAGGAGCGAACCAACATGACTTCACCTCGCACATGCCCAGCCAAGTATCGTGGACAATCCACAATATGCCAGATATTCTCTATCAGTGGAAGCCCACCGCAGCGAATCTCAGCACTGGCGAGGTTGGCTTAAAGCCTTATCTCATCTTCGACAAGGTTCTGAGAGATTTCGACGTCCTACCTGACCGGATCTCATCCAACGTCGAGCCTTGGCTACTTCAAGCTTGGTTCCGTCTCGACTCTCGGATCAGATGGGAGGACATCACAGATCGGATCGAGCCTAGTGCCCGTCCCAAGTGGAACACGATGAATATGGATTGTGTTCGTCAGCGCGAGGACTTCTTCATGCGACCGTGGTCCACGTCGAAGGGAGTCAGCACTCGGACTCGAGATGCGGCGTTCGAGAGGTTGTTGCGGAAAGCGGGTATTGATCCCGCTCGTAACACTACTCGTGGCCTCACTCCTGGTTTGATCGATCCGAATGCGGGACTGAACTGCGCGAAAGTCCTTGTGCCCGAGAGGTGGACGAAGCCACGGAAACAACGAAAGGCGGAAGCAGATACGGTTGTTGTTGTAAGGGAATCAAAACCCAAGTCTATCCTGAGCATCCCGCCACGAAGATCTGAAGGGACGACGAGGAGAGCAATGAATAAGAAGGAACATGGTAATCTCCAAGCTATCGAAAAGAAAGGAACTCAGACTAATGCAGAGCTTAATGTAGGGGACAGGAGGATCTTGGGCGAGCGCACTGGAAGTGATCGCCAAACCCTACCAGTCAACAAGGCGGAGAGAGTAAGTGAACCCTTATCACGTAAACGCAAAGCCAGAACAATCGAGACTGCGAAAGTGGAAGAAGACAGAACACCTAAACGTAGGGATACTGGATTGCCAAAGCGGCAGAAGCTTCAGGAGGAGACCCCGCGAAAGCGAAAAACTCCAGGGAGCGGGCAAACGGAGCAAAGAGAGCAGGAAAGACCTCGGAAATTCCGGAAACTGGAGTCACTAGCTGCGAGGCAGCTTAAAGTTGAGAAGGAGACGGAAGACTTGGACAGTGGTCCTTATCCTGAGGGATGGTCTGCCAAATGCCGAAAACAAAACAACCTCCACAAGCAGACGTTGCCACCAGCCTCTCCACGATCACGGAAGCAGTGTACGGCTGCCCACAGTCGTGCTTTGGCTTTGCCCTTGCCCAAAGAAGAGCAGCCGACCGATACTTTGGGTGTCGGAACCACGCGCGCTTACATCGGATACTTACAAGCGCCGGTGATGGAAACAGAAGCAAAGAAGATTCAGGTGAAAATCACGCGGCGAGAACCTCCGACTAGGTTCGCCAGCAATATAAGCCGACATGCTCCTGTCATCCGATCTCCACTTCTAAGAACACTCGACTTTCATGCCTACGCAGACACAGAGACCGATCATTCAACCGATCCTTCGCTTCCATCCACGGTCATGACGCCTCAGGACTTGGGAGAAGATATGATCTCCTCAGGTTATTCCACACAGTCCGACCTGTTTGGAAATTGCATGGGGGACGCTTATGAAGACTTTCTCCACCGCGCCTTTTACGGCACGAGCGCATAGGCCATGATGGAGGTCGCGGGCCCGATAGGCTTGGCGAGATAGAGAAGGGTAATGCTCGTTAATCGCCCGGTGTGCTTTTGTCAGAGGATATCGCCGCTGCCAATGGATTATTCATTGCCATTGCCATTGCCATTGGCTAGAGCGGAGCTCGACTGTCTTCGATTGGAAAGAGTTGATCCGGGATAGACGCTAGATCAATGAAGGCTATGAGCGAGAGCGAGTTATAGCTCACAATCGAAGTGCAGTCACCATGCCACTAGACGTAATGGTTTCTGAGCACCCAAAGTACCGCAACAAGCCCCAAGTAAGTGCAGCCTTCTTCTCATCTGTAAAAGGCTTCTAAGCACTAGGGACTGCAATGCGTGAACATCAAAAGTTTGAACAGAGAGAAGTCTGTCTGTCTTCCAGATCAACACCTCCCCACATGTAGCTCTCAGGATGACTCTCCCAGCAGTTACTGGATAAAGGCTATTGTCTGCAGTGTGGTGCTTTACCAGTAATACATTAGGTATCAAAGAGACTGACAAGCGAGTGTGGGGTGCATCCTGCCGTTTTCATTATCAGCTGTGTTGAGATTGCGAAACACTACCAGGTAACTTAGTGACACTTGATAGATTTCGTCTATCAGTCGCGGGAAACAATTACATGATAGGTCGTCAGATGACTCAGCTTAGGAAAGATTTCCTTGGTCGCTCGTCGAAGCAGTCGGAGGAAACTTTTCTAGCATCGGAGCCGAATCTCAATCTCAAGGCATTTGAATCACTTTCAAGAAGACGAGGTCATATATCCCATTCCGTCATTCGATACACCAACTCTGGTTTTCGTCCACTAGGTCGCACATAGCCTTCACCGGTGGAAATTCTCCCTCATCCAAATAAGTAAAAGCTGCACTTTCAAAATGTCCGTCTTTTGCATCAGCTACCTGGTGAAAGAGAAGAAGACGGACAAAGCGCGCTCTCAGACATTCTGATGCCGATGAATGACAAAACACGACCAACGCACCAAAATATACGAATTCAGGATCAAGTGGCTCCATTGCCAGAACAGCGTATTCATCCCCAGACTCCAGCGTGAGGGCTTCTGTTTCCGAACGGGACTCCACAAACGCCGAGAATTTGCTGTTTTCATCACCTCGCAACGTCAGATACCAAGTATTCGCCCGGGCCGTAATCGTCGGACGGAATCGTAAGCCGCCATAAGTGGCCATCAATCCGCCGCTTGGACCGATCGTTGCTAGCGAACTACCGTCGGCCCAGACGGTGACGGATTGCTGGGCGTAGGCTTTCTGCCGGGGGAAGGACGCCGGCGCCCAGCTGTAGCCTGGGATGCGTAGACGAGGCGTTTTGGCGAAGAGTATGGATTTGGGTACCTCGCCGATGTCGCGCAGAAGGCATACCATTCGTTCTTCCGCACTGTCAAGCTGCGAGAACGGATATGGATTGATGTCCAAATTGAAGCTGCTGATGAGTTACATCGTCTTCTCCTCGGCCCGCTGGGACTTCTTCTCAGTTCGCCCGGAGATGTAGGTTACTCCCGTGCGTACGCTTGCTGCATCAAGGCTGATATGCTTCAGCAATATCTACTGCTCAGTTTGCAGTATATCTACCGGACCAAAATAGCCCACCATGTCCCCGATGCTGGAGAAATAACATTCCAAGAGATTGCCCGTGACTGTGGACTCGAGGTCAACGACGTGCAGCGCTTCCTTCGGGTTGCTAGAGCGCGCCACGTCTTCAAGGAGTCTCGGACAGGGTCAATGGCTCATACGGCTGCGTCGAGGCTTTTGGTGGACAATCCGATGCTGGAAGCTTGGATCCTCAACATTGCCGAAGAATTCTGGCCTTCGTTGGCCAGGGTCTGTCATCCCGTCGCCTCTCTTTCGTGCCATACTGACTGTATTTCTTTAGATGGTAGATGCTACTGTTAAGTGGCCAGCATCCGAAGAACAAACGAATCGGTAAGTTTGTGAGCAGTGGATCCCCGATGAGCCATTGCTCATGGTGTTCCATTAGGGTTATTCCTTGTCGCACAACACCAACGAGAATCCGTTCGACGTGATCAAGAAAGACCCGAAGAGGCAACAGCAGTTCATCGATGCGATGAGCTATTCACACCTGCACTCCTCTTACAGTATGAACCACTTGATCGATAATTTCGACTTTGGGGCCATCGGCCACGGTACGATCCTCGATGTCGGCGGCTCCCACGGCCAAGTTAGCATCGCAATCGCTCGAAGATTTCCAGACGTCAAATGCATCGTCCAAGATCTACCGGACACGATCAACGGTCTTGGGAGTCGAGTGCCGGAGGACCTCAAAGACCGCATATCCGGCATGGACTATGACTTTCTGACGCCTCAGCCCGTCAAGGAGGCCGACATCTACCTGTTTCGCTGGATCCTCCACGATTGGTCCGACAAATACTGTGTCAAGATGCTGCAGTCTTTGATTCCAGCCTTGAAAAAAGGGGCAAAGATCGTCATCAGCGACATCTGCATTCCGCAACCTGGGCAGCTCGGCATTTCTGCGGACCGATCATTAAGGTCGGTTAATCCTATTTTTGCACATCACGTCGACCATGTTATACAGTCGAGTACACACCACACAGGTTCTTTGCAAGTTGACGGAATTGTAGGCTCATGGATATCTCGATGAAGGCCTTCAACAATGCCCGAGAGCGGGACCCTGAGACCTGGGCTTCTTTGTTTTCCAAGGCTGATCCTCATTTCCAGTTCATGGGCATCACGATGCCTCCGGAGGCCAGGATGGCGATCATTCTAGCGGAATGGCAAGGAGAATGAATACCGGTGGGGACAAATGGGTGTAGGTACTCTTCGCCGTAGACAGCGAGGCGGGTTCAGTGACGGCAGACAACGTGGAAGGGATGGCGTGGAAGATCTGCGGTCAGTTGTGATTAGGAACGTGCTACATTTAGACTAGGGTATGAATAAGATTTCGGGGTATAATCATCTCCCATGGTGACTATTTCAGATGCTCATGGCTCATACCCGCTTCCATGCCAATCGAACCTTGTCTGCATTGCGCATCCGTAAGAGCAATTCCAAGTCACAGTCTTCCGTCATAGCCAAGACTCGTTTTCTCGCATTCGCGAAGCTCTCGTTGGGCGCCGGAACGATCCCCACTCGATGATCTCGAAACAAGCACGCCAGTACGGCAACGAACTCGACCTGAGCGAATTTCGCGCCGGGGCAATTCTGTGGGCCGTCGGACCAGGGGAAGAACGTGCTCTGCGCGGGAGTAACGACTACCTCTAGACGCAGTCGGCTGGCTAAGTCCAGTTCGGGCTCGTTGGATTGTGGAGGAGGGGACACGGAGATCCATCGTGACGGTTGCCAGAGAAGAGGATCATGCCAATACTTGGGATGCGTCTGGACCGCGAGTAGGCTCGGCATGACTCCCGTTTGCGGCGGAATCACCACTGTTCTTTCGCCGATCCGGAGCTCTTGTGGGTGCTGACTGCTCCATTTGGGTAATGCCAGAATCGGTGGATAAAGGCGAAGAGTCTCGAGCTACATACATAAGCTTCGAGTTTCGGATTCAGGTAGTGATGCCATACCAGCACAGCTTGACACCTCTTCAGGTCCGAGAACAATTCAGTATAATCCCACTTTTCGCTGTCACCATTCCCCGTGATTTCTCGCACTTCTTCAGAAACCCAGTCTTGAACTTCCGGATTTGCTGCAAGTAGAAGCATACTGAACGCCAGAGTATTGGCGGTAGTATCATGACCGGCGAAATTGATAACAAAGATGTTCCCAAAGATTTCGTCCACTGTGAGGCCCTTCGAAGGCGATGGATTAGCGTTGCTCGTCCCAGTTGCCTCTTCCGTTCGATGAGTGTTCAACGCTCGCACGAACGAAGTCATCAAGCTTCCGGTGCCCATCTTGCCCTGGTTCAGCAGCGACATTTCCTCATCCAACATATGCATCATATACTGTTTGAAGTCAGCAGCGGCTTTGCCTATCTGTGCCCATGACCTCGGTAATAATGGAAGCTGTAACAGTCGAGGGGGGAGGAGCATCAGGAGTATGGCGTTGTTCAACACCGTCTGCAACGCATCTCGGTAGGTCCGCACTTCATCAGTCTCCGGCTGGCTGGAGCTGCGAAACTTGTATGATCGACGGAAACCAGTTGCTGCGAGTACATTCAAAGAAAGAGTCCGGGTGTCTTTGGTAACACTCAATCGCCCAGGGTCGGCACCGCTGGTCCACGATTGCAGCATCTCCCTCGCTTGATTGAGGGACTCGCTCCAAACGAATCGCATGATGTTCTCATTGAAGGGCACGGCGAGAACCTTCCGGTGGCGTGGCCAATCCGCCCAACTCCCAGTAGAGATACATGGTCCATAGACTTCGAGCAGCTCTATGGCGCAATTAGATCAATCACAGAGCTGGGATTCTGCAAGCACTTACTATACATTTTGCTTGGACGGAGGAAATCCGCTCGACGGAGGAAAATGTCATGAATCGCGTCAGGATCAGCAACATAAACATAGATGTCACGGGGAGTGACCAGTGCCCAGACAGGTCCATAGTGTAAGTGTGACTCTGCTTTGTCGTGGAAGTGCCATCCTCGGCGAGAATAGCGACCGAACGTGCCCCAGTCGAATGGAAGCCGGTCTAGAAGACGCCAAAGCAGTGGCTCTAGAATGAGCCAGGGAAGGTTCAGAGGATCGACGGGCAGGCGAACCAGAGGGATGCCCATCTTAGAGGCTCGCCGGGTGATTGATCTCCATGGCGGCAAGGCTCCATAGCAGGTAGGCCACGACAAGACCTAGCAAGAGTTGTGCGATCATGACGACTTGTCCAGGAGCTTGAGGCGAATCTGGGGTCAAGTCTGAGATCTTCAAAGAGGTCCGGAGTAGTCAGAAAGTACGATTTTCCCCAAGAGCAGCAAAAGGAATGAAGTCAGTCAGTCAGGCGTTGCTTTGGGTGGGAAATCACCATTCTGGAGCGACACTGGCTTGCTGATTATGCTCACACATCGCAATACGCCCAGCGTCTACCATGATAGAAAGCAAAGATACAAGGAAGAATCTATGGCAGAAGATGAGTTTGCTGAAGGGAAGATAACTTGTGGGAATGGCTTGATCATAGATGGCTGTTACTCCGTGCTACAGGCTGATTGGACAAGTGTGAATCAGGATTGGTGCATTGATTGAGCTCATACACCGTCAGGCATTTTAGTATCATCGCCACCCTCTCAGCCAATATCCAAGAATGTTCTGTGGTCTCATTTCTTCTTGATGTACAACGAATTGACCGAGTCACTGTGGAACCAAGAGCACGAATCTCTGAACAATGTGGTCCTAGTCCCCTGACGTATTAAGGATCAGAAGACCGAGTGAGTAGAAGCAAAGATTCAAGTCAAACTGTCTGCGGAGATACTCGCTTCATTGCACGTCAACTCTATGCAAACTACAGTGTGATTAAAGTAGACCACACATGTTACAGTTTCGGCTTCTTGTAACATAACGTTCTACAAGATATAAATCCAGTCTAATCTACCTCCCCCATCATCCAAGCTTAGAAACCAAATACCGCTTAATAACATCCATCCCCTCCCTCGCCACCTCCGCCTGCGCAGGGGGGAACATGCAAAACCCATGCGGCCCCCCCGGAAAGATCTTGACGACGGCCTCGGCCCCCGCCATCTGCCACTTGACGCCCATGAACACCGTGTCGTCGAGCAAGCAGTCCTCCGTCCCGCACGTGAAAAGCGCCGACGGCAGCTTCAGCGCCGTCAGGTCCTTGTACATGGGACTCATGGACGGATCCTTGCGCTGATCGGGCGTCCGGCCGGGGAGGAAGGCTTCCATGAAGTGCGTCATGATGTCGAAGTCGAGGATCAGCGGGACGGGTTTGCGGAAGTTGTAGGCCATGGGCAGGAAGGAGAGGTCGTAGGCGCCGAAGTTGAGGACGAGGCCGGAGAATTGGAAGGTGGGTTTTGCGGATAGGAGGTGGAAGAGGGTTAGGACGCTCAGGTGGCCGCCGGCGGACTGGAGACTGTGAGTATCGTGTTCGTTTGGCCGTTGGCGAGCAGTACGCCGAGGGAGAGCTTACCTCTCCACCCATAAACTTCAGCTCGGCCCCGAACTCAGCCTTCGCGTGTTCCACGAGCCACTCGGCCGCATCGAAACAATCTTCCGGCCCTTTCGGGAACGGGTGCTCGGGCGCAAGTCGGTACCCCACCGATACGACGGCCACGTTCGCGCCGGCCGCGATATCCATCAGCATCGGATCCTGGCTACCTCGGCATCAGTCCGATCAGCATACCCTCAGCCAGGTCGATGGATGCGAGTAGCCGCGCCACTCACTCTTGCTCAGTTTGCAAGACCCAGCCCCCACCATGGATATGCAAGTAAACGCCCTTGACCGGTCCACCGTGCTCCGGCCGCAGCACCCGACACGGTATTTTTCTCCCCGCATCTCGGCTAGGTATGGAGAACGGCTTGCCGGACTCGACCACCACTCGCGGCGGAAACGGTGTCTCGCCGTTTACACGCATTTGCCGGTATTTCTCGGCGCCGACCTGCATAGACGCCGATTAGGGCAATGGGCTGAACACTAGGGTCGGGGCGCTCAGGAGGTACCTCGTACCATTTCGGGGCGCCTTTCATCATGTCCATGAGGTGGCCATTCAGCGCGTGGGTCGCGTTCGTGATGGACTTCGGGTCGAACTTCGAAGCGTCAATGGTGATGTCGCTTTGGAGGGACATGATGACTGGAGAGAGGCGATTTCAATTGAGTTGAATAAGCAGAACGCGTTCGATGTCGGGTATCTGAATTTTAAGCAAGGTATGTAGAGAAGAGGGACTGAATTCATCAATCGCGCCCTCTACAGCACAATACCTTAAGGTATGTATCGTTGCTTATGTCCCCGAAGATAGCGGGGTGGAAACTTTAGTCGCCACGAGCTCCAAGCCGAATACCTCGGTACATAAGCCGCTAACTTAGCAATGATAAGATCCAACAACCTGGGAATGGTCTGCCTCCTGTTAGCTTACCGTAGTGGTAGAGGCTTCACCTCCACCACTATTAGAATTACCCGTTACTCATAGTAATTGTGGATTGCCATATAGACAGCGTAGCAATTGGATTAGTAGTTATTCCATTGGAACAGAGCTTGAAATTTGATTGCTGGATATGTGCTGAGATCTTGTTTTAAAAGCTTAGATGTAGGGCAAGCCGCTCAATTTACCCGAGTCAATACAGCTAGTCCGCCGTTGCCCGATAAGCGTTTCGCGCCTGAACGCCAAGATGAACGTACGCTCCCTTGGCCAGTGTAGCACGCCCAGAGCCATCTGGAAATTTGACGCCCAGCTACTAGACTTTTGACCAAGCCGCGCCAAGACCCTTATACTGATCTTTTGACACCTCTTCCTGGAGCTCTGAATCCCGTCATCCGGCCGGGCTCGCCATGTCTTCCAGCTGTTCTCATTTCCTTCTCTACTTTGGGGCCAACCAATCCTTTCGCCACAGCGAGAACTTTGCTACTAAGTCTCACGGACAGACTAGCAATCTCCCACGACGCTTGAATTGGCAATACCGTTGCAGCGAAGCCCCATTGGAACAGCATGGCAGCAAACCCTTGTCCCGGATCGTGTTTGCTTCGTTCAGCGGCAGCAGCGAGCGTTATCGCATCGTTCATCCGAGCCTCGAGATCCTGGAGCCGGGACTCTGTCTGCATCGTGAGGATAGTCGCTCGTTTCTCATACCTCCGGACCGCGCGATTGAGAGCATCCAAGTCCGGCTGTAGCGCACGACGGACTTCAGCGGTGCCTTGGGCTGTAGATTTAGTACTCGCGCCACCTGTGCCGGTCTCGGTGCCTGTCCCAGCAATGTGGGCCTCGAGCTCTGAGAGCCTCTTGCTTAGATCCAATACCTTTTCCTGGTCGGGCTTATCTTCTTGGTAAGGATTCGCGTTCACCAAACGCTGCAGATGAAGCGTCCGTGACTGTCCCAATTTGATCAAGTGGATGATGGGTCGAAGTTCCGAGCCTAGTAGGAAGATGGCCAGGTTGTAATTGGAGACGAGGCCCTCGGAGGGTCGGGAAAGCTTGCCACGGATGGCGTGTAGCATCCAAGCTCCCAAAACTGGGAAGAGGAAGCAAGCAAGAAGAGCGAGTAGCTCATGTATGCGAAGTTCTCTCCTGGCAGAGTCTCGAGCAGTAGATTGTTGACGGAAACGCTTCTGGGTTGGTGACAATTTTGGTTTGGCTTTGTCACGCGATGGCTCTTTCTCGATTTCGTCTTCACTACTTTCTTCTATTATTGCATCACTCGCATAAAAGTCATCCGAAGCCACCGAGTCCTGGAGACGAACTGATTGAGCAGAGGTATACCAGTCCCTGTTCCTATGGTCAGCATCCCATCGGCTAACCACAATGCCACTGAGGAATCTCACCATGGAACCCTCACAGACCAATTCAGGAACACGGCTGCTAGCCCCAGTAGAGTCACATCTGTCACCACCGCGCTGCCATCTTTGAAGAGAAGGCCGCCTACTGCTGGCAGCAATGCCAAGGCAAGCGGCGCAGAATGCCAATGTGAGGGCTCCTCGCTTGCACTATACCGAGAGCCCTGCGCTTTGGGCAGAAGAAGATCATCGGTAGAAGACCGAATCGATTGCTGTGTTCCCTCAACGGAGTCCGAGAGAATCGAACTTCGTCTGCGACCTGATGGATAAGACATGTCGGTAGAATTAGAGGCTCGATTTGAAGGCCTTTGTCGTAGGTAAGACTGGGCACTGATGCCCGTGCCAGTACTGGAGGCATGAGGTCTTGGTGCTGAGCCTTTATCTTCCGCCATCATGTCATATACCTACTTCCGCTACTCAAGCTTGAATATTGAACCGTACAGTAAGTATAAGTAGATCAAGCCTTCAAGATGCACAGAGCGTTTCGCAGATCAAGCGGTGGAACTCTGCCGCTTCCTCTAGATCCATTAGGTAGGCAGACAAGAAGTGAATGATTCGTTCTGATCCATAAGGTAACTTGATGACCGCATTTATTCGCTACCTTACCGATGCCACTAACTCAAAGGGCATGACAGCAAACTTGCCAAACTTTAAGGTTCACTCACGTAACGTGCGCTTAGTAAGCATGTAAGCTCGGACGATGTTCACCATCCCTGGAGAGCGAACCTCATCGTATTGCATTGTCACACGGCATGGCTGGAGCAAGCTACCACTCTCGCGTGAGATTCTACCTTGTCTTTCATGTTCTGCGCCTGGATTTCGATGAATACCGTACGTGTAGAGTACCCATGGTCGGAGAGCCACAGGCTCCAGGAGGTCACCGAACATGGTAGTGCGTTTCAACTCCAATTGATCGTTGGATGCTGTACGAGATACTGTATGACATCTTGTATGATGGAGGATATCTCTTGTTGACTCAGGATTGTTTCGATTGCCGGTGCGCTCATGTTTTGGTCCTTGCTGTGACTGTGCTCTTCGCGTAAGATCTTATTGACGGCGATTTTCTTATTGAAGCCCCAAAGCGGAGATTGTCAACCACAATCCCATTGGAACAGCACAAGATGACCTCAACGCAAAAGGATGTCAATAGCCACCCGTTGAGTACCGTTTCGCTCGGCTGGATGTCAATTGCCGAGGTCAAGAGCCTATTGGGGTTTCATTGCGCCCTCCTGGATGATCGTCTTGGCTATTGGCATCGACCCTGTCTATTGGACTCTTACCTTGCCAGTATGGATGCAGTCGACACATCGCGCCCTGGACTTCTTCTGCTCCTAGACTTCTCATCGACACTGACCTCCTCCGTCTCACTCACTTCACATACAACGTCTACTTCTACTTCCTTTGCACATACCCTTCCTGCCTTCCTTCCACAACCTGTTAGTTTCAGACGTTCAATCCTCTGCCAGTTTCAAACTTCTTCCTACTCTATCCTGTTCAGCCTTCCTGACTGAAGACTTTGTTCCATACTGTCACGGTTACTCAAGCAAGGGAGCTGAGGACGAGCCGAACTCAGCGCTTGCCGTACTAAGTCCTACTTCAGCCTCAGCCTCTGGCAGGCATCATCTCTTCTCTTAACTACAACTCACTTCATCAGCGCTCACAACCCACGGCCAGTCTGACATCACTGCAAGACCTTGCCTCAAGTCCCTCTCAGATAGATCGACATGGAATACACTAACTTTGATCGGTCGCCTCTTGCGGTAGCAATCCCTGCGTTGTCAATCATCGCCATCATTCTATGTCTCCCTCCGTTCATCTGGCACGTCAAGAATGGCAACATGGCAGCGTCAAGCTTGGTGTTGTGGATCTCCCTAGACAACTTCTTCGCCTTTGTCAACGCACTCATCTGGCCGACCGACGATACAGCTTCCTGGTGGAACGGCTCCGTCCTCTGCGACATCGAGATCAAACTGATGCTCGCAGCTACAGCTGGATTGACTGGCTCGATGGCTTGCATCATGCGGAATCTCGCCCAGGTGATGGACACCACTCGCATCGGGTCAAGCCTGGCCCAAAAGAAACGAGAATTGGCCGTGAACGTGTTTCTGTGTTTTGGATGTCCCGCATATCTGATGGCAATCCACTACGTCGTTCAGCCTAGTCGCTACTATATCTTTGCGATCTCTGGATGTACTGCGTCTTACGATAACAGCTGGCCGAGTATCGTCTTGGTCTTCATGTGGCCTCCCATCCTCTGCTTTCTTGCTGTGTACTATTGCAGTAAGTGCTCTGCTGTTGAGCCAAGACTTCAGAATCTCGTCACTAATACATCTCTCAGTCCTGGTCATTATACGCCTTCACAAATATCGCCGAGAGTTCGCCGACATCCTCAATTCTTCCGGTAGCAATCTCACCAAATCCCGCTTCATGCGGCTGTTTCTGATCGCTTTGATCTTCATCATCGTATGCTTACCGGTTCAACTATATGTCTTCTACCGCAACTGCGCCGTTCCTCACCTCCCATACTCTTGGAGCCTGGTACACAGTCCAGAATGGTGGCGCATCTTCATGGTTCCTACCGGCGGCATCGTAGAATTCGATCGTTGGATTTGGCTCGGTTGCGGCTTCCTGGTCTTCTTCTTCTTCGGTCTGGGTAAAGATGCAACGAAAATGTACCGGAGGTGGCTTCTCAAACTTGGCTTTGGCAAAGTCTTTCCAAGCTTGAAGGAACATGGTGGAACTTCGACAACTCCATCATCCCGCAGCAGCAGACTTGGATCGTTCAGCAGACTTGGATCTTTCAGCAGCAAGGTGAGGCTGGTCTTCAGCAGGAAGCGGTCCGGACAATCGGAGATGCCATAGTGAGTCGGGCCTTTTCCGCTCGTTATTCCCAATGTCTAATAAATTCTGTTGCAGCTTCCAGGACAGACATGGCTCTGTCGCGACTGAGGTTGTCACTCCGTCTCCTTCTGACCCTAAGAAGACCTTTTTTCGGCAGTCCACCCCTTCCGAGTCATACTCTTCGTCACCACATCTACAAGAATACGAGAAGACGATTCAACCCTATCCGGTTGGCACGAACGAACAGCACTGGAGTAGCGAGGCACATGGGCCATCCCACGCGGCTGATACCACAAAAGTCGGGGCCTTCGACAAGCCCCAGGTAGTCGGACCGAACCCTGGGAGCATGAGCCGCAACGTCAACTCGGCTAACGCATGCGGCTCGCCTTTACAGCCTGGAAAGGCGCGAGTCACCAACGAGCTCGAACGAATTACCGAGCATTATGGCGAGAAGTAAGGCACGCAGCCGCCGGAGAACGTGGCTTGCTGGGGTTATACGCCGAATACTCGCGCCGACCGAGGCGAAGTACATGTGGACCGTCAGAACCGAGGTTCATGTCGTCGACTGGGCGTAGTACAAATAACGACTTTTTCCGGATATCACTGTCACGTGCGTGTGCAACCCTATCAAGCCGCACAGTTGGAGCGACGAGTGGGGTCTTCTCCCACGTTTCTGGATTCTTCCCTTGTTTCACTTTAGGCGAGTTACATATACGGAATTTGAATCGAGTTTTCTTTCCTGAAGTTGTGTCGAGCGTGGTACATGTGGACTATGAGCACCCGGAAGTCTGACACGAGTCAAGGAGCTTGGTGTTTGCTATAGCTCGGATCAGCCAAGGTCGGAATATTCGTGTCTGATATCCAATCACTCCCTCATGATACGTCTCGTAACAAGGAGCGTATGCGGTTCAAGATTTGATCCCGACTCTTTTCCTGTGTCTTTTCTGTTTCTTGGTTTACCGAGCCATGAGTGGCACTACATAGTCTCAATTGAAGCGTTCAAAGTGATATGTGAATGTCCCATTTTACTGGTTGACTCTGGGTCATTCAAAGCTCTCCCTATCTACTGATCACCGCCACTCAGCCTCATAAATCCACCACCGATTAATTATACATGTAGACCCTCAACCCCCGCATCCCAGCACAGCCGGATACAACCTCGATGCGAAAGTCCGTAGCGATGAGTTGAGTAGAGTTGCGACTTCCGCCCCACCATACTGAAACCCATCAGGCCCAAACTCCCTTGTCCTCAATATCTTACACTTCCCACAATGTAGCCTCACTGCTCGGGAAATCCGTCCGACTTGGGATCCGGTCGCTTCAGGACCTCGAGATTGCCTGTAGCGCGGTGGGTTCAGCCGAGTCGCACGGTAGACGCAACCACCCCGTCTCGTAGGCATTGGGCAGGGGGGAGCAGTCGAACTCACGCTGCACAACGCTCAACGCAGACTGCTTCTTCCCCTCGGCATCATCGTACTGCCGCATCTGCGCGTCGCCTTCCACATATACCAACGTCCTACAACCACCCACCACAAAATGATCAGCACAATCCTATCCAACTCCATCCCGTCCCTCTTTCCCCTCTCTTCCTCTCCCCCCCCTCCCCCTCTCCCTTTCACCCCCAACCCCCTCTCTCCTCCCCACCAAACCCCAACCTCCCCCTCAGGCCCACAACTCACTCAACCAAACCCACCACAACCACCAAGCGCCCAAAGGAGAAACCCACTCACCCCTTCCCCAACCCCAATAGATGATCCCTGCGCGGCCCGGGCTCGACGAAACTGGCGACGCGGAACCAGCTCGTCTGCCGGTTGTCGCGCGGGCCGTGGCTGGTGCCGACGGCGTACTTGACGATCTCCTGCCCCGTGCTGGTGGCGGTAAGTTCGGGCTCGGCGGCGAGGCGGCCGATGATGGTCATTTTGGCGATGCGTGCGGCGGGGGTGGTGGTGAAGGTGCGGGTTAGGGTGTGTGTGAGGGTGGACGGGAGAGGGCGGCGGAGGAGGTGGAGGGCCATTGCGGCTTTGAAGGAGGGAATGGGGGGGTGGAGGTTGCGGGTGGGGTTTGGCGGGGTGGGTTGGTTTTAGGATTGAGGGTGAAGGTTGGGTGACGTTGGTGGGTGATGTGGGAGGTGGTGGTCGTCTGGTGGTGGTGGTGGTGATGGGTTAGTGTGCGCGCAGTTGCGGATTCGGCGTGCAGCTTGGTTAGGGGTCCGGTCACGTGGCGTAGCATGTTGATGAGTAAGGTAGTCGGCTAATGCTTCCAGATCTGCGCTAGAAGTATTTCGTACCTTTCATATCGAGGAAAACAAATGTAATCATCTCATGGTGAGCTGGACGGATGAGGGGATCAGATTTATGTTGCTTCGACGGTTGGTATCCAAGATGCCGTTTCAGCTGTCTACTTGACTCTTTCTCATCTACTCCATTACCTACGTGATACTTCGTGTCTCAAAACAACTGTCTTACCCTGCAGCCTCACGGCTGTGTTTGGGAACCACAGTTTCCTTTTCCACATCTCATAGACTACTCCATTCATTCCGGTTCAGGCCAGTCTGGATCTCGACGTTTGGTGTTTGGTGCTTGCGCATAAGCTGATTGGTACTGTCTGGCATTTTGGCTACGGACAAACCAACTGTCCTCGTTCAGGAGCGCAAACCCTCGGTGGTTGATGCGGTTGCCATTAACGTCGAGTTATTTTGGCTGGCATGGGTTGACTTTGAGACCACTTTTCACCATCAGGGTTGACCATGTTTTCGGATCGCATGGAGAAAGCTTTGCCCATTCAGATAGCTTTGACTTTCGTCCAAACTATATCAATCTTCCAGGTTGTTGGCACATCTCCTTTCGAATGTCATTCCGCTCTGCCACGTTGGGCAGCCCTTTCTTCATTGTCCCCGTCACCAGTTTTGTCTCCAATGATCAGGAGAACATATTGCTGGCGAAGAATGCTCGGTCGACCGCATCTGGCAACCCGCTTCGAGTAGCTACCTTCGTGCAAGTGAGTGGGTGGCCATTCATCTTGGCACTGACGCCGACGCCGGCAAATAGCTACGCGCCGGTTCAGGAGGAGTCCTCACACCCGTCTGGGGATGGTACTGGCACTACCACGACCAGCTCACAAGCCCAGTAACCGCCTCAGGCCCCACTCAATCTGGCGTCGTAAGCAATGGCAAGAAATCTTCGCAGGCGCAGAGCGGAGGCATGTGCTATGTATGCATTTGCGCAAAATGATGGTAACACGACAACGCGGTCACTTGCTTGGATGCCGTCCTCAGGAGTGGTGGCAGTGTGTAGAGGAGGAGGCATCGGAGGAATTAGGATATTTTCTCTTGAGACCATATATTGAGAGACCGACCGAAGTGTTTGGTGGACGAGGTCAAGGGCGAGAGAGGGTTGGTTTTGCAGTTACCACTGGATCGAGGCCAGGTTGGCAGATAGGCTTGTGGAACATTGCTGTGAAGAGCAATGAGAGGACTTGGATAGACACGTAAATGCACTGACTCTGGGGTACAGGAAGTCTTGAATACAAATTCTGATGGAATTGTAGCACCACGATCCAGTGTACAGGAGAAGAAGACTAGGCAGCATTGACAGCCAAATCGGGCTCCTGTTGCCTTAGCCAAGGGTGACCTCAAGGGGACGCTTGTGGCAACTGGGTCCTGTTCTCTTAATGGGCATGATTGCTAACGTGTCAGGGAGCGTTATGTTCTCTGCCTGTCTCAAGGTTTCAAGCTTTCCGACAGGTCGCCCCTACAGTGGTCTCGGAAACGCCTTCGGTATCCAAGACAGTGGATTGGACACAGTCAACTAAGTCTCGGCTTCCCGGTAGCTGGCGAAGCGTATTGGGTCGAAGAGACAGCGCGACCCAAGAGTACGCTTGTATGGGAGTCGGAGCCAAAGTCAGGTGCGGGCAACTGAAGATCTGCCGACTCGGCAAAGGTCGCCACAGCGGCGAGGGGCCCATAACGTTATGCGCAAGGTGAAAGGTGGACTTCGTGATTCGACCTCAGAAATCGCAGTTTTCTATGAACTGATGGCGATATAGAAGTTTACCGTGCGATTCGGTCATGGAAGTGGCGAAATATGCTATTCTTGACATGAGAATGCTTGCACAAAAGAAGTTGTGAAACGGCCGATCCTTTGCTGTCTTTCTGTGCATTTACCGGTTTCCTGCACAGACATCACCCTACTGTAAGGTAGACGCAAGCGATTCGCCAGAATCCGGGTGTACCTGTACCTTACTGCCTAAGGTATAGGCGGTGTGTGGGTGTAATCTCCCGGGCCTTTCAGTAGCCTAGCCACTAGCCTAGCCCGCTGGAGCGCTCCCATGTCCTAAGGTATCGTCTACTTCCGGGTTCGTACTTGGTACATTACTGACGTGGCGGCCGGCTCAGTGGTTTCGACTCGCTGTGCTGTGCCCATGTGTCTGCCAACCAACCTCGTGGATGGTGTAAGTTTACATCATGTTGTCATTTTGTTGCAGACCGCATTGGACAAGATGGGAGTCAAGGTAAGGTAGCTTTGACTTTTCTTTGACTTTCAGAGCTTCCGGCAATGCATCCTCCTAACTTATAGAGCTAACGTCCATGCTACATGTAGTTAGTTATTCGTCCTTCCGGGCTCTTCTCCGCCCAAGCAGGCATCGTCGAGCGGCGCGCCCCAATGATTAATCCTGGACATGATTCAATATTGCAATTTTAACTTGACTGCGTTAACTCGACTCAATTCGATTCGATGCGTTCTCATGGTTCTTCAGGGGGTTATTTCTCACCTAGATATCTTTTCCTTTCTAAGATTCTTCGCGGTGTTCACCTCTGTTCTGTTGGAGCCTTGTCCAGCGCGCGCAATTCTCATGCTTGCATTACCTTCCCATTAGCCATTGAGCCACGCCCTACTCGTTCCCTGAACCTAACGTATTAGCCACCCAGTCGAGCCAGCCACCCAAGCGAGCCACCTCAAAACCTCATACAACAAATGATATTTTGAAAATTCACAACTTCACAACATCAATATAAAAATCAGAGAATTCAGTTTTGTTTGACATTATACAAATATATGTACTTATTAGCTTTATTATAATTATTAAAAATATCTTAATCTTGAATTCTTCACATAAAAAGCTGTAATTTATGATATTTTATGAGCATATCATAATTTTACTATTATTCTTAGAAATTACTTATCTAAATTTTTAAT
>JAABUJ010001547.1_pt1 | contig 33078 bp, 34 predicted proteins | sample 5559131 | NCBI WGS metagenome assembly JAABUJ01 (sample SAMN10711875, study PRJNA513366) | rock metagenome | isolation source: Antarctica rocks | place: Antarctica: Victoria Land, Mt New Zealand nord | collected 2016-01-07
TCCTCTACTACCTCCACGAAACCCACCTGACACGGTCACAGCGCAACGTCACCTACGAGGCACGTCAACATCCTCGTCTACAGTCCCCCGAACTGCAAACTGTTGCGACGACCGCTTGAGCCCGGGCAGTACACGTCGCTGATCTTCACCCAGCGCTGCCGCAGCGTAGACATCGACGTCTCGATGGGCAGCAAGGGCGACTGCTTTGACAACGCCGCGATGGAAAGCTTCCACGCGAGCCTGAAGAAGGATTTGATCCACCGCCAGTCCTGGCCGACCAAGACCCAGGCGCGGACCGCGGTGTTCGGCTACATCGAGACATTCTACAACCGCCGACGTCGCCACTCGACCCTCGGCATGCTCAGCCCCCAAGCCTTCGAAGCCAACACACTGAGCCCGACCACAGCAAACCTCGCCGCTTCGCGGCTCGCATCCCCCAACAACAACGACTACAACTCAACATCAGCGGCCCACGCCGCCTAACCAACCCCTGTCCACCAAACCGGGGGAGATCCAATCCGAATCCAACATCGAACGCAACAACCCGTTGCTGGAGGTGCAGTATGAAGACACCGTCTCGATCGAGATCTCGAACAGATCGCTGAGACGGTCACCGTCCAGCAGCTCGCCGCCGACGCGCTCGATGATCCGCCCGATGGTCTGCCAGTCGATCCGCGTAAGCCGGCAAGTTGCTGTCTTGTCGGTCTTGGTCGCCAGCCAGGCGACCAGGTTCTCGAAGTCGGCGGTGAAGCGCGCGCCGTCGCGGGCGAACGGGACCCCCTCCACACGCACGCCGTGCTCGGGACAGCGCAGCCGTCGCAGGCTCGCACGGACCTCGAGCCGCCACACCCCGAGATCCAGATGCCGCCACAGCGACTGGTGCTTCTGGCGGTTCTCGCGATGACGCGTCGAATACGAACACTTCGGGCAGCAAAGGCGGCGGCGGCGCAACGCCACCACGACCACGACCCAGTCGGGCTCAAAGCTGACCGAGCGAACCCAAACCCCGGGCAGAGACAGAAGACGAGAGAATGCAGCGGTGATGCGCACGGGCGACGACCTCCGGCTCGCAGGACCTCAGAAGCCGCGAACCTACGGTCCGAACCCGTGCGCATCGCCCAACCCCCAACGCGCACCCCGCAACCAGCGAACAAAGCCTGCTCAGACCGCGAAACCCCGACCAGTCAGCAAGCCAGAGTCACCAACAATCATCCACGGAGCCCCGGACAAGCAACAGCGCCTCGTCTACGGCTCGTGCCTCGTCCAGCGTCAGGTGGGCAACCTGCTCGCCGAGGGCGCGGGCGTCGACCGCTCCGATCATCTCGCAGAGGACTCGGGTCGGCTCCTCGCCGAGCGTTATGTCCGGGTGGAAGCTCGCAGGTGGCGCCGAGCGCGAGGTCGGGCAGACCACGATGCGGGAGAGGGCGAGGAGGTCATCCGCCTGAACGACCACCCCGTAGCGGCCGCCGTGCTGGACGTGGCCGCGCCCGCGTGCCAGCGTGATCGTGTGGACGTCACCGCGGACCACGCAGGGCCTCCATCAGCGCTACCACGGGAGAGTGGAGGAGGGGCCGACCCCATGCCCCGCGAAGCGTACGACATCAGCCTGCACCAGTAGTCCGACGACGGTTAGGACCAGTCCGTAGGTGGCTTGCTGACCCAGTTGGCCTCCCACCGGGCTGAGCAAGTATGTCCCGCCCAGCCCCCAGTATGCGCTCACTCCCGCATACCCAGCGCCAAGGGCGACGCCATCCATGCGGCGGTGATCGCCGTTGCGTTACCGGCCGATGAACGCGCAGGCTCGACCCACACGCCAGTCACGGGCCGCGCGTCGCGTCGTAGACGTCGGCAGCCGCGCTTGACATCACGCGCTCGGCCATCTCCTGCTTGAGGAGGTCCAGTCGCCCCTCCTCCTCCGGGCGGCGCTCCTTGCGGGCCAGCGCGATGAACTCGTCGGTCACGAATCCCTCGCGGACCAGGAGCGTCACGCTGCGCTCGCGGTAGCCGATCCGGAAGACGAAGCGCTCGAGCGCCGTGCCGCGGTCGGGCCGCGTGAGGGCTGGATCCAGGACGTAGCGATCCCCGGTCACCGCGCGGGCGACCATCTCGAAGCCGTCCCGCGCGCCAGGCCCTGCAAAGGCGGTGGCCACGGTGATCTCGCGCCTTTGCAGCGGACCGTCGGGGTCCAGCAGCGGAAACGCGCGCTCCATGACCTTGAAGGCGTGCGCCACGCCGCCGGGCGAGCCCGGCCCGTGGTAGCGCATCAGGTCTTCGTAGGAGAAGGAGAGCAGTCGACCGGCATCGAGGACGTCGACGGTGCCCAGCTCGTCCCCCCAACCCAGGATCTCCGCTTGGCAGGCGATGAGCCCGACGTAGGCCTGCTGCAGTTCCTCACGGGCCGCCTGCAGGATCTCTGCCGGTGCCGGTTCGGGCTCCCAGCGGCCCTTGATCGGGTCGGTCGCCACGAGGGCGTGCAGGTCCTTGGACGCCGTGCGCAGGCGCTCGTCCGCTCGGCGCAGGCGAACGCGCTCCTCCTGCGACAGCTCCTCGCGCGTTGCCACGCCACCCATCATGCCAACGCGCCGTGGATAGGGGCGGCGGGCCCCACCGGCGGCCTCACCTGGACCGGATGGCGAACCGGTCGGGCCGATCATCGGCCAGCGGGCCATGGTCCCCCGGCACGGCATCGCCCAGGATCGCCTGATGAGTCAGACCGCTCCGCTCGTCGTGGCCGACGAGGGCTATGTTCCCGTGGGCGGCGCCTTTGATGAAGCCGTCGAAGGCGATGGGTCTCCGCGCTGGCATTACCAGGCGCTGCTCGGCGCGCTGCGTCAGACGGATCTGGAGGGGCTGACCGGCCGCGTATCCGACCGCCTTGGGGCCCGAAAGGTGGGTTTTGGCACCGGCGCGCGCCACCGCACCTTCGCGGTGGACCCGGTGCCCCGCATCATCCCAGCGGCCGAGTGGGTCGGACTCGAGGCCGGTGTGGCTCAGCGTGTGCGCGCGCTCAACGCGTTCCTGGCCGACGCCTACGGCGATCAGCGGATCGTGAACGCCGGTCGCGTTCCCCCGCGGCTCATCGCGGACGCCGTGGACTTCGAGCCGATGGTGGCTGGATTCCCGCCGTCAGGACGAGCGCATGCGCACATCGCCGGTCTCGATGTGGTGCGTGAAGCGGGCGGCAAGCTCCTGGCCCTCGAAGACAACCTCCGCACCCCGTCGGGGATCGCCTACGCAGACGCCGCGCGTGATGCGGTCGATGCTCACCTGCCGGCTGGGCTGCCCACCCCCCGGCCGCTGGAGGGCGCCGTGACCGCGCTGGGCGCGACGCTGCGCGCCGCCGCGCCCGACGGCGCCGGCGATCCGGCGATCGTACTGCTCTCCGACGGGCCGTCGAACACCGCGTGGTGGGAGCACACGTGGCTCGCCGACCGCCTTGGCATACCGGTCGTCTCACTCGAGCAACTCGAACCACACGGCAGCCGGCTCTTCGCTCGGATCGGCCGGTCGCGCCGTCAGGTCGACGTGGTCTACCGCCGGACCGACGAGCACCGACTGGCCGACTCCTCTGGGTCGGTGACTCCGGTGGCCCGCGTTATGCTCGCGGCGCTGCAAGCGGGCCGCGTCGCCTGCGTGAACGGCTTTGGCACCGGCGTTGCCGACGACAAGCTGACCTATGCCTACGTCGAGGAGATGGTGCGCTTCTATCTCAACGAGGCACCGCTGCTGCCCTCGGTTCCGACCTACGACCTGGGCGAGCCCGGGGTGCGGGAGGAGGCGCTCGCGCGGCTCGGTGACCTGGTGGTCAAGCCGCGCTCAGGATATGGGGGGCATGGCGTGGTCGTGTGTGCCGACGCCGAGCCGGCTGACGTGGAGGCCGCGGCGGAGAGGATCCGGCGACACCCTGAGCGGTTCATCGCCCAGGAGATGGTGATGCTGTCAACCCATCCAACCGTGCAGCAAGGTGCACTGGTTCCACGCCATGTCGACCTCCGCCCCTTTGCGCTCAGTTCCGACGCCGGTGTCACCGTGCCCCCCGGCGGGCTCACGCGCGTGGCCTTCGATCCGGGCTCGCTGGTCGTCAACACCTCTCAGAACGGAGGTGGCAAGGACACGTGGGTGCTGTCGGAGTGAGGCCTCTCATCGGGGTCACCACATCCGAGGTGCGGGTCGTCGATCACGTGGAGCGGGCCGCGCAGGGCGAGCCGCCCCGCCGGGAGATGGCACTGGGGTTGCCCTACCTCAGGGCCGTCGAGTCGGCCGGAGGGCTGCCCGTAGTCCTGCCCCCTCTGCAGCTCGAGGCCGTCAACCCGCTCCTCGAGCGGCTGTCGGGGATCTGCCTCTCCGGCGGTCCCGACCTCGATCCGGCGGCCTATCGCGCTCGTCCGCACCCTCAACTGGGACCGACCGAGCCCGAGCTCGACCTCTTTGAGCTCGCCGTTGCGCGGCGGGCCGACGCCCTCGAGCTGCCCATCCTGGCGATATGCCGCGGGGCGCAGGCCCTCAACGTCGCGCGCGGCGGAACACTGCGCCAGCACCTACCGGAGGACGCTCCGAGCGAGATCGAGCATCGCCAGCGCGCAGCGAGCGAACAGACCACCCACGTGGTCCGCGTCGCCCCTGACAGCCGACTGTGCGCGCTGCTCGGTGCCAGCGTGCTCGAGGTCAACTCGTTTCACCACCAGGCGGTCGATCGGCTGGGCCGCGGCCTGCGCGCGGTGGCATGGGCGCCGGACGGGGTGATCGAGGCGGTCGAGGCGTCGCGTCGCGCGCTGTGCGTCGGAGTGCAATGGCATGCCGAGTCGCTGGTCGACCGCACCGAGCACGCCGCGCTGTTCGGCGCGCTGGTCGAGGCAGCGCGCTATCACGCTGCTGAGCACCGGGGCGTGCGTGTCGCATGACCCCCGTCGACCTACGCATGCCTGCCTGGGCCGAATGGAGTCCCGGCGCGCGGGCGGTGGGTTACACGCTCGGCATCGAGGAGGAGGTGATGCTCCTGGCGCCCCGGGACTGGTCGCTGGCGGCGGAGATCGACCGGGTCCTGCCGGCGCTGCCCTCCCACCTGGCCGGCAAAGTCAGCGCCGAGACCCACGGATCGGCGCTCGAGCTGGCCACCGGCGTGCACGAGACTGTCGGCTCGGCGGTCGGCGAGCTGGCCGACCAGCGAGTCGCCCTGAACGAGGCGCTCGCGTCGCTGGACCTGCGCGCCGCCGCTGCGGGGCTTCACCCCTTCGCGCTGTGGCACGACACGGTGATCTCCTCGGGCGAGCGCTACCAGTTCGTCTACGGCTCGATGCGCGAGCTCGCACGCCGCGAGCCGACCTTCGCCCTGCATATCCACGTCGGGGTCGTCGATCCTGACGACGCCGTCGGCCTGGTCAACCGTCTGCGCGGTCATCTGCCGATGCTTCTCGCCCTCTCGGCCAACTCGCCCTTCTGGCAGGGACGCGACACCGGGCTCGCCTCCGCGCGCACTCCCCTGTTCGGAGCCTTCCCGCGGGTGGGCTTCCCCGGTCGTTCGGCAGCTACGCCGACTACGTCGAGGCCGTGGACCTGCTCATCCGCAGCGACGCGATCCCGGAGCCCACCTTCCTCTGGTGGGACGTCCGGCCCCAACCGCGCTTCGGCACCGTTGAGGTGCGGATCATGGACACCCAGACGCGGGTCGAGCACACCGCCGCTCTGGTGGCGCTCGTGCAGTGCATCGCCCGTCTGGAGGTCGAACAGGGCTATATCTCGTCTCGACTCATCGGCTTGCCCGAGGTCCTGCACGAGAACCGCTTCCTGGCGGCGCGTGATGGGATCAACGCGACGTTCATCGACCCGGATCGCGAAGAGCGCGTCGCTCTGGCCGATCAGATCGCCGAGCTGATCTCCGCCTGTCGTCCCCACGCGCAGGATCTCGGCTGCGAATCCGAGCTGTCGGGGGTGCAGGACCTGGCCGCCCAGAATGGCGCCCTGCGGCAGCTGGCGCAGGCCCGCGAGGCTGATCGCCTACCCGGGCTGGTGGCCGCCCTGGTGCGCGCCTTCTGAGCGCCGGGCGTACAGCCCGCGACGCTCGGGGCCGATAACGACGCATGGGCACCAGCTCCGTGCGAGCGGTGATAACCGAGATGCGCGCCGCTGCCGCGGAGTCATCGGCTCTGTCAACCGGGCTCGACCTGCGCATGGCGATACGGCCTACCACTACCTCTACATGCTTCCCGTCCTCTTCGCGGCTGGCGCCCACGGGCGCCGTCAGGTGCTCACCTTCTTTGCGCCGGGCGGTCCGTCAGGTCCGTGCTCGCTGGGGCGCCCCCCGACGGATCTGGGCAAACATCATCCCTCCAGCGACCCAGATCGTCGAGCAGCTCGGCTTCGAGCCACCGCTGCCCACCATCGATCGAGACGTCGACCCGGGCGACGTGGCGACTGCCGCCGGCAAACGCATGTCCGCGCAGTTCGACACGACCCGCGGGCACCCGGGCGCCATCGTCGGGAATGAGCACGTCGGCGTTGACCGCGACCTCGCCGAGCGCCATCCCCACGCCTGGTCCGCGACGCCTCGCCAGCGGGCGGTGCCGGTCGCTCCTGGACCCCACGGGGCCTCGCCCGGGACGTCACGCACGGCCAGCAGACCCGAGCGACGATTGCCCGCACACTGCAGGGTGGCCACGACCTCACGCTCGGGGAAGCGACGCACCGTCGTGCCCGCCCGCTTGCCGTAGCGAACCACAGGCGTTTGCGTACCCCGACCGCCCGAGGACGCACCGCCACGGCGGGAGGATGGCGCGCGGCGCGAGGCCGACGGCCAGCCCCGCCTGGGGCCGCCTGCCCGGCGTGGCTGACCGCGCGAACCCCGGAGCGCTCACGCGCCACGGCTGTCCGTCTCATGCTCGGGCGGCGCGCGAGACGGGTACGGCTGGGGATCAACGACACGAGAGGAGCGGCGCGATGGCACAGGCGGTGACGCAGGAGGTCGGGACCGGGGTGCACCGCTACGCCGATGGCCTGGTCAACTGGTATCTGGTCGAGGATGGTGACGAGCTGACCCTCGTGGACGCTGGTTGGCCGCGCAGCTGGCCCCACGTCGAGGCCGCCGTCAAGGCCCTGGGCGCCTCGACCCCCAAGGGGGTGACGGCGATCGTGCTCACCCACGCTCATCCCGACCACCTGGGAGCCGCGGAGGCGGCGCGCAAGGCGACCGGCGCGAGGGTCCACGTCCACCGCGACGAGATCGAGCGGGCCCACGGCAAAGCGAAGGGCTCCTCCCCGTTCACCCTGGTTCCCGGTCTGATCCCGACGCTGTGGCGCCCCACTGCGCTGGGCTTCGTCCTGCACGCCACGGCACGGGGCTTCATGACGCCCACGTGGGTCGGCGAGGTCGAGGGCTTTGCGTCCGGCGAGCAGCTCGACGTGCCGGGCCGTCCGCGCGTGGTGTCCACGCCCGGCCACACCACGGGCCATGTCTCGTTGCACCTCGCCGATCGCGGGGTCGTGTTGACCGGCGATGCCATCGCCACCCTCGACGTCCTCACCCGGGCCGACGGACCGCGCCTGATGCCCGATGCGCTCAACGGCGATCCGAGCCGGACACGGGCGTCGCTCGACGCGCTCGCCGGCCTGGACGCCGACACCCTGCTGCCCGGGCACGGCGAGCCGTTCCGGGGAGCGCCGGGCGACGCCGTGGACCGCGCACGGGAGATCGACGCGGCCTAGGCCGGGTCCCTCAGACCGGCTCGCCCTCCAGCCGCCGTGCCAGCCACTCCGACGCTGGCGTGTCGCTGAGTCCGTGCAGGAGGACCGAGCAGACGACGGTCAGGGCGGCGATGTGGAAGATCCTCTCGCCCGGTCCCACGTTGTCGGCCAGGACGAGCAGGGAGAAGGTCGCGGTGGCAATTCCCTTGGGTCCGAAAAAGGCCATGAAGCCAACGAGGAGCGGCGGAGTACGAGTTCCCAGCAGGGCTAAGCCCACGGCGACCGAGCGCGCGACCACCAGGGTGAACAGCACGATGGCCACGGCGGCCCACCCGTCGCCGAAGAGCCCATCCAGCGTGAGCAGCGCTCCGAAGACGACGAAGACCACGACCTTGACCAGCTCGACGAGCTCATCGGCCCGGGTCTCAAAGCGCGGACGCAGGGCCGGACGCAGGACCCCCAGCGTGATGGCGGCGACGAAGACGGCGATGAACCCGTTGGCGTGTGGCGGGACGGTGGTCGCCAGACCGTAGGCGCCCAAGGCGACACCGAGTCCGAACAGGGTGGTTCCGTGGGCGGGGACACCGGGAAGCTGGCGGTCCCCAGGCAGTCCGATCGAGGCGACTGCGCCCACCAGCAGGCCCCAGGCGGCGCCCAGGCCGATGTTCTCGGCCAGGAAGCGCGCCAGGACGAAGTGTCCGCCGTGCGGCTCCAGGGCAGTGAGCAAGACGATGACGGCGGGGAGGGCGAGCCCGTCGTTGAGACCCGACTCGAGGTTGAGCGAGTGGCGCACGAGACGCGGGACGCGCGGGTTGGTGACGACGCTGGAGGAGAGCACCGGGTCGGTGGGGGAGAGCAGCGCACCGAGCAAGAAGCACGCCGTCCAGGACAGGTCGGTGAGCCCGCGCGCGGCCAGGGCGATGAGCGCGGCGGTGAGGGGCATGGCCAGGACGAGCTTGCGCAACGGCAGCCGCCAGGCCCCCCGCAGCATCTCTTCCTCCACCTCCAGCCCATCACGAAAGAGGATCACCACCAGCGCGATCTGCGCCACATCGCGCACGAAGGCGCCGCGGGGATCGACGTTCAAGAAGCCGACGCCTCCGGGGCCCAGGAGCAGTCCGGCGATCACACAGAAGGCGGCCAGCGAGAAGATCGAGCGCTGCGCCAGCCGGGCGCTCAGGCCACCCAGCACGAGCAGACCGCCTAGGACGAGCAGGACGTGTGAAAAGGCGTCCATCCGGCGGCAGAGTGGCACAGCCCGGGCTCACCCGCGAGCCGCGCGCTTGGTCCCCCGGACAGCCGGCCGGCGTTGCCCGGGCATCACCGGCACGCCGGTGATCGACGCCGCCCGGCTTCAGGGCAGATAGCCGTTGACTCTCTCGGTTTGGCCCGGTGGCACGAGTACGGAGACCGTGGGAGCCGGCCCGGGGTGCGTGATCTGCAGGCGCGCGCCCTCGGCATGAGCCAAGGAGCGGGCCAGCGCGAGGCCGATCCCGTGTCCGTGGCCCGATCCCCGAACGAAGGCGGCGTCCGGGTCTGAACCGAACCCGGGACCTCGATCGGCGACCTCGAGCGCCAGCGCGTCGCCCAGCTGGCGCACGGTCAGCGTCACCGCTCCCGCGCCATGCACGCGAGCGTTTTGCATCAGAACTTCGGCGATCTCGGTCAGCACTGCCGCTGGCATGGCGACCACGGCCGGCTCGACCTCCAGCCGGGCGCGCAGCGGTCGCCCCTCGGCGGCCAGGACGCCGTGCCAGTGGGCTTCGAGCCCGCGCACGACCACACCCAGGTCGGTGGTCCGTCCTTCCCGGGGGGTGTCGCGGGCGACGGCCAGCAGCGTCTCGATCGTGCTCTGCAGCCGATCGACCTGCGCGAGACCGGCGGTCAGTTCGGCCGGTGGCGGGCGCTGGTTCAGGGCCAGCCCCTCCAGCTCGAGTCGCAGCGCCGCGAGCGGGGTGCGCAACTGATGAGAGGCATCGGCGCTGAACGTGCGCTCGCGGCTGACCAGTTCGTCGATGCGGCGCGAGCTGCGGTTGAGCGCGGTCCCGACATCGTCGATCTCGCGAATCCTCATGGGTGGAGCACGAGCAGCGAAGTCGCCCTCGCCCACGCGTCGTGCCGTCGCGGCCAGGGTCTCCAGCGGGCCGGCCAGCCGGCGCCCTAGGGCCAACGCCGCCAACACGGCGAGCGCCACCAGTCCGGCGGCCAGCCCGCCCAACGCCAGCCACGCCTGATGGGTTCGCCCGGCGACGCCTCCCTGACCGCGCTGCGCGCGCACGACGCCGGTGATGCGCTCGCCGGTGAGCAGCGGCACGGCGACGACCAGCGCTCCGTGCTCGACCACGCTCGTCGGGCGCCGGGTGCGCAGAGCGCTGCGAGCGACGGCATCCGCACTTGCCGGCCCGCGGCCGGCGGCCAGTGACCCGGCGCTGGTGTAGATCGCCAGTCGGTCCTCGGAGGGCGGCAGCTCCGGGCGATCGCGCGTGCCGGAGGTGAGGTCGATGCCGCGCGTCGCGGCCACCGTGTCGCGCTGCAGGCGCAGCAGCTCCTCATCACGGTAGCTGCGCTGAAGCACGACACCCAGAGGCAACGCGAACAGGGCCACCGCGCACGTCGCCACGCCGGCGATGGCGAACACGAGGCGGCGCTTCATGGCAACTCGAAGCGGTAGCCGACTCCCCGGAGGGTGGCGATCGCCTCGGCTCCCAGTTTGTTGCGAAGGCCCAGGACGTGGGTGTCGAGGGTCTTGGTCGATCCCATCCACGGCGTGTCCCAAACCCGCTCCATGATGCGCTGCCGCGTCAGGGCAATGCCCGCATTGATCATGAACAGCGTCAGGAGCTCGAACTCCTTGGGGCGCAGGACCAGCTCGTCCCCGCCCAGCCACGCGCGGCGCGCCGAGCGGTCCACGCGCAGCTCGCCCACCTGCAGGGGCTGCTCGGCGTGAGCGGTCGTCACGCTGACCCGTCGCATGTGAGAGCGGATGCGGGCCAGCAGCTCAGAGAGACGAAAGGGCTTGACCAGATAGTCGTCGGCGCCGGCATCCAGCCCGGCCACGACATCAAGCTCGTTGTCGCGCGCGGTGAGGATCAGGATGGCCAAGCCCGGGTGGGCGGTCCGCAGCCGGCGACAGACCTCCAGCCCGTCGACGTCAGGTAGGCCGAGGTCCAGCACCACCAGATCCACGCCGCCGTCCGCTGCTCGCACCGCCCCCGCGCCCTGGGACAGGAGGTGCACGAGGTATCCCTGGCTGGTCAGTATGCGCGCGAGTCCCGAGGCGATCGCCTCGTCGTCCTCGATGACCAGGATCCGACGTTCATCCATGGTCCAGACGGTAGGCGGTCTTAAGAGGGGTCTTGACCTGACGCTGACCTTCCCGAACCCGGGCGTGACCATGGGTCCCTACCGTGCCCAGCGATGACTCGACCACTCCCTGGAGGCCCCGTGCCCAAGATGACCGCCCTCCCGCTGCTCGCGATCGCGGCGACGCTCCTCGCCGGTTGTGGATCGTCTTCCAGTCCGGGATCAAGCTCCTCGGCCCCTGGCGCTGGCGCCCCCGGGCCCACCTCGACGTCATCGCGCGGGAAAGGCGTGAATCCCAACGCGCCGGAGAGCCTTCCGCCCGGCGACATCCCCGATACCACGGCCTATGTTCCCTACGCGGTCCCCGGCGCGGGCTACAGCGTGAGCGCGCCCGAGGGCTGGTCACGCTCCAGCGCGGGCGGCATCGTAACTTTCACCGACAAGCTCAACGCCGTCCAGATCACCTCCCTCCCCGCGGCCGCCCCGATCACCGTCGCTTCGGTGCAGAGCACCGTGGTGCCCAAGCTTGCCTCCTCGGTCAAGGGATTCAAGCTCCAGACGGTCAGCTCGGTCACTCGCAAGGCCGGTCCGGCGGTTCGCACCACCTACCTCGGCTACTCCCCGCCGGATCCCGTCACGGGCAAGTTCGGTGTGCTCGCCATCGAACGTTATGACTTTTCCCACCAGGGCCGAGATGTGGTCATCACCGTGTCGGGGGCCAACGGGTCAGACAACGTCGATCCCTGGAAGACGGTGACCAACTCACTGGCCTTCACCCGATGAGCGTCGTGCTTGAAGCGCACAACCTGTATCGCTTCTTCCACGCCGGCGACGACGAGACGCTGGCGCTCCAGGGCGTGTCGCTGACCGTCGAGCCCGGAGAGCTGATCGCGGTGACCGGGCCGTCGGGCTCGGGCAAGTCGACCCTGCTCGCCTGCCTGGCTGGCCTCGACGAACCCGACGGCGGCAGCGTGAGTGTGGATGGCACACGGATCTCGCGCCGTCCCGAGGAGGATCGCGCCCGCATCCGCGGGGCCGGCATCGGAATGCTGTTTCAGCAGGCAAACCTTGTCGGCCACCTCTCGGTGGCCGACAACATCACCCTGGCCCAGCGCATCAGCGGTCGCGCCTCGGGCACGGAATGGCGCCAGCAGGTGCTCGAGCGCTGTGGGATCGAGCATCGCGCCTCCGGCCGCCCGTCCCAGCTCTCCGGAGGCGAGCTGGCCCGGGCCGGGCTGGCTGTGGCTCTGGCCAACGACCCACCGGTGATCCTGGCCGACGAGCCCACGGGTGAGCTCGACTCGGTCACGGCTGCGCGTGTGCTCGAGCTGCTGCGCGACCGCGCGGCGGCCGGGGCCGGGGTCCTGATCGTCACCCATAGCGCTGAGGTCGCCGCTGGCGCGGACCGTGAGATACGCCTACGCGACGGGAGGGTTGAGTCATGAGTCAGGGGCTGGCGTTGGTGCGCTGTGCGCTCGTCGCCCGTACCTATGGAGACGGTCCGACCGCGACCGTGGCTCTACAGGCCACCGACTGCGAGGTGTTCGCCGGTCAACGCATCGGGCTGGTCGGCCCATCTGGTTCAGGGAAGTCGACGCTCCTGCACCTGATGGCCGGCCTGGACGATCCCACGGTGGGCGAGGTGAGCTGGCCGGCCATCGGCACCCGCAACGAGCTGCGGCCGGGACGGGTGGCCGTCATCTTCCAGGGGCCGAGCCTGCTGCCCCCGCTGACCGTCCTGGAGAACGCCTCCCTGCCCCTGATCATCGGCGGCATGACCGACAAGAAGGCCCGCGTCGTGGCGCACGCCGCGCTACGCACGCTTGACCTCGACGAGCTCGCCGACAAGCTCCCGGAGGAGATCTCCGGCGGCCAGGCGCAGCGTGTCGCCGTGGCCCGGGCGCTCGCCGGCGAGCCGAGCCTGATCCTTGCCGACGAGCCGACCGGTCAGCTGGACCGCGCCAGCGGTGCGGCGGTCGTCGATGTCCTGCTCGCCGCCAGCGAGCATGTCGGGTCGGCCCTGGTCATCTCAACGCATGACCGGACCGTCGCCGAGCGCCTGCCCGAACGCTGGCAGATGCGCAGCGGCGAGATCCAGACCAACAGCAGGGAGACGACATGGTCGCGCTGAACTGGCTTGCAGGCCTGGTTACGCGCCGCCCAGCCCGGATCATCGCCACGGCACTGGGGGTCGCCGTCGGCGTCGCGCTGATCGCCGCTATCGGCACCTTCCTGTCCTCGACGAACTCGAAGATGACCCAACGCGCGATCGCCCGTGTGGCGATCGACTGGCAGGTCGAGGCCCGTCCGGGCACAAGTCCTTCCGACCTGTTGTCCACGGTCAGCACGTTCCCCGGGGTCAAGCGCGCCCTGCCCGTGCAGTTCGCCGGCGCTCCCAGCCTCGTGGCCACCGCCCAAGGCTCGACCCAGACGACCGGCGCCGCGCGGGTGCTCGGGCTGCCTCCGGGCTATACCACGGCCTTCCCGGGGGCGCTGCGCCTGCTCTCGGGCGACCTCAACGGCGTTCTGGTCGCCCAGCAGACGGCCTCCAACCTGCACGTCGCCCCGGGGAGCACAGTCACCGTCGCCCGGCCTCAGAACCCGCCCACCAACGTCACCGTCAGCGGCGTCGTGGATCTTCCCTACGTCGATTCACTGTTTCAGAACGTGGGTGCGCCGCCCGGCGCGCAGGCCCAGGCGCCGCCGGACAACGTGATGCTTCTGCCCCAGTCGACCTTCAATCAGGTCGAGGCTCCAATCCTGGCCAAGCGTCCCGAGTTGATCAAGACGCAGGTCCACGTGACGCTCGCGCACGCGCTGCCCAGCAGTCCAAGCGCCGCGTTTGACGACGTGGCCTCCCGGGCGCGCAACCTGGAGAGCCGGCTCACCGGCACCGGCCTGGTGGGGGACAACCTCGGCGCCGCGCTCGACACGGCGCGCAAGGACGCCCTGTACGCCCAGATCCTGTTTCTCTTCCTCGGCGTTCCCGGAGCGATCCTGGCCGGCCTGGTCACGGCGCTCATCGCCTCCGCCGGCGCCGATCGGCGCCGGCGAGACTCGGCCCTGCTGCGTACTCGAGGAGCGTCCACGCGCGCGCTGGTGCGCATCGCCCTGGCCGAGACGGTGTTCGCCGGCGTGATCGGCGTGCTCGTCGGACTCGGGGCGGCCCTGCTGATTGGCAAGAGCAGCTTCGGTACGGCCTCGTTCGGGGCCGGGACGGTGTCCGCCGTCCTGTGGGCGCTCGGAGCGGCGATCGTCGGTCTGGCCATTGCGGCTGGATCGATCGCCCTCCCGGCGCTGCGCGACGCCCGCGCTCTCACCGTGGCCGGCCAGCGCCGGCAGGTCGGGCGCACCGCTCGTGGTCCGCTGTGGGCCCGCTACGGAGTGGACTTCATCTGCCTGGCCATTGCCGGGTTCATCTACTGGCAGGCCTCGCAGAACGGCTACCAGTTGGTGCTGGCGCCCGAGGGCGTGGCCCAGGTGTCGGTCAACTGGTACGCGCTGCTCGCGCCCGTGCTCGGATGGATCGGCGCCGGCCTACTCGCCTATCGCCTTGCCGACCTCCTCCTCAGCCGGGGGAGCAGGCCGCTGACCAGGGCGCTGCGGCCGTTGGCCGGCGAGCTCGCCCCCACGGTGGCCTCGACCATGAGTCGTCAGCGCCGGCTGCTCGCGCGAGCGGTTGCCCTTGTCGCCCTCACCGCCGCCTTCGCCGGGTCCACGTCGGTGTTCAACTCCACCTATCAGGCGCAGGCGGAGGCCGACGCGCGGTTGTCCAACGGCGCCGACGTGGCTGTCACCGAATCGCCTGGCGTGTCGGTCGGCGCAGCACAGGGCGCTGCCCAGCTCAAGAAGATTCCGGGGGTCGGGTCGATCGAGCCGCTGCAGCATCGCTATGCGTACATCGGCGCTGACCTCCAGGACCTCTTCGGGGTACGGCCTGTGACGATCACCAGTGCCGGCAAGCTGCAGAACGGCTGGTTCCGGGGTGGTTCTGCCGCCGACCTCATGAAGATCATCGCCAAGGACCCCTCGGCGATCCTGGTGAGCGACGAGACCGTCAAGGACTTCCAACTGCACCCCGGCGACGTGCTCAACCTGCGATTGCAGAACGGACGCACCAAGCAGCTTACGACGGTGCCCTTTCACTACGAGGGTGTCGCCAAGGAGTTCCCGACAGCCCCCAAGGACTCGTTCTTCGTCGCGAATCAGAGTTACATCGCCGCCAAGACCGGTTCGGATGCGGTGGGCAGCTTCCTCGTGCAGACCGACGGCACCAGCCCGGCGGTCGTGGCCAAGCGCATCTCGTCGGTTGTGGGCTCCAGGGCGGCGGTGACCGACATCGTCAACCAGCGCCAGGTGATCGGCTCGAACCTCACCGCGGTGGAGCTCTCGGGATTGACGCGGATCGAGCTGGGCTTCGCCCTCGTGCTCGCCGCCGCGGCGACCGGACTGGCCCTCGGCCTGGGCTTTCAGGAGCGTCGGCGCACGTTCGCCATCGCCAGCGCCCTGGGCGCCCGCCCGCGCCAGCTCGGCGGCTTTGTCTGGGGCGAATCGGTCTTTGTCACCGGCGGTGGCCTGGTCCTGGGCACGGTGATCGCCGCGGCGCTGTCGGTCACCCTGGTCGACGTGCTCACTGGGGTCTTCGATCCTCCGCCGGACGTCCTCTCGATTCCGTGGGGGTATCTGATCGGTGTCGCAGGCGCGGTGATCGCCACTGTCCTCGTGGCCGGCATCGTCACCCTACGCGCGCTGCGTCGCCCGGCGATCGAAGAACTGCGCGACCTCTAGTTCTAGGGGCGCTACTCGCCAGCCGCCCCTCCCGGCGCCGCGGCACCCCCGGGAGCGGTTCGGCTCCCGGGAGAGGGCGGGAAGGTCAGGCCGACGCGCCGGCGCGCGGCTGGCTGCTCGACGAGCCGCGTGAACCGTTGCTTGAGGCGCGCTTGGTGCCCGAGGCGCGCTTGGTGCCCGACGGGCGCTTGGCACCTGACGCGCGCTTGGCTCCCGAAGCGCGCTTGGCTCCGTTGGCGCGAGCCGTGGTGCGCGAGGAGCGCCGACCTGCGGAGCGAGGGCTCTGGCCCCGCGCCGCCTGGGCGGCACCGGTCTTCGAGACGTCATAGCGCTGGTTGCCCTCGATATCGGCATCGACGACAGCGTCGGTGAGCCCGGGCAGGGCGCCGAGGAGCAGGTCGAGCATCTTCTGCTCGTCCTCGCGGATGGAGCTGGCCAGCTCAGCGGTGCGGGTGTCGCCGGTGCGCTCGGCAAGGCGACCGAGAGCCGTGTAGGTGGCGATCTCCAGCGCCTCGCTCGCACAGGCGTCCTTGACGTTCTTGAGCACCTTCTCCTCGCCCCCGGTGCCGCGGAACAGGCTAAGGGGCGCCTTGGCCATGGCTACGACCTGGCCGATCGTCGTCTCGGCCACGCCCAGACTGGCGAGCAGCGGATTGCGGGAGGCCTCGAGCTGGCCCAGGCGCTTCTCGATGCGGTGGGCGTGGTCGCGCGTCTCGCGCAGGTGGGACTGCAGGCCGGAGCGCAGCTCGCCCGCTGGCGTCATGGCGACCTGGGCGGTGAGCTCCTGGACGAGCGTGAGCTCGGTGGCGTGCGCTTCGTTGAGGTACTGGACGACCTTGTGCTCGGGCTTGATCATGGTACGGCTCCTGTCGGGCTCGGGGGACGTCGGCCGGCGTGCGGCCTAAGAGGGAGCACCGTCTGCGACCGGGAGGGGCTGACGGGCGTCGCAAGAGGCTACGGTGACGTCCCGCCACCCAACCGGATACCCCCGTCCGCGGGTGTCAAACGAGACGGGCGCGTGCCCGCTGGGCCCGTCTCTGGATACGGTGGGCGCCGTGGAGGAGAGACGCCACTGGCTGGTCGACGGACTCAACGTCATCGGCTCACGTCCGGACGGGTGGTGGCGCGACCGGGTGACCGCCAAGGCGCGGCTGGTGGCGGCGCTTGACGGCTGGGCGCAGGTCACCGGTGCGGCGCTGACCGTCGTCCTCGACGGGCATTACGTGGCCCACGATCCCCCGTCGGCGATCCAGGTCCGCTTCGCTCCCGGAGGCCCGGATGCCGCCGACGACGCGATCGTCCGCTGGTTGGAGGAGCACCCCGGACGGACGGCCTGCGTCGTCACCTCAGACGCCGGGCTGTCGGCCCGGGTCAGGGCGCTCGGGGCGGATGTCGAGCCGGCCGGACGCTTCCGCGCCCGCTTCGAGCCGCGGGGCTGATCAGCCGAGACGAGCCGCCAGGCTCGGGGTCGATGTACGGCCAGCCGCTCCGGGCACCAGGCGCGCGTCGCTCTCGTGCGCCCGGAAGTACTCGACCACCTCGCGCGCGTAGTCCCCGAAGCGCGGCGGCTCGATGCCCTGGGCACCCAGGACGTCACGCGCTCGTCGGGTGTCAAAGCGCACCGGGTGGTTGAGGTAGCGGATCGACTCGCGCGGGGTCCCGCCCAGCAGCCCCCGGACGCCCTCGCTGCGCAGCGCGGACTCGATGAGCGCGGCCGGGAGGTGGCCCCGGACTTCCACGCCGGCGTAGAGCCGCGCGAGGAGGGCGACGAGCTCGGCGGCGGTCAGCGGCTCGGCATCGACGAGGTGCAGCGTCTGGCCCTCGGCCGCGGGTGCGCGGTGCGCGGCGGTTAGCGCCCTGACCACGAAGTACGACAGGCACCACGTTGAACGGCGCGTCGGGGCTGCCCATGACCGCCGCCAGATGAAACGCGCCGGTGAGCTCCTCGGCCAGGCGCCCCCGGGCGGATTGATCCAGCGCGAGGTCGCGGCGGGTGATGTCGCCCTCGAGCAGCTCCAGACGCTCGCCACCAGCCAACGCCGCCTGCGCCGCCCGCGCGCTGTCCCGCGCGCTGTCCCGCGCGCTGGATTCGATCAGGGCGACGACCCGGGTGCTCGGGTCACCCTCGAGCAGCGAGGCGACCAGCCGGCGACCGATGAAGCCCGGGAAGCCGGTGACCAGGAGCGTCTCGCCAGCGGCGGGAGGGGAGGAGGGCACCACCCGACCCTAGTGGCCGCGCGGCGCACCCGCCTGCCGCCGCGCGGGGCTCCCCGGCGACGCGGCGTCTCGGTCCCGCCGCCGCAAGACACCACCAGCCCCGCCTACTGCACCTTTGCCCCCACCACCGGGGCCCGCCCGTCGGCCTCCTGGGCCGTCGCCACGCGCGAGGACTCCGCCTTGTCCTGGGACTCGTGGCCGCCCTGGGGCTGCGGGGTCACCATGGGGCCGTCGCCCGACGGGTCGGCGACCCCGTCCTCGAGCCAGACGTGCTCGCCGGCGAGCACGTCCTGGGCCAGGCGGTAGGCCTGCTCGTCGTCGTTGGCCCACAGCGCGGCGAACAGCTCGTCCACCCGCCGCCGGGCCTGCTTGGCGAAGAGGTCGGCGAGGGCCACCGCCGACGTCTGGAGCTCGGGGTGCTCGCGGCGCAAGCTATCGGCATAGACAACGGCCGAGGCGATGGCGAACAGCTCAGCGCCGATGTCGACGATGCGCCCGAGGACCGCCTGCTTCTTCTCCAACTTCGCCTGCCAGCGGCTCATCGCGTAGAACGTCGAGCGCGCGAGCTTGCGCGAGCTGCGCTCGACGAAGCGCAGGTGTCCTGACAGCTCGCCGAACTCCCCGTAGGCCGACGGCTTCTGACCGTCGCCCACGGCCAGCTGGGGCAGCCAGCGGGCGTAGAACTTCCCCGCCTCGACGGCGGCCCTTGCCTTGTCGCGCAGGCCGCCGTCACCCTCGAGGAGCTCTCCGGCCACCTCCAGGTGCTTGTCGACCGCCTCGCGGGCGATGAGCAGGTGCATGATCTCCGTCGAGCCTTCGAAGATCCGGTTGATGCGCATGTCCCTCAGGACCTGCTCGACCGGCACCGGCTTCTCGCCGCGGGCCTTGAGCGAGTCCGCCGTCTCATAGCCGCGACCGCCGCGCACCTGCATGAGCTCGTCGACGACCTTCCAGCCGATCTCCGACGCGTAGAGCTTGGCGATGGCCGCCTCGATGCGGACGTCGTTCTTCTTGTCGTCGGCCAGACGCGAGGCGACGTCCACCATCGCCTCCAGGCCAAAGGCGCTGGCGGCGATGAAGGCGACCTTCTGGGCTACGGCGTCGTGCTTGCCCACCGGCTGGCCCCACTGCACCCGCTCGGCAGCCCACTCGCGAGCGATCTTCGTTGCCCACTTGCCGGTGCCGACGCAGATCGCCGGCAGGGCGAGCCGGCCCGTGTTCAGGGTGGTCAGCGCGATCTTGAGGCCCTGGCCCTCGCGGCCGATGACGTTCTCGGTCGGGACGAAGACCCTCTCCAGGCGGGTCACCGAGTTCTCGATACCGCGCAGGCCCATGAAGCTGTTGCGGTGCTCGACGGTCACGCCCTCGGTGTCGCAGGGCAGCACGAACGCGGTGATGCCTCCCCGGTGACCGTCGCTCTTGGGCACCTGGGCCATGACGACGACCACGTCGGCGATGGCCCCGTTGGTGGCCCACAGCTTGCGGCCGTCCAGGTGGTAGCCCTCGCCGTTCTCGGTCGGCGTGGCCGTGGCGGCCAGGCGGGCCGGGTCGGAGCCCACGTCGGGCTCGGTGAGCAGGAAGGCCGAGATGTGGCTCCTGGAGACGAGCGGCAGCCAGCGGCGCTTCTGCTCGTCGGAGCCGAACAGCAGCAGGGGCTCGGCCACGCCGATGGACTGGTGGGCGGAGAGCAGCGTGGACAGGGATGCGTGCCAGACCCCGGCCAGGGCGAGGGCGCGGTTGTAGTACACCTGCGAGAGGCCAAGTCCGCCGTACTCCTCGGGCACCTTCATGCCCAGGGCGCCCAGCTCCTTGAGCCCGTCGAGGGCGCGGTCGCCGATCTTCGCGTCGCGCTCGATCTGAAACGGGTCGACCTCGCGTTCGAGGAACTCGCGCAGGCGCGAGAGGAAGCGCTCGCCCTTCTCCACGGCGACGGCGTCGAGCCTGGGCTGGGGGTGGATCAGATCGAGGCGGAAGTTGCCGAGGAACAGCTCCTTGCCGAAACTCGGCAGGCGCCACTCGCTCTCGCGGGCGGCCTCGGCGACCTCCCGCGCCTGTCGCTCAGAGACGTTGACGGCCATGGCTCTCCTTCGGGATCGTGAACAAGCTCGGCCACATACCCGCGCGTGGGGGGGGCGGAGCCAACCGTAGCCGGCTGGTGATCCGAGACGGGCGCGCGACGGCTCGGCGCGCCCGTCACGCGTGGGCTCGGGGGTTTCGGGGTAGCCCTCCGAGCATGCTGTGCTGCCAGGTTCGCGGATGAGCGAGATCGCCGGTGAGCGGGAGATCGAGCTCGCCGCACCCCTCGAGCGCGTCCTGTCGGCGCTGCTGGACGTTGAGGGCTACCCGGCTTGGCAGAGCGACGTCAAGCGGGCCGAGGTGCTCGAGCGCGATGACCAGGGACGTCCGCTGCTCGCCGAGGTCGTGCAGGACGCCAAGGTCCGCGAGGTCCGGGTGCGGGTGCGCTACGAGCACGACGAGCAGGGCTTCTCTTGGCGCTCGGAGGACGGCGACGTCAAGCGCCTGGAGGGCGCCTACGAGCTCGACGGAGCTGGCTCGGGGACGCGGGTGCGCTACCGGCTGAGCGTGGACCCGGGCGGCCGGCTGGGACTGCTCCTGCGCGGGCCGATCGTCGATCGGGTCCGCAACCACGTGATGGACGGCACGCTGACCGCCCTGCGCGAGCACCTCGACGCCTGAGCCCGCGGCCCGCTCTACCGTTGCCGGCCTCGTGGCCCGTGCACCCCGGCTGCTCATCCTCGGCTACGCCCTGCTCGCCATCGCCTGGATGGTCGGAAACGCGCCGTTCGCCGCTCCCGACGAGGAGGCGCACTACGCGCGTGCGCTGGGCATCGCCCAGGGCCGCCTCCTCGGCCCGCGGGCGCCCCTGCCGGCACCGCTGCCCGATCCGCTGCAGTCGCACTGGGCGCAGGATCAGGCGCGCGCCCAGCGCATACCGGCGGGACTCTCGCCCGTCGGCTTCACCTGCCCAGGACCCAGGTCCTCGCAGCCGGCGTCCTGTCAGGACGCTGCCCACGCTCCTGCGGTGCCGACGGTCCTCGTCTCCACCGCCGGCAACTTCCAGCCGTTGCCCTACCTGCTGCCCGCCCTCGCCGCCCCGCTCGGTTCCCATCCCCCGGGCGCCCTGCGCCTGGGCCGGGCCGCGTCGCTGCTGCCCTGCCTCCTGCTGCTTGCCGCCGGTCTGCTCGCGCTGGGCGCAGCCGACGGGCTGGCCCAGCTCGGCGCCCTCGCTGCCCTCACCCCACAGGTGGTCTTCCTCACCGCCAGCCTGACCGGCAGCGGACTGGAGGCGGCGGCGAGCTTCGCCCTCACCGCCGGCCTGCTCGCGCTCTCGCGGGGTCGGCAGCCAGACGATCGCCGTCTCCGCGCCCTGTGGGTCCTGGTGGGCGTCGCCGGGACCGTGCTCGCCCTGACGCGGACGCTCGGGGTGGCCTGGGTGCTGCTCGACAGCGCCGGAGTCGTCCTCGTCCTGGGGCCGCGACCCCTGATCGTCGCCGCGCGGGCCGCGCCCGCCGCGGCGCTGGCGGCCGTGGCGGCCACGCTCGGAGCGTTGGTGGTCAATCGGACCTGGGAGGCTGCCCATGGCGTTCACATCAGGCTGAGCGTCGTGCCGTCGGCGGCGGCGCTGCGCGCCACCGGGCACCACCTCGGGGATCTGTGGTGGGGGGCGATCGCGCGCTTCGACGCCCTGGAGCTCCGTCCGCCGCAGCCCCTGCCCGCGTTGTGGGCGGTTGGGGTGCTCGCCCTGCTGGTGCTCGGGGCCCGGCTCGCCGGGCGGCGGACCGGGGGCCGGCTGCTGCTCCTGGCTGGGGCGGTGGCGGTTTGCGTGGTGTGGCTGGCGGCCCAGATCATCGAGCGCTCGGGCTTCTCGCTGCAGGGCCGCGACGTGCTCGCCGGCCTGATCCTTCCGCCCCTGGTGGCGGGCGAGCTGGTCCACCGGCACCGCGATCGGTGCAGCCGCGTGGTGCGTCGGGGGCTGCTGCCCAGCGTCGCAGCGCTGGCCGCGATGGCGCAACTGCTCTGCTTCCTCTTCGACGCGCGGCGCTTCGCCGTCGGTCCGCGTGGCTCGGTGCTCTTCGCTCTGCACCCGGACTGGACTCCGCCGGCCGGGTGGTGGCCCTGGCTCGGGCTGGCCGCCGCCGGCGCGATCCTGCTCGCCACCGGCGGAGCCCGTCGCTCACCCCTGGCCGCGTGAGAGGCTGCTCATGGGCCGCGATCGATCCCGGGGGTCTGGCATGGTTGACCCATGCGCGTCCTGATCGTCGAGGACGAGCCCGCCATCGCCGACTTCGTCTCTCGCGGCCTGCGCGCCGAAGGTCATGCGGTCAGCGTCGCCGCCGACGGCCTCGAGGGTGAGCGCCACGCGCTGGCCGAGGGGGTCGACCTCGTCGTGCTCGACATCATGCTCCCGGGACGTGACGGTCTCGAGGTGCTCGAGGCCATCCGGCGTGAGCGGCCGATCCTCCCAGTGATCGTGCTCTCGGCGCGCGACGGTGTGCCCGATCGGGTCGCCGGCCTGGACGCCGGGGCGACCGACTACATGATCAAGCCGTTCAGCTTCGCTGAGCTCGCCGCCCGCGTGCGGGCCCACCTCCGCGGTCCCGAGCAGGCGCGGTCGACGCGCCTGGCCGGTGCTGGGATCGAGCTCGACCTGCTCAGCCGGGAGGTCACCCGCGACGGGGTGGCGGTCTTCCTCTCGGCCAAGGAGTTTGACCTGCTGACCCACTTTCTGCGTCATCTGGGGCAGGCCCTGACCCGAGCCCAGATCCTCAGCGCGGTGTGGGGCTATGACTTCGACCCGCAGACCAACATCGTCGATGTCTACGTCGGCTACCTGCGCCGGAAGCTGTCGGTGGCGGGCGCCCCCGCGCCGATCGAGACGGTGCGCTCGGTCGGCTATCGGCTGGCCGATGGTTGAGACCTCCCGCGACGGTGGGGACCGGGGTCAGCGCGGCGCCCGGTCGCCGCGCGTGCTCCTGGGCCTGCGCGCCCGGCTGACCGTGCTCATCGCGAGCCTGCTCGTGGTGGCCCTCGGCGTCCTCTACATCAGCACCTACCGCGGCACGGGAGCCCAGGTTCGCGACCAGATCGACCGCGACCTGCGCCAGGACACCGGCGACTTCGTTCGGGCCGCGCTGCCCTCTGGTCCGCTCTCGCCGGCTGCGGTGGCCCAGGCCGCGCGGGCCTTCGTCCGCGCCCAGCCGTCGTTCGGCCCGTCGGCCCGGCTGCTGCTCGTCCAGGCCGTCGGCCAGCCCGCGGTCACCAACGAGCCCGAGACCCTCGGGCTGCGGGCCGACGACATCGCCGAGCGCGAGTCACCCGCCGACCAGCGCGAGGAGGACGGCCAGGCGATGCGTCTGCGCACCGAGCGACCCGGGAGCCACACGCTCCGGCTCGAGGACGCCGGACCGGTACGCCTGCTCGTGTCGCGGGTCGTCCGCGGGGACACTCCGATCGCCACCTTCACCATCGGCGAGCCCCTCGATGCGGTTCGCCGGGCCCAGGCGGGACTGGCTGGCACCTTCCTGGTCACCGGCACGCTGGTGTTGCTGGCCGCGCTGACCGCTGGTTGGCTGGTGGCCGGGCGATTCGTCCGGCCCCTGCGGCGCATGGCGGCCACCGCGGCGGAGATCGACGCGGGTGAGCTCGGCCGCCGGCTCGACGCCCACGGCCCCCGAGACGAGATCAGGATCCTGGCCGACGCCTTTGACCGGATGCTCGATCGCCTGCAAGACGCCTTCGCGCGCCAGCGCGAGTTCGTGGCCGACGCCTCCCATGAGCTGCGTACGCCGCTGACCATCATCCGCGGCCAACTCGAGGTGCTTGCCCGCCAGGACAAGGTGGCGCGCGACGACGTCAGACACGTTGAGGGCCAGGTCCGGGGGGAGATCGAGCGCATGCAGCGCCTCGTCGACGATCTCAGCCTGCTGACGCGAGCCGACGAGGGCGACTTCCTCGCGGTCCGATCACTGGATCTCGCCGGCCTGCTCGACGAGCAGCTCGCCGCGCTCGCCCCCCTGGCCGACCGGCACCTGGAGCACGGACCGCTCGCCGCCGGTGAGCTGCGCGGCGATCCCGACCGCCTGGCCCAGGTACTGCGCAACCTCCTGCGCAACGCGATCGAGCACACCGAGCCCGGCGGGGTGATCCGCCTCTCGGCCCGGGTCGCCACCCAGCCGGGCACGGTGGAGATCGAGGTCGAGGACGATGGCCCCGGGATCCCCGAGCCCGAGCGTGAGCGGATCTTCGATCGCTTCCACCGTACGGACCGGGCTCGCTCCCGAGCGGCGGGCGGGACCGGGCTCGGCCTGGCCATCGCCCAGGCCTTGGTCGTCGCCCACGGTGGCCGCATCAAGGCGGCTCGCTCGCCGCTGGGCGGTGCCCTCATCACCGTCACCCTCCCCGGCTGGCGGTCCCGGCCGGCGGGCAGACCCTCTCCGGCAGATGAAGGCGCTCTCACCCCGCGTTGACACTCGCCTTAGCGCCCGCTGCCAGGCTGGGCACGACGTGGCCACCGAGATCGACGACGAGACCGCAGTCTCCACCGGGCCACGCCCGCCGCGGCGGCGCGCGCTGGCGTCGCTGGCCGCCGGAGACCCCGGACTTGCCCTGCTGCCCCTCCGCCTCTTCCTGGGGGTCACCTTCCTCTACGGCGGCATCCAGAAGCTGGCCGATCCCGGTTTCCTTCATCCCGGCTCCTCCACGTATATCGGTAGCCAGCTTCACGGGTTTGCCAACCACACGCCGGGCGGGTTCATCCTGAGCGCGCTGGCCGCGCCCCAGCCCAAGCTGGCCGGGGTGGGGATTGCCCTGGTGGAGATCCTCGTGGGCCTGCTCGTCGCCGGGGGCCTGCTCACGCGCGCGGCGGCAGCGGTTGGGCTCGCCGTCAACCTCCTGCTCTTCCTCACCGCCAGCTGGCACACCCATCCCTACTTCCTGGGCTCCGACATCGTCTTCGTGTTCGCCTGGCTGCCCTTCGCGCTGGTGGGGGCCACGGGCCAGCCGGCGCTGGATCACCGGGTGCCGGGACTGGCCCGGAAACGGGCCCAGCGGCTCTATGTGGCTCGGGGACCCCGGTCCAGGGTGCCCGACCGCGTCCGCACCCGCCGGGAGGTGCTGGGCCAGGGCCTGGGCCTGGCCGCCGCCAGCACCGGGGTCATCGCCGTGCTTAGCGCCCTGGTCAAGGGCCCCTATCGAGGGTCCGGACCGCCCCTGGCCAACCTCTCGGGGCCCGGCCCAGCTGCTCCCCCCGCACCGGCCCCCGCTCCCGGTGCGTCGCCGCCGGCGGGCGCGGGTGGCGCGCCGGCCACGGAGGGACCTGTCGCCTCCGCACCCCGAGCCGTGGGGTCGGCCCTGCCCCCCGGCGCGGTACGGCTGGGATCGTCGAGCCAGCTCGCGCGCGGTCAGGCGGCCGCCTATGCCGACCCGGGCGACGGCTCTCCCGACCTGGCCATCCGCCACGCCGACGGCAAGGTGACCGCGCTGAGCGCGGTCTGCACCCACGCGGGATGCCAGTGCGACTACCAGGGGGGCCAGGTCGTCTGCCCCTGTCACGGCTCCCTGTTTGACGCGACGACCGGTGCGGTCATCACGGGCCCCGCGTCCCAGCCCCTGCCGGTACGGCGCATCGTCGAGCGCAACGGCACCCTCTACGCCGTGAAGGTCTGACGCGGCCCCCCGCGGCCCGCGATCAGCCCTGCTTGCGCGCGATGGCCTGCCCGAGCTCGAGCTTGGTCATCTTCGAGCGCCCGCTGATCTCAAGCCGCCGGGCCCGCTGCATCAGCTCAGGCTTGGTGTGGCCCTCGACGTCGACGCCACCGGCGGTCGGCTTGGGTCGGTCGCGCGCGGGCAAGCCGCGCTGACGGGCCTGCGGGTCCGACGGGCCGCTGGCCGCCTTGGCCTCCCAGTGATCGTCCACCTTCTCGTAGGAGTGCTTGAGCGCTGAGTAGGCGGTGCGGTGCGCGCGCTCGCCCTCCCCGTACTGCTGCGCCGCGCTGTCGTGGGTCTTGGCGAACGTGCGCTGCGCCTTGGCCGGGGAGCGCTTCAACGTGTCAGGCAGCTCGCTCTTGCGCGGCCTTCCGTCCCTGGTGCTCTTGGGCATGGGAACCTCCTCCTGGTCGCAGTCGGCACTGGCGTTCCCGCATATTCCCACCCGGAAACCCGGCGGGTGGGGGATTCGCCGGGAAACCTGCGTCGACCCTCGATCGGAGATCGTTTGTGGCCGTCGGTGTCCGGGAACCTCGCCATGAGTGCCGCCGTCCCGGCGGCGCGTGAAGGAGGAGGAGATATGGAGGCATCTGCTCGGCAGGACCCGACCGCCGGAACCTCGGCGGTGGCCGGTTGGAAGCCGGCCGATCCCGGCCCCCTGGGCCTCGCCGCTTTCGCGCTGACCACCTTCGTGCTCAGCATGTTCAACGCCGACCTCGTCGGCAAGGGCGGTGAGCCCGTCGTCCTCGGCCTCGCCCTGGCCTACGGCGGCATTGCTCAGCTGTTGGCCGGAATGTGGGAGTTCCGTACCGGCAACACCTTCGGTGCCGTCGCCTTCACGTCCTACGGGGCGTTCTGGCTGTCGTTCTGGTGGCTCATCAGTTTCGACAAGAAGCTCCTGGAAACCAGCGAGGCGGGCAAGGCCATCGGGCTCTACCTGATCGCCTGGGGCATCTTCACCCTGTACATGTGGGTCGCCTCGCTGCGGACAACCGCGGCGATCAGCCTGGTGCTCATCCTGCTGGCAGCGACGTTCTTCCTGCTGGGATTCGGTAACGCCAGCGGAGCGGCCGGGGACGCGAACATCATCAAGATCGGTGGCTACGCCGGCATCCTGACCGCCGTCGCGGCCTGGTACGCCTCCTTCGCCGCGGTCACCAACTCAACGTTCGGCCGCACCGTGCTGCCGGTCGTCCCTCTCAACCGGGCGCGCTAGGCGGCCCACGACGCTCGCAGCAGGCGGCGGGAGCTGGAAGGAGGCCGCCCGCCTGCCGGGGAGGAGCCATGGCAACCATCGAGACGACCTCCTACGAGCAGGCCTGCCGCGAGCACCGCTGGCGGGTGCCCGAGCGCTACAACATCGCCGCCGACGTGTGCGACAAGCATCCGCGCGACAAGCTGGCCATGGTCTGGGAGGACTTCGCGGGCGACCAGCGCCGCGTCAGTTGGGGCGAGGTCCAGGATCTCGCCGCCCAGGTCGCCCACGTGCTGGAGCGCCACGGGGTCCAACGGGGAGACCGCGTCGCCGTGGTGCTTCCACCCACGCCGGAGACGGCGGCCGTCTTCTTCGCCACCTGGAAGCTCGGAGCGATCCTGCTGTCGATGTCGGTGCTCTACGGCGATAGCGCCATCGGTCACCGCCTGCAGGATTCTCAGCCGCGGGTGCTGGTCACCGACGCGGACAACGCCGATCGCTTCAACCGCGACGAGGTCGAGACGCTGCTGGTGCTCGATGACCGGCTGCTGGTCGACGCCCCGACGCGCTTCGACACCGTCGAGACCTCTGCCGATGATCCCGCGCAGCTCTATTACTCCTCGGGCACCACCGGGATGGCCAAGGGGATCCTCCACGCGCACCGGTACCTGCTCGCCCACGAGGAGTTCACCTACTGCCACGACCTGCGCGAGGGGGAGCTCTTCCACGGGATGGGGGAGTGGGCGTGGGCGGCCGGCATCGCCCCGCTGCTCGGGCCCTGGCGGCTGGGCGCCACCCAGCTCGTCCTGCGCCGCGAAGGCGGCTTCGACCCCGAGCGCCAGCTCGACTTCCTCTCACGCCACGAGGTCACCAACGTGTTCACCACGCCGACGGCGATGCGGTCGATGATGACCCTGGGCGAGGAGACCGGCCGACGCTTTCCCCAGCGCTTCCGCATCGTGTGCTCGGCCGGCGAGCCGCTGAACCCCGAGGCCATTCGCTGGTTTCGCGAGCAGTACGGGGTGACCGTGCTCGACTACTACGGGCTCACCGAGTCCTACCCGCTGTGCGCGAACTTCCCGTTCATGGAGATCCGCGAGGGCTCGATGGGCCGGCCCATGCCCGGCTGGGACGTGCAGATCCTCGACGAGGACGAGCGGCCCGTCGCCGCCGGGGACCGGGGCGAGATCTGCCTGCGGGCCAGGTCCAATCCGCACTACCCCCTGGGCTACTGGAACCAGGCCGAGGAGTCCGAGGAGACCTTCGGGGGCGGCTGGTTCCACACCAAGGACGCCGCCCAAGCCGACGCTGACGGCTACATCTGGTACGCCGGGCGGGCCGACGACGTGATCATCTCCGCCGGCTACCGGATCGGGCCCTTCGAGGTCGAGTCAGCGTGTCTCGAGCATCCCGCGGTGGCCGAGGCGGCCGCGGTCTCCGCACCCGACGAGCGGCGGGGGTCGGTGGTCAAGGCGTTCATCGTGCTCGCCGGTGGCCACGAGCCCTCCGAAAAGCTGGGCCGCGAGATCGGGGCCTTCGTGCGCGAGCATCACTCGGCCTACGCGTATCCGCGGCAGGTCGAGTTCGTGGATGATCTGCCCAAGACCCTTACCGGGAAGATCCGGCGGATCGAGCTGCGCCAGCGCGCCTAGGGTCGGTCGCTGCGGGAGAGAGGCGGCCCCTCCGGAGAGGCGGACCGCTCCGGTCCGGCCGCACGGCGCCCTGCGGGCGAAGTGGCGGCCGGCCCGCATCGGTCCTCCTCTCGTGGGGCTGCGATCGCCCCCGGCTTGGGGGGGTGTACTTGTTGCGGGTTAGGCGTGGGTGGCGCTCAGCGCGGGCGCGGGGACAGGCCTGGCGTGTGTGGTCATTGGCCGGCGCACGCGGGCGAGGGGGGCGGTGGCACCTCGTCGGCCTGCAGGCCGCGCTCGCCCGCCGGTGGCTGCACAGCGCACCAGGCCAGCGCTCCGGTGTCGGTGTGCATGCGCAGGTCGAAGGGCAGACCGATCTCCCCGCCCGCGGTGGTGGCGTTGGGCGAGATGGCGGCCTGCTCGGCCAGGCAGGAGTAGGTGAGATCGGTCTGGGCCGGGTCACGCTCGGCCGCGCGGCGGCCGGAGGTGTCGGGAGTGGGTGAGCAGACGGTGGCCCGTGCCGGGCGGTCGAGGAGGCCGGCTGCGGCCCGGTGGGATACGTCGCCGGTGATCAGGCCCTCAGCTCGACGCAGCAAGGCGGCCCGGGCCGCCAGCGTCGCCGCCGGTGCTCCGGTCGGCACCGTGGGGCCGCGACCGAAGCGCGGGGCCTCGGCCGCGGTCAGGGCGGCGGCGGTTGCCCGTGTCGTGTCCGCTGAGTGGTGGGCGGCGAGCTGCTCCGCGCGGTCGCTCGCGCGGCGCACGCCGGGGGCGAAGATCAGGACGAACACGCCCGCCACGGCGAGGACCCCCACGGCGCCGGCGAGCGCAGCCAGGCGCCCGCGCCGGCTTGGCCCGCGACGGCGGCGCTCAGCGTAGGCCGTCCCGCAGCGTGGGCAGCGCCCCGAGCTGCTTGCCTCCTCGGCCCCACAGGTTGGGCAGCGGGCGCGTCGGGGCGCGAAGATCGACCGCACGTCCTCCCGGGCGGCGTCGCGCCCTGACCGCCAGAGCGCCTCAGCGGCGTCATCGTCCGCCGGCGCGGGGTCGCTGTGGGGCAGTTCGGTGGAGGGCACGGCCGGTGCGGTGATCGTAGGTCAGGGCGCCGTGGGCGTCCAGCCCTCAGCCGCCGGTCGTGGGCGTCTCCGCGCGCTCTGACGCCGTTGGCGCCCCGCCCGGCGAAAAAAACGAACACACGTTCCCGTGCTCTCGTCCGACGGCGTCGGTAGGTTCTTCGCGTGGTGGCCATCCGAGAAGACTCCGCGGCTCTGCGGAAGGCCCGGGGAGCGTTCTTTACGCCGCCGTCCATTGCGGAATTCCTCGGCCGCTGGGCCATCCGCGCGGCAGACGCCCGCGTGATGGATCCCACGTGCGGCGAGGCCGTCTTCCTACTGGCTGCGGCTGAGCGTCTCGAGGCTCTGGGTGCCACGCGCGACACGATCGCTGCGCAGCTTTCTGGCGTAGATCTGCACCAGCCATCGCTCGACGCGTCGGCCGAGCTGCTTCGCGAGCTTCGAACCGGGGCGAACCTAGTACGCTCAAATTTCTTCCAGCTATCGACACCGGCGCAGATCGGTGATCGCCTGGGGTGGCAAGACGCGGTGATCGGCAATCCGCCTTTCGTGCGCTATCAGGAGCATCGCGGGGACATCCGGAAGCGATCCGTCTCTGCGGCCTTCGCCCAAGGCGTGCGGCTGTCCGGTCTCGCCTCTTCGTGGGCGGCAACGCTGGTCCACGCTTCGGCCTTCCTCAAGCCGACCGGCCGGCTCGCCATGGTCCTGCCGGCCGAGCTCTTGACCGTCGGCTACGCCGAGCCCATCCGCCGTTGGCTCAGGCAGCGGTTCGCGGTGGTCAATCTCGTGATGTTCGAGCGGCTGCAGTTTCGTGGTGCTGAGGAGAAGGTCGTCCTGCTCGTGGCTCACGGCACGGGACCTTGCGACTCGTTCTGCTTGTTCCACGTCGACGACGCAGACGATCTTGCTGGCTTGCATCCGCTGGACCCGATTGGCGCCAACCCGGCCGCGGAGGGCAAGTGGAGCGATCTGGTGTTGCCACTGGATTCGCGGCAGCTCTTCAAGGCGGTTGCCGGTCGGATGGTGCGGCTGGACCTGTACGGGACGCCGGAGCTCGGGACGGTGACTGGTGCCAACGACTACTTTGCGCTGTCCGAGGTCACGCGAAGGAAGTACGACGTCGCTGAGAAGCACTTCAAGCGGATCAGCCCTCCGGGGACGCGCCACTTGAAGGGCCTGTGCTTCTCGCGGGCCCAATGGGAGGAGTTGCGACTCTCCGGCGAGCGTGTCTGGCTCCTCCACCCGGACAAGAAATTTCGCAGCAAGGGTCTGGCGGCATACCTCCGGCACGGTGAGGAGCGTGGCGTGCCAGATGCCTACAAGTGCACGGTCCGCGATCCGTGGTGGCGCCCGCCGGTGGTCCCGGTGCCGGACCTGTTCTTCACGTACATGTCGCATCGCTACCCCCGCCTGATCACCAACGGCGCGACGACGACACTGGTCAATTCGATGCACGGCTTGAGGCTGGCCGCGTCGGCGCCAACCGAGGCTCGGACCGCTCTGCCACTGCTTGCCCTCAATTCGGCCACGATGCTGGGAGCCGAAGTCATGGGGCGCTCGTACGGCGGCGGGATCCTGAAGATGGAGCCTCGCGAGGCCGCTAGCCTGCCCGTTCCCGCGCCCGAAGCGCTGGCGAAGGCCTGGCGGATGCTCTCGAAGCAGAGTCCGAACCTCGATGCCGCTCTCCGGCGTGGCGAGTGGTGGAGCGTGGTCGGCGAGGTGGACCGCGTCGTCCTGAAGGGAGCGCTGGGGCTCAACAACGATGAAGTAATGGCGATACGCGACGCCACCACGCTGCTTCGCGTCCGTCGCACCAGGCAGACTGAGCAGCCTGATGGCTCAGCCGCCAAAGCGCGACGTTCTTGCTGAGGTCGATCACCTTCTGGAGAGCGACGATTTGGGGCCGTCGCCTTGGCGCGAGCCGGCGTCGGCCACTGACGAGCACGCCCGGGAGTACGTGCCGGACTACGCGACACTGCGGGCGCTCCTCGCCGTACCAATCGAACAGGGGTCTGCACGGTCGCAGCAGTCCGGACGTGTGGCCAAGTCGCTTGACGCCTACCTGGCATACGAGCTACGAAGGGCCGGATTCGATCCGAGCAGCGTGTTTCCGCGTGCCCGGATCCCACGTGTGCTGTCTCCAGAGCTGGCGCCGGTCGAACGCGCAATCGAGGAGCTGCTGTCCGCGCTCGCTGACCATGAGGCGCACGGGCAACGACTCAAGCCGTCGGCGGTCCGCTCGGCGATCAGCCGTCTGGCGCGCGTCAAACCAGGCAGTTCGGAGACGAACGTGCTCGGGCGCTTCTACAAGAAACAGGTGGATGCAGTTGTGTTGGCCGATTGGCTGCGTGGTCCCGATGTCCTGATCTCAGGCAAGACCCAGTTCTCGAGCTACCTCAACAACAAGAACAACCGCTACGAAGAGGCGATTGGCGAAGCACACAATCTGCGCGACCGCTACCCACTCACAGCCATGGGCTTCGCCTTTCTGGTGCGGTCGAATGTCTTCGAGGGGGGCGCCTTCGAACTCCTGCGGGACTTGCTTGTCCGCCTGCGGCGCCCCGATGGCCCGTTCGACGCGACCGTGCTGCTTGTCGCGGACTGGGACGACGACACGCTCCAGCTGGCTTCGGTGGAAGATCCGGCGCCGGCGCTCGCTTTGCCTCGGTTCCTCGAGGACATGCTCAACGCAGTGATGTCGTACACCCCGGTCGACGTTCATCAGGGGATCCGGGCCCGCAAGCTCGGCGAGCCGCCCGGCGGCTTCCCTCCGAGTGACGAGGACCCGGGGGCGGAAATCGCGTAGTCGCGCACGCGTGAATCCGGCTGACCATCACATGATGTTCGGGCACGCTTGTCTCAGATCGCGCCGGGGCAGCGGCCACGCGGTTCTCACAGACAGCGCTCGCGTCACGCACGAGGGGTCGCCGAGTGACGCATCGCACCGGGCTTGCCCGGCTGACCGCGTAGCCTTGCAGGCGCCATGAGCATTACGTACGACTATCACTCGTTGGAGGACTTCCTGACAGCGAACATGCTCACTGTCGACGCCCAGTGGAACGATGGCTGGGGCGCCGATTTTCCGGTGAAGGATCGTGAAATCGAAGCCACGGTGCTGTTTGCGGACATCACCGCGTTCTCGGCCAGAACGGCTGATCTCGATCCTACTGAGACCCTCGCGTTCGTCAATAACTTCTTCACGTGGATTGCCGCTGAGGCGCTTCGTGGTCGTCCAGGGATCGTGGACAAGTACATCGGCGACGAGGTGATGATCGTCTTCTCCGAGGAGTTCGGCTCGGAGGATCCGTTTGTCGACGCAGTGCAGACCGCACGGTGGATGGGCGAGAAGGAAGTGGCCTGACCCCCTGAGTTCGGTCCGACGCTTGTGAGAGTTTCTCGCGCCTATGAGAATGGGCGAGGAAGGAACGATCACGTTGAAGCGACGCAGGCACACGCCGGAGCAGATCATCCGCAAGCT